>JACKQG010004099.1_pt1 | contig 17149 bp, 16 predicted proteins | sample 8237621 | NCBI WGS metagenome assembly JACKQG01 (sample SAMN15677084, study PRJNA649215) | marine metagenome | biome: marine; feature: Black Sea; material: saline water; isolation source: suspended particulate matter (SPM) from the Black Sea western gyre | collected 2013-06-09/2013-06-10 | depth...
TTCGATATGACAGACCCAGTCTGTACAGATTAATCAATAAACGCTTTGATGATGCTGATGGCAATCGGAATGACAGCCGAGCCGATCAGACTGCGGATATTTCGGGTTGTGTAGGGCCAATCTTGAATGGCCTCCAGTGATGTTCTATGCGTATTCAGCGTGTCGCTGAGGTTGGCAAGCGATTTGACCTCATCAAGCTGACGCTGGGCGAGGGCTTGCATCAGTTCTTGGTGGAGTTCAGCCAGTACAGTATTAATCCTTGCAATTTCTTTTTGCTTGTTTTGCGCCATCACCTTGTGGGTACTCCACATGGCGGCAAAAAATGAAACCCCGGCAAAGATGAGAAAGAAAATCCGCACCCCCCATTGCACTGGATCGGCACGGAGTTCGCCCGAGCCCAGCACCGACAGAGTTAGTACACCAATGATCGTCAGCGAAATCACCAGACTCCATTGGGCTACTGGCTTAAAGGGTGTTGGATCGTATACATTGGAGGGGCGCGTTTTCTTCACCAGATTGGTAATTAACCGCACACTGGTAAAAGTAGTGTGCAAATAACCGGCAATCACGGTAAAAACAAGCATCCCCAAAATGAAATAGAGTACATGGTGCAGCAGCGGCGTATCTTCGAGAAAAAGAAAGCGAAAATGTTCCAAAAATCCCAACACGGCCCCAATCGCATAGATTGCCCATCCGATGCGTTGATGTCTGGGTGTGGAAAACTGGGCGAGCGTCGCTTCTACATCCGCGGTGTCTGTCAATCGTTGCAGGTTTTTTACGACAGCCTCGAGTGCGGGTTTCGTGAAAAACCAGGCCGAAAGCAGAAAGGCGATGATCCATAAGCCTTGTTCTTTGTAGGGTCTGATCGGCAGACCGCGCACAGCCATGGAAACCGAGATTAGCACCAGCGCGCTGAGTGTCAGCCCGACGGTGAGCTGCATCCAGGCCGATTGGTTATACCCGACAAGTTGGGTAAGTAAGTTTACTGAGGCGGGCTGGTTTTCTTTTGTCGGCATGTGTGCTCCTCGCGTGTGCAGGGTGGCGGTACTATTCGTTGCTATCAAAGGCGAAAATTTGCCCCTGCTGATTGACGATAAAAACCCGGTTTCCGTTGATGGTCATACCGGTGGGCGCGGCAATGCTACTTTGGAAGCTGGACTCAAGCTCTCCAGTGCTGACAGCGTAGGTTTGCAGTTCACCGTTTTCGAGCAGAATCAGGAGCCGCGTAGCGTCCAGGCTGGGAGGGGTGATGAGGGGATAATCGAGATCAGCTTGCCATTGGGGGGAACCGTCGTCGATACGCCACCCCATGAGTTGATTCTCGGCAGCGAGCAAGAGCAGATCGCCCTCAATGTGCATCCAGATGATGGGTTCCTCAGATTGCGCCTGCCATTGAATTTCGCCCGTGGCGGCATCCAGCGCGACGAGGTGATGGTCTGTGTTGTAGACAACAACGCTTTCGGCGCTGGCCGTGACCGAAGTCAGCGCCCCCTCCAGGGTTTGATTTGCCCATTGCTGAACCCCTTCTGCGGCAGAAAGCGCGTAGAGGGTGGCATCGCCTGGTGCGCTGCTGCCCACATAGAGCAAATCGCCGCCGCGCGCTGCCCGGGTGAGGCTTGCGCTGCGGGATTCGAATTCCCACAACCCCGCGCCTGTAGCGGCATTCAGCGCGTATACGATTGCATTTTGGACGCCATTCTCAGAGGGTGCGGCGCTAACAAAGAGGATATAGCGGTCGAGCAGGGGGGCAGTTCGTGCTTCGCCACCGATGCTGATCTCCCATTCGGGGATGCCGCGCTTCTGGCTCAGTGCGAAGACGCGCCCGCCTTGACCTGCCAGAGTCACAGCATCGAGGGTAGTGGTCAGGCTGCCGGGCCAGAGTTGCGCTGGCGTATCCAGACGCCATTTTTCTTCGCCAGAAATTGTATCCAGGGTGATCAGCGTTTGCTCTGCGGTGATCACGGTGACAATTTCGTGAATACTTACCGGTGGCTGCAAAATGCTTTGTTGGGCATCATACCGCCAGATTTCTCGCAAGGATTCAATATTCAGGCTTGCGGGGATTTGGGGTGTGCAACCTGTGCTGCTGATGATGAGCAACAAGATGATAAAAATGATGATCGATTTATTTTTCATAATTAGGGATTTTTACTCCGTAGCAGCCTTCATTCTAACGCAGGATACAGGCCGCGTACAGGAGCATTGTCAGGTGCTTTCTAAGTGCTTTGAGTCTCTGGGAAACGCCACGGTAGTTCCCAAAGAGCCAGTGTAGGGCAATCGCATCTTATTTTTAAACCGCAAAGGCGCAAAGAACGCGAAAAAAAAAGGGCAAGCACGCAAAAATATGCGCACAATTGAACTGAAAAGAACCATTATTCATCAAGCAAGTATTCATTTTTCAAAAAACTTTGCGATCTTCGCGTCTTCGCGGTGAAAATTTCACTAAAAATCTATTTAGATGCAATTGCCCTGAGAGCCAGTGTTTTTTTATGGCCGGTAAAAAAATCTGCGGTACAATATTTGGCAATTGAATATCCATGAACTGAGGTGCCCTAACCCCCGGATGGGTGGGCTTAAAGGCGAAGCCGGTGAGCTTGTTGAGTATGTACAGGTAAGTCCGGCGCTGTCCCGCAACTGTAATGTTAACACGTAGCGGTGAGCAGGCAGCCGTTAGTATTTTTTTGCTAATCGTTGCTTGCTCCCGGCTCCACGCTAACAAAGCCAGGACGCCCACCTCGGTTCCGTTTGATCCCAACCTCGAGGAAGGCTTAATGGAAAGCTGGCACGAAAATCGTGCGCGAAAGCCTCCGCCTCGAAGCAGGAGGTTTTTTATTATCGTAAAATTCATCCGCTCGCGACCGTTTTTCGTGAATACTGCCGCACTCCTGTTCGCACTGATTTTCAGTATTGCCTTAGGGGCTGTATATATCTCCCCGAATAACGTGCTGCGAATTTTGGTTGAACAGATTCCGGGGCTGGATATTCTCCCAGATTGGCCGGATGCTTTTGCGACGATCATTTTGCGCGTGCGCTTGCCGCACTCGGTGCTGATTATGATCACAGGCGCCGCGCTGGCGGGTAGTGGGGCTGCCTATCAGGGATTATTCCGCAATCCGCTGGCAGATCCGTATGTCATCGGCGTGGCATCTGGCGCGGGGTTAGGCGCAGTCGCGGCAATGGCGTTGCATTGGCCTGAAAACTTGTTGGGGTATTACTGGATTCCGGTGGGGGCGTTTATTGGCGCGCTGCTGACAATTTTGGTGGTATATAGCCTGGCGCGTGTCGGCGGTCTGGTGCCGTTGACCACGTTGATCCTGGCTGGGGTGGCAGTGGGCACATTCACTTCCTCCCTGACATCTTTCCTGATGCTAAACTCCGACGACCGTATTCATCGAGCCTTGTCGTTCTTGCTAGGCGGGGGAACCATGTCGGGATGGCAGCCGGTGTTGGCCTCGCTGCCTTATATGGCCCTGGGGGTGATCTTGCTAATTCTGTGTGGACACAGGCTCAATGTGCTCCAGTTTGGCGAAGAACAGGCACAGCAGTTGGGGGTATCGGTGGAACGCACCAAAATTTTGATCATCGTTACGGCCTCACTGACCACTGCCGTGGCGGTTTCTTTTTCGGGGGTGATCGGCTTTATTGGCCTGATCGTGCCCCATCTGGTGCGCATGATCTGGGGCGCGGATTACCGTCGCTTGATTCCACTCTCCATTTTGGGCGGTTCCACGGCATTGCTGTTGGCCGATGTGCTGGCGCGCATTGTGCTCGCTCCGCAAATTTTGCCGGTTGGCATTGTCACCGCTTTAGCCGGAACACCCTTTTTCTTGTGGATTTTGCGCCGGGCGAAAAGTGAGGTATTCTGGTGAATCACTTTACGATTTCGGATCTCAGCGTAGCCTATCAAACTGTGCAGGTACTCGACCGGATTTCATTGCAGGTTGCGCCGGGTGAAATTCTGGCGTTGATCGGGCCGAATGGGGCTGGAAAATCGACCCTGGTGCGCGCCGTTAGCGGGGTGGTGAAAATTAAGCAGGGGATTGTTTCCTACGGTGGTTGTGATATGACCCAACTCTCACCTCCGGAGCGGGCGCGTATCCTTGGGGTGGTGCCACAGGCCCAGCCCGTAGGGGGGGCGTTCACCGTCGAGCAGACTGTGCTCCTGGGGCGTACTGCCTACATGAACTGGCTGGGTCAAGCTTCCCCGGCCGATCTGGAAGCCGTACACTGGGCGATGGAGAAAACCCGCATTGAACATTTGGCCCAGCGCCGCAATGCCGAACTCTCTGGCGGTGAACAGCAACGCGTATTGCTGGCACGCGCCCTGGCCCAGAAAACCGCCGTGCTGCTTTTGGATGAACCTACCAATCATCTCGATTTGCGGCATCAGGTAAATTTCTTGTCGTTGGTCAAAGATTTGGCGCAGCAAGAAAACCTGGCTGTGATGATGGCCCTGCACGATCTCAACCAGGTTTCAATGTATGCGGACAGGGTAGCGTTGTTGGTGGATGGTTGCTTGTTAGCGCTTGGTTCCCCTGCTGAAGTGCTGACGGAAAAAAACCTGCATACCGCCTATCAGACTCGCGTGCAGATTCTCTCCGATATTGATGGCTATCCGCCCCTGATATTACCCCGGCGGGCGTGATGCTTAGATGCTAGATAAAGAGGGGGATCATCGTTGCCGATAAAGCTCCCATAATCTCCCCAGCGTTTCTTCCAACCGCCGCGCCAATGGCTCTCCGCGCTGCGTAGTGACATCGTCTTCGTTTTCAAAAACCACATAAGGTACGCGTACCCCCTGAATTTCAAGAAATGTCGGATCATCGGCGCTGACTTTGTCCCAATCTACCACGCGGTAGAGTTTTTCTAAGCGATCATCGGGCAGTCCGTGTTCCAGAATCGAGTCGGGGCGATCGGGGTTAAACCGAGCGCGGTTCTTGCGCAGCGACTCTTCCCAACTGACGTTGAGATATAAAATTGCCATGCGCTCGGCAACCTGGCGGCTGATATGCGCGAAAGCACGGGCAAATCCGCCATGCTCACTACCGCGTGCAAATTCAATAATGGTGGTGTTTTTCTGGTGATAGTTCGGGGCATCGCGCAACTTCTTTTGATATTCCAGGCAAATGCGCTCGATAAGTAAATCCCACATAAAGTGATTGATGAAATTGCTTTCCGGGTCTGTGTGCAAGCGTGGTTGCCCCATGCGCTCTAGTATTGCATCCTCCTCGAACCAGGTCCATAACATGGGAAAATCATCAATCTCTTCAAAATTGCCAATATGAAATAACCCGCTGCGCTGTTCGAGTGGCGTTTTTTTTAGATGGTCAATAATTTCGCTTTTACCAGCCGCCGGGCGAGCGATGAGCAATAGAATGTCAAAGGTGTTTTTGATTTTTATCACGGTATATTCTCTCACTTTGTCTTATTAGCATTGCGCCTTAGCGGCAATGGGGTTGCTCGTTCTTATTCTACCGCGGGATGATGGCGAAAATGCAGCTTGTCGCTCCCTGGTTATCTCGCTCCAGTTGGGCTATCTGCTCAACGGACGCGCCCAGCAGGATAGATAGGGCGGCGACATCCATCTGGCATAGTTCTGGATTTTCTGCTAATACGCTGGCATAGGGACAATGCCGGAAGATCATCCGCGGCCCGGTAGGTGATGCCTCCCAGCGAGCGCGGTATTTCATCTCGTTGAGACGCTGCACAACCTGGTTCAGGCGTTGAGGGGTGTTTTTTGCACCCGGAATTTGACCAAATAATAGTGGGATGATCGGCTCGAAGGGTTGCTCCGCGTCGGAATTTTGGAGCAGCGCCTTAAGTAGGGCATCAACCAACAAATCCAGGTTATCTTGCATGGCAGACTGCGCCAGCGTATACAATAATCTTGGGCGCCCGCGCGCCCTGGCTTTTTGCTGATGAATAACTTCCACAAGCCCCTGTTCTATCAGTAGCCCTAGATGATGACGCGCATTGGCCGCCGTCATGTGCAATATGCGGCTGATCTCGTTAGCCGAAGCGGTTTGTTGTTTTTCGAGATGGATAAGAATTTGCTGGCGTGTGTTCTGCATAGGGTTTATTTTGTCATACCGACAGGGTGATTATACTCCTTGAATTGATTTATGCAAATAATTATTTGCATAAATAGGCGCACGACCCCTGCTTTTGGCAGGTATAATGGCTGTTATGTGTTTTGAGCTTCATTATCAAAACTCAGTATCCGAATTTTTTTGCCCTGAAAAATTGATGTAAAAAAACAGGAGCGTTTCTATCTATGAGCGAAAAACTCAACACCCCCGGCTACGATGTCCCGCCCGAAATGCAGGATGTTGTTGCCATCACCACTCTGGATAAAATCTATAACTGGGGTCGGCGCTATTCTGCCTGGCCAATGATGTTCGGTCTGGCCTGTTGCGCCATCGAGATGATCTGTACGGCAGCCGCGCGTTTCGATTTCTCCCGTTTTGGCATGGAGATTATGCGCCCCAGCCCGCGCCAGGCCGATGTGATGCTGGTCTCCGGCACAGTCACCAAGAAAATGGTGCCCCAAATTGTGCGTTTGTATAACCAGATGCCAGAGCCGAAATATGTGGTTGCTATGGGCGCTTGTGCATCTGGCGGCGGACCCTTTAAGGAAGGCTATAATGTTGTCTCGGGCGTAGATAAATTCTTGCCCGTCGATGTCTACATTCCCGGCTGTCCGCCAACCCCCCAGGCGCTGTTGCACGGTCTGATGAAACTTCAGGAGATGATGGATACGCAATCCATCAAGAATGTGCGCTGGTATCAGAAAGAACCGTTGGACGCCATTCCCATTCCCATCTTAGGCCCCGATTTGCTAGATCCGCGGGATTTTCCGCAATTTGCTGAGAAGATGGCCGCATCTGCAACAGAAAATAAAGAGGCCTGATCTGGAGCGCTATGATGACAGAACAAACAAAAACTATGCATAAAGATATTGAAGCTCGATTTGCCGGGATTATTGCACTCGACGATCGCTCCGGGTATGAAGGCTATCGGGTCGAAGCGGAGAAGCTGGTTGAATTTGCCACCGCGTTACGCGACGAATTTGGCTACGATTTTCTTTCCTCGGTTACCGGCGTTGATTACCTCCCCGATGAGAAAATGGAAGTGGTCTACCATATTTACAAATCCACGGGCGGGCATGCACTGGTCTTCAAAGTGCAGGTGCCACGCGCAAATCCTGTAGTGCCCTCTTTGGTCAGTATCTTCCCTGGGGCAGATTTTCAGGAACGCGAAGCCTGGGATTTATTCGGTATCCGCTTTGAAGGCCACCCTAACCACAAGCGCATCCTTATGTGGGAAGGTTTTTCCGGACACCCCATGCGCAAGGACTGGAAGGAAGCCTACTACGAAGCCGATGCCAAACCCTTTGATGCGCGTTGGCCTGGCGGTGACGTTTCGCGTAGCGAAGATAAAATGGTCTTCAATAAAAATGTAGCCTATCCCCAGGATTTTACTCCCGAGAACTGGACTCCCGAAGGAGAGACGGCCCTCTATTCCGGGATGCAAAATATCGCTACGGATGAAGACCTGCAAACCGAGCATGTAGTTGTCAATCTGGGTCCGCAGCACCCCTCCACACATGGCGTTTTTCGCATGGTTGCCACCCTGGATGGTGAAACCATTGTCAAGCTTGAACCGGTGATGGGCTATCTGCATCGCAACCATGAGAAAATCGGTGAACGCAATACTTACCTGATGAACATCCCCTTCACCGATCGTCTGGATTACCTCTCCTCGATGAGTAACAACTTCGGCTACGTACTGGCCGTCGAAAAACTACTGGGCGACACTACCCACATACCGGATCGCGCCAAATATATCCGCGTGATTATGGCCGAGTTCACGCGCATTTCCAATCATCTCATGGCAATTGGCGCGCTGCTCAACGACCTCGGCGCATATTTCACACCGATGCTTTATGCACTCAAGGAGCGCGAGCTAATTCTGGATATATTTGAAGCCGTGTCTGGATCGCGCATGATGTGCAACTACTACCGCTTTGGCGGTGTCGCGCGCGACCTCCCGCCTGGGACTCATGAAATGATGCGAGGTCTGGCCTTTGAGCGTCTGCCTCGCCAAATTGACGAACTCGATCGTTACCTCACCGAAAATGAGATCATCCGTGCTCGCTGTGAAGGTGTTGGCGTGCTGACCCCTGAAGAAGCGATTGCTTATTCGGCGGTTGGCCCGGTGCTGCGTGCTTCTGGCGTACCCTACGACGTGCGTCGTGCTGACCCCTACAGCGTCTACGATCGCTTCGATTTCGATGTTGCTGTGCGTTACCACGGCGATGTCTACGACCGCTATCTGGTGCGTCTGGATGAAATCCGCCAGAGTATTCGCATTTTGCAGCAAGCGTTGAATGGCATTCCCGAATGCGATAACTGTCTCGGCAAGCCGCGTTATTCAATGCGTGTTCCCGCTGGCGAAGCCTACGGACGTGTTGAAGGTCCCAAAGGCGAGTTGGGCTTTTATGTGGTCGCCGATGGCGGCCCCAATCCGTGGCGGTATCATGTTCGAGCGCCATCGTTCATCAACCTGACAGCCCTGAGCAAAATGTGTGAAGGCGATAAGATCGCCGATGCTATCATCGTCCTCGGCTCGATCGACATCGTTTTGGGCGAAACCGACCGGTAACAGGAGAACTCGTATGTACGGTAAAGGAATACTCAAAGGACTCGGCGTAACCTGGAAACATTTCTGGGATACGTATATTGACGACATCAAATGGGGCAAAAAACGCTACCATACAGAAGAGGGTATTGCATACCGCATGAGCAAAGATGCGCGCGGTCTGTTTACGGTGCAATACCCCGAAGAAAGACTGCCCACCCCGGAAGAATTTCGTTTTGTGCCTTTTCTGGTCTACGACGAAGATGAAGGTGGAGAGCAAGTCATCCGCTGCACATCGTGTGGAATCTGTGCCAAAGTTTGCCCCCCGCAGTGCATCTGGATTGAGCGTTCAACGAACCCGAAAACCGGGCGCCCTGTGCCCGTACCGGCAGAATTCTATATCGATGTTGATATTTGTATGAATTGCGGTTTTTGTGCCGAATTCTGCCCCTTTGACGCGATCAAAATGGATCACGACTACGAACTAGCCGTTTATGATCGGCTGACAAATAATATCTACGATAGAGAAAAATTACTTAAACCAGCCGCGTATTATGACGGTATTCGCCCTTTGAACTCACAAAAAGAATTTGATGCGCGTGCTGAAAAAGAAGCGAAAAAAGCAGCTGCAAAAAAGAAAAAATAAAACCCGCAAACTGGGGAGGCAGCCCTCCCCAGTTTGTATTTAAGCATTTCTTACAATCTGCTAAGATTTGTATGATATAAACAATTTCAGTGAATAATTATAGAACTGCGGAAATTTCTACAGTTCCGAAATAACAGAATTACTCTCGCGCAATTACATCTAGGTAATTGCCTCATAGGTTGGGTAGGTTTTTATATGTCCAAAGAAAAAATATCACAAGAAGCCGTCTTGGCTGCCCTGGGCACGGTTGATGACCCTGATCTGCGCAAAGATTTGGTCTCTCTCAAGATGATTCAGGATCTTAAAATTGATGGTAGCGCGGTCAGCTTTACCATCATGCTGACCACACCGGCGTGCCCCATGAAAGACAAGATGAAAAATGATGCCCTGATTGCGGTACGAGCCGTTCCAGGTGTTGAGCGCGTGGATATCAAAATGGATGCCAGCGTCCCCAGCGATGGACGCACGCGCGGCCTTTTGGAGGTTCCCGTTAAAAATGCGATTGCTGTGGCTTCAGGGAAGGGTGGCGTTGGTAAAAGCACCGTTGCTGTCAATTTGGCGGTCTCATTGGCACAGAGCGGCGCGCGCGTCGGCCTGCTCGATGCCGATATCTACGGCCCCAATATCCCCATGATGATGGGCGTTGATAAATTGCCCCCGCCTCGAGAAGATAAACTTATCCCGGCAGAAGCCTACGGTGTGCAGTTAATGTCGATTGGTTTCCTCGTAAAACCCGGGCAGCCGCTTATCTGGCGCGGGCCAATGCTGCACTCAGCCATTCGCCAATTTCTCACCGATGTGCTCTGGGACGAACTCGATTATCTGGTGATTGACCTGCCCCCGGGCACAGGTGACGCCCAGTTGAGCCTGTCACAATCGTTACCCCTCAGCGGCGGCGTGATCGTCACCTTGCCGCAAGAAGTATCGCTGGACGATGCCCGCCGCGGCCTCGAAATGTTCCGCGAACTCAATGTGGGTATCCTTGGCGTGGTGGAAAATATGAGCTTCCTCGAACTCCCCGATGGCACCAAAATGGATATTTTCGGCAGCGGCGGCGGCGAAAAGCTTGCCAAAGAAGCCGGGGTGCCCTTCATCGGTGCAATCCCGATGGACCCCACTGTGCGTCAGGGCGGCGACAGCGGCAAGCCCGTCGTTGTTTCCCATCCGGATAGCCCGGTAGCCAAAGCCTTACGCGCAATCGCTGAAGATGTGGCTGCCAAAGTAAGCGTAGCCGCCCTGCGGCAGGATAATGTCATCCCCATCGAATTTGTGGGATAGTGGTCGATTTCGAGCATTAAAAAAGATGCAGGCAGATTGGCTCTTTAGGAAATGTCGTGAGAGATTCCCAGAGCTTCGGAGTTTTTGACCTGCATCTTTTTTGTTTTGCGGTAGAATTAGCGCATGACTGAAAAAATCGTTGGTATCCGTTTCCAAAAAGTAGGCAAAGTTTACCATTTTGATGCTACTCAATTTTCAGATATTGTCGTTGGCGATCATGTGATTGTCGACACCAGCCGCGGCCAGCAATTAGGTACAGTTGTTCAGATTCTTACGGACGCTCAGGTAATCGGCAAACAAGATGATCTGAAGCCAGTTTTGCGCACAGCAACGCCGCGTGATCTTGTGTCGCGCCAGGCGTGGGAAGAAAAAGAAGTCGAAGTAATTGAATATTGTCGCCAACAACTTGGTGAACTCAAACTCCCTGGCGTAAAAATTATTGCCGCAGAATTTACCCTGAATGGCGACCGCTTGACCGTGTTGCACACCCTTGATGGAAATGACAAGCTGGATATGATTCCGTTGCGCAAGGCTGTGCAAGAAGAATATCGCACCAAAGTGAGCCTGCGCAAAATTGGCCCGCGCGATGCAGCCAAAATTATCGGTGGTTTGGGCGCTTGTGGCCTGGAAACCCGTTGCTGCACCATGCACATGACAGAGTTTATTCCGATATCGATCAAAATGGCGAAGGTGCAAAATGTTTCTCTGGCGCCGTCCGAAATCACTGGCATGTGCGGGCGTTTGCGCTGTTGTTTACAGCATGAATACGAATTTTATACTGAAGCCCGCAAACGCATGCCAAAGCTCAAGCGCGTTGTCGCCACTCCTTTGGGCGAGGGTAAAGTCATTCAGGTGAATCCCCTGACAGATACTGTGAAAATTGACCTCGGTGAACAGGGCCGGAAGGAATTCCCCAACGACGAAATTAAACCTCGCGGGCAGTAGTCCACTGGGAACTGCACCCCACCTAAAAGGCGTATGTAATTTCCGACACCAGGAACAGATCTTCTTAGAGATAAGCCTGGTGTCTTTTTATTTCATCCAAACCTACAAAGCAGAAAGGATCCGAAATGCCAGACTTTTTATCAGAAGCTCAAGCGATATTTGACTACACGCGTGATTTGCGCCGCGATTTTCATCGGTACCCCGAATTGGGATTTCAGGAAGTACGCACCGCAGGGATTGTGGCTAAAGAGTTGAACGCCTTGGGGCTGGAAGTTGCCAGCGGCGTGGCTGAAACCGGTGTGGTTGCCATGCTCGAAGGGGGGCGGCCTGGCCCGGTGGTGTTGCTGCGTTTTGATATGGACGCGCTCCCCATCGAGGAAGAAACAGGAGCCGAATATGCTTCTCAGACCCCTGGGGTGATGCACGCATGCGGTCACGATGGGCATACGGCTATTGGCCTGACAGTGGCGCGATTGCTGCATGCCCATCAGACCGAATTGGCCGGTTCGGTTAAATTGGTTTTCCAGCCCGCCGAGGAGGGGTTGGGTGGAGCCAGGCGTATGGTGGATGAAGGTGTGCTGACAAATCCGCGCCCGGATTATTCTCTGGCGTTGCACTTATGGAATGAAAAGCCCGTGGGTTGGATCGCGGCTGCCGCGGGGCCAACGATGGCCGCCTCCGAAACCTTTGCAGTACGCATTACCGGCAAGGGCGGACACGGTGCTTTGCCGCATCATACCGTTGACCCGGTGTTCGCCGCGGCTCAGGTTGTCACGGCTTTGCAAGGCATCGTCGCCCGCAACGTGGACCCCGTGGAAACCGCTGTCGTCAGTACGACTTATGTTCAGGGCGGCACAACCTTCAACGTTATTCCACCCTATGTAGATCTACAAGGTACCATCCGCACCTTCAAGCCCGAAATTCGCGAGCTGGCGCTGCGCCGTTTTCGCGAAACTGTGGAAGGTATTGCTCATGCGCTGGGTTGCATGACGGAAATCACCATTGATGATATTACCCTCGCCGTAGATAACGATGCCATATTGGCCGAGAAAGTTCAAAAGGTGGCCGCAAAAATGTTCCCGGATGCCACATTGATTACCGAATTTCAGACGATGGGTTCGGAAGATATGGCCTATATGATGGATGACATCCCCGGCTGCTACTTTTTAGTGGGTTCGGCCAATCCGGAGCGGGGATTGGATGCCAAGCACCACCACCCAAAATTCGACTTCGACGAAGCCGCCCTGCCGCGTGCCGCCGCTCTGATGGCCGCCGCCGCGCTGGATGTGCTGAGCAGATAAATTCCCTCTTTGTAGCTCGTAAATTCTTGACCCCCACTGTTTGGCGTGCTACAATTATTCTAATTGTTCATATTAATCAGATTTATAAGATGCGAGGCGATTTTATGGCCTATTGGCGCACCCCATCCGAGTTTTTCGAATATTTAGCAGAGGCGGTTCAGGCGAATCCTGAAGAAAAACAACTCCCAGCCATGAATGTGCTCAGCGAAGAATTGGGTGTGAGCGTTGCCCGCTTGCGTGAGCAGCTTGAAGTTGCCAAAGCGCTGGGCTTGGTGGATGTGCGCCCTCGGACAGGTATTCGCCATCAGGAGTTTAAATTTTTGCCCGCGGTTTGGCAGGCGCTTTCCTATGCAATTAAAATTGATCGCGGCAATTTTGATCAATTTTCAGGACTGCGCAAACACGTGGAGATGTGTTATTGGTATGAGGCTGCATCGAAGTTGGTTGACGACGATATCGAAATACTTCAGAAACTGATTGACAGCGCCTGGAAAAGGCTGCGCGACACGCCGATTCGCATTCCTCATTATGAACATCGGGAATTTCATCTAGCCATTTATCGCTGTTTGGAAAACACTTTCGTCCTAGGAATCTTAGAAGCTTATTGGGAAGCATACGAAGCCATTGGCTTGAATGTGTATGCTGATTATGATTATCTGCAAGAAGTATGGAATTATCATCAGAAAATGGTCGATGCACTGCGCACCGGTGATATTGAAGCTGGGTACCTGGCCTTAGTGGAGCATACCGATCTGCTGCACCATCGCCCGGGAGCCGAATCGCCCGAATGGTAGGAGCGTTTGCCTCCATATCGGAATGGATTTGCCTTCATAAATAGAGTAGTTTTGAGGAGATACATGTCAACTGATCCATCACAAACATCAAATCGAACCTTTGTTCAGCCGGTGGTGAATGAGTTTTCAATCACCGTGGGCACCGAGAATGGCTCTGGGAGCCAGACTTCAAATGTGACCCTTTTGCGCGCATTTTTCAAAATGGGTATTCCAATATCGGGAAAAAATCTCTTTCCTTCAAATATTCAGGGGTTGCCCACCTGGTATACCATCCGCGTGAATAAGGATGGGTATATTGCCCGTAGCGAAACAACCGAAATTGTTATTGCCATGAACCCGAAAACTTTTGCCCGCGATCTGGCGCTGGTTGAGCCGGGTGGTGTTTTCTTTTACGCGGATGATGTCAAGCAGCCTATCAATCGGGATGATATTACCGTATATCCAATGCCGGTAAAGAAACTCTCGAAGGAGTCGGACGCGCCGAGCAATTTGCGTTCTTATGTCGCTAATTTCGTGTATGTAGGTGTACTGGCGCAAATGCTTGATATTGACGCCGATAAAATCTATCAGGCACTGGATTTTCACTTCAAAGGCAAGCAAAAGCCGATTGATCTGAATTTCAATATTGTCAAAAGCGCTATGGTTTGGGCGGCAGAGAATCTTGAAAAAACTGACCCCTATCGTGTTGTGCCAATGGATGCCACCAGCGGGCATATTATGACCAGCGGGAATACGGCTGGCGCGTTAGGCTCAATTTATGGGGGCGTTCAGTTTACGGGTTGGTATCCAATTACACCGGCTACCGGTGTAGCAGAAGCGATTAGTCAATATTCTCCGAAATTGCGTAAGGATCCTGAAACTGGCAAACATACCTTTGCGGTAGTGCAGGCCGAAGATGAGTTGGCCGCAGTCGGTATGGCGATTGGGGCGGGTTGGGGGGGCTTGCGTTCAATGACTTCAACCTCGGGGCCAGGCATCAGTTTGATGACTGAATACGTCAGCCTGGCCTATTTTGCTGAAATTCCAGTGGTGATATGGAACGTTCAGCGCATGGGGCCTAGCACGGGGTTACCCACGCGCACCTCACAAGGTGATATTAACCTCTCTTATTTTTTGGGCCAGGGCGATACGAAGCATGTGGTACTGTTGCCCGGCTCGGCAAATGAGTGTTTTCGGTTTGGATGGGAAGCCTTCGATCTGGCTGAACAATTCCAAACCCCGGTGCTAGTCCTCAGCGATCTAGATTTGGGCATGAATCAATGGATGACTCCGCCCTTTGAATATCCCGATAAACCTATTGATCGCGGCAAAGTGCTTTGGGAAGATGATTTGGATAAACTAGAAGATTGGGGGCGTTATCTGGATATTGATGGCGATAGTATCCCCTATCGTACGGTTCCGGGCAATCGCCATCCGAAGAGTGGCTACTTCACCCGTGGCACCGGCCATGATGATTATGCTAATTACAGTGAAGAACCCGATCAGTGGGAAAAGAATATGGACCGGCTGAATCGCAAATTTGAACTGGCACGCGCCGCGATTCCTGATGCCGAGATCACTTCCGTGGAAGGGGCAAAGGTAGGCTTGATTGCGTTTGGCTCCACTGATCCGGCGATAAGGGAAGCCCAAGATCATATGCGGGCAGATGGTTTTGAAGTCGATTATTTACGCCTGCGCGCGTTGCCAGTTAATGATACGGTGCGTGAATTCATTCGCACGCACGAACGAGTTTATGTTATTGAAATGAACCGCGATGGGCAATTGCATCAGATATTGACCGTTGAAGTGCCAGATTGTGCCATGAGCCTGATTTCAATTCCCCATAATGATGGCCTTCCGATGACCGCCGCATGGATTGAGAATGCAATCTTGAATAAGGAGCGCAACTAAAATGGCTACGAAATCTCCGAATGTGAATTTAGTCAATCTGTCCAAGGCCGACTATCGTGGCGCTCCGACGACTCTTTGCCAGGGCTGTGGCCATAATTCGATTACTAGTCAGCTCATAACAGCCTGCTATGAACTGAGCTTAACCCCTGAGGATATTGTTAAATTTAGTGGTATTGGCTGTTCCAGTAAAGCGCCAACATATTTTCTCGATCGAGCATTTGGTTTCAATGGCCTGCATGGGCGTATGCCCTCACTGGCTACGGGAACCATGTTTGCGGATACCACTCTGACGGGAATTGGCATGAGTGGTGATGGCGACAGCGCCAGCATTGGGATGGGGCAGTTCAAGCATGTGATGCGCCGCAATTTGCCACTGGTGTATATTATTGCCAATAATGGCGTGTATGGTTTAACAAAGGGACAATTTTCTGCCACGGCAGAAGAAGGCCTTGCACTCAAAGGGCAGGGGCAGAATCAGTATATGCCGATTGACATCGTTTGGGAAGCTGTGATCAGCAATGCAACCTTTGTGGCACGTTCTTTTGCCGGTGATCCCAAACAGGTGCGCGAGTTGCTGAAAGCCGCGCTAAATCATCGCGGTATCGCTGTGTTGGATATTATTAGCCCATGTGTGACTTTCAATAATCAGGATGACTCGCATCACTCCTATGCCTGGGGACGCGAGCACGAAGTGGCATTGCATGATCTTTCCTATGTGCCTGTGGCCGAGGAGATCATGGTGGACTATGAAGATGGTGAAGCCAAAGAAGTAACCATGCACGATGGCTCGCGCATCATGCTGCGCAAAGTGGATAACGATTACGATCCCACAGATCGATCAAGCATCTTATGCATGCTTGAAGATGCCAACCGCCGTCAGGAATTACTTACTGGTCTGATCTATATTGATACAAACCAAGAATCACTCTTTGATCTATATAATCTCCCTGACGAGCCGCTCAATCGCCTGACCCCTGACCGAATTCGCCCCTCGCGCGAATCGCTAGACGAAATAAACGCCCTGATGTTCTAAGGAATAAAAAATAGTCGCTGCTCAAAGCAGCGACTATTTTTTATTTTAATTCTGGCATTTGCCAGGGAATGCGCCAGTAAAGGCCCCCACCGCCTTCGCGAGCCATTAATTTATTGCTGATAAAAGCGCGCCTCAGCGATGCTGTATCAGGGTGATGCTGTTGGATAATCTCATTGATTTCTCTCTCAGTATAGCGTTTATCCTCGTCAAAATAATTGATTAGCCATTTGAGTACGACCAGGCGCTTTTTATACCCGTGAGGAATTTCAACAATTTGCTCACCGTCTACATACGTCCCCAGCACCTTTTTTTGCCAAGTGTCATACTCTACATCACCGGCCAGATGCACAACCTTTTCTTTGCTCAACGAAGAAAAAACATCTTTGGATAGGGTGTTCAGATGATCGACATCTAGGCGATAGAGATGATCGTTTCCATCTTTGCGCATGGCGACCAACCCCAAATTTTTCAGTGATTGCAGATGGTGCGATACGGTCGGCGCTTTGATCGACAGTAGAGTAGCCAGTTCATCAACTTTCTGTCAATTTTTTGAAATTGCCTTGACCTTAGGGCAATCGCATCTTATTTTTAAACCGCAAAGGCGCAAAGAACGCGAAGAAAA
>JACKQG010004100.1_pt1 | contig 17148 bp, 15 predicted proteins | sample 8237621 | NCBI WGS metagenome assembly JACKQG01 (sample SAMN15677084, study PRJNA649215) | marine metagenome | biome: marine; feature: Black Sea; material: saline water; isolation source: suspended particulate matter (SPM) from the Black Sea western gyre | collected 2013-06-09/2013-06-10 | depth...
CTGGATTAAACCTATTGGTTTCTTTTCATCTTATAATCATATCTAAGCAATTATTTTTGTTAATTCTTAAGAAGTGCAATACAAATAGTGTATTAAATAGTATTGTTAGCTATCTGCCAATTTATGTTATCTGGACGTCTGTTATTGTTTTCTTATTCCCAATTATTTTTAACTTTAAGTAAAATGAATGTAAATTTTATTATGAGATTAGTTAAAAAATTATTTTTTTATTTTTTGTTGTTTACAGGCATTATTCTATCAACATCTCATTTAGGTGATAATTATATGGGAATTAGCGATGAGGAAGGATATCTATTAACCATTGGAATATGTTGTTTAGTTGCTTTTATTTTAGAATATTTAATTCCAAAACTTAAATCATAAACCATCAGGTAATTAAATAATGAAAGTTACGGCTAAACATAACGAACGAATAGCAAAAATGACATTTGCCTCTGTTTATCCTCATTACGTTAATAAGGTAGAAAAGAAAGGAAGAACAAAGGAAGAATTACATCAAGTCATAGAATGGCTAACTGGTTATGATGAATTGAGATTGCAAGACTTTATTGATAAAAAGGAAACATTTGAAACATTCTTTCAAAATGCTGAACTGCATCCTAATGCTCATCTAATTAGAGGAGTAATATGTGGTTATCGAATTGAGGAAATAGATAATTCATTAACTCAACAAGTAAGGTTTTTAGACAAATTAGTAGATGAATTAGTAAAAGGACGAAAAATGGAAAAAATTTTACGTAAAGATTAACATTGTATTTAGACCTGAACCATAGGCATATCTTCTTCTTTTAAAATTATTGTAAATTGTAGGTATGAAAAAAATATTACAACTTCTAGCAATCATAGCATTGTCCTTGATAATTCTCCAACTTATTTTTTCCCTAGTTTTCTTTTTCAAAGTAGGCAATAAACTATCTGATATTGCTGACAATATTGAAGATGGTGATTTTAAAATTGAAATTCTTGATAAATATATTGATGAGTATGAGGACAAAGAATACTCTGATAGAGTTAACATTCAATCTAATAGAATATTAATTATTAAAGATAATGACACTATAGTTGATGTAAAATCTGATGAAGATTAAATTATTGTAAATTATAGGTAATGAATATCTATTTAATATCTTTATCAAAAATAAAATACATATGAAAAATTCAATTTTACCTATGGTTGTTTTTGTAATTACATTAATTAGCTCATTACAACTAACTGCGCAAGAATTCAAAAGCTTAGATAAAAGCCCAATGGATGTGGCAGCGTTTCCTAGTAGTTACAAAATATCAGATAAAATAGCGAAAGTAATATACAGCCGCCCACAATTAAAAGGAAGAGATTTAGTTGACTTAGCGCCGCCTAATAAGATTTGGAGAACAGGGGCAAATGAAGCTACAGAAATCACATTTTATAAAGATGTTATTTTTGGAGGAAAATCATTAAAGGCAGGGACTTATTCTCTATTTATGATACCTTCTTTAGATGAAGATTGGACCGTAATTATTAATAGAGCAAGAAATGTTTGGGGCTCATATTACTATAAGCAAGACCAAGATGTTATTCGTGTTTCTGGTAAAACCTCTAAAACAGAGGAAAATATTGAAGCTTTTTCAATGATATTTGATAAAGATATGACATTAAAAATGGGCTGGGGAAAGACCGTTATTTCAGTATCTATAGAATAAACTTTAAACCATAGGCATATCCTCTTCCTTTAAATCTTCAACTTCTAAAAAAGCCTTGTAAACACTTACAAGGCTTTATTTTTTAGCAGCCTGTTTTATTTATTATAAATTCATTGTATATTACAATCTGATGAAAAATAAACAAACAGCTTACATTAAATTTCCTTTATTATTAATTGGTTTTACTCTTTGTATATGTGGTGTAAGATGGCTAATTCATGATCAACCATGAATTTTAGATCAAGTTGCTAATGAAGAAAGATTGCAAATGTCTTTTGTCGATCTTTTTTTAATTGAAGGAAACACAACATTAAGCGAATATTTAACTCAGATATACAGGTTTCTAGGCCTTTATGTTTTTGGATTAGGATTTTTTCTGCTTTCTTTTTCTACTTCTAAAATGTTGGATATTGCTTTAGTGCGTAAAAGGGTTTTAACTGTTCTGGGCTTATTACTTGTTTCTAATTTAGCACTTGCTTATTTTTGGATACCTTCTTCTCATTTTATTTATGTAATATGGGCTACTATTGTGTTATATTCTTTTAGTTTATATAATCATATTAATTATTCGAAATAAAATAATACATCAATTTTAACCTTTAAGGAGCTTGCTATTTTCATGCCTAGTTCTAAGCTTGGCTTATAACGATATCTTTCAATAGATATGATAGTTTGTCTACTTACACTTGCTTTAAGGGCTAATTCTTCTTGAGTTAACCCCTTTTTTTGTCGATATTCTTTAATAGTATTCTTTAATTCCATAATACTATGATGTTCTATATAAGTACAGTTGGAATACTGATTTAATAAATGAAACAATTAATAAAATCAGAAGAAGAATAAATGTTATTGGCCCACTATTTTGAAAGGATGAGTCTGATGCTAGAATTCCTATAAACAAAAACAAACTAAGCTCATAAAGCAAATACCCTAATTTATAAGATTTTGAGCTTATCAAGTCGTCTCTTTCATCTTGAATCATCTTATCTTTATAAGTAAGCTCCAGAATTGAATATGCTACGGCAAAGTAAATTGCAGAAAAAACTACTATTTGAATTATTTTTCCAGAGTTATCATTAAAATCAAACGAGTTTAATCGATTTTCATAAAAATATGGCATAAAAATAACAGCAAATAAAACAGAAAATATAATTTCAATTAAAATTGAAACCTCTTTTTTAGAAAGACTCATAGCTTATAGTATTAATTTTTTTGAAGTAATCTTAATAGAAGCATCCCTATCCTAGAAATAACAAATGTAAAAAGACCAAAAATAGGTGACAAAAGAGCTACTTTAATCCCTCCTGCTACAATTGAAGGTTCTGCATTGCCAGAAGCTTCAAGAACATCAAATCCTGCTATTAAACCAAGAAAAGCTGAGAAAAACCCCAAGGCTAATCCTAATGTACCACTATCATTTATAAATGGTAACATTTTTTTAGATAATACAGGGTTAGTTTTGACACTTAAAAACCCCCTTGCCATAAAATAAATAGATAGTAATAAACAAATAAGGATTAATGACATAAATAATGCGCCACCCTCTAAAAATCTATTCAATAATGTTGTTCCAAGTATTCCTGTAATAATTGCCATAATTCTAAGTGTTTTAAGTTTCATATATTAATGTTAATATAAATGTTAATTCTGCTTTACAAATTGTTAAGTCTGCTTTACAAATATAATTAAATTTTAATGTAAAGCAAGCTTAACATGTAATTTTTTTAAATTATATAAAATAAAATCATGAAATAATGAGAAATACTTCCGCCTAAAACGAAAAGATGCCAAATGGTATGTGAATACTTTAAATTATCTAGACTATAAAAAACAACTCCTATAGTATAACAAACTCCACCTAAAACTAGAAGGTAGATTCCATAAATATCTATGTAGAGTAGGATATTATCGAATTCAATAACTATTAACCAGCCCATTACCAAGTATAATAAAAGAAAAAGAAATTCAAATTTACCAGTTAAGAAGATTTTTAAAATAGTTCCTAATAAAGCCAATGTAGTTACTGTTAAAAAAATAAATAAACCTTGACCATCATAAAGCGTTATAAGACAAGCAGGCGCATATGAACCCGCTATTAGGTAATAAATACTTATGTGATCAAAAATTCTAAACTTCTCTTTTAGAATTGGATTAGTAGTGAAATGATATAAAGATGAGGATAAGTATACCAAGATAAGTCCAAAAACATAAAAAATAATACTCCATGTACTTAGTAAAGTTATATGTTGGTCGTAATAAAATAATATAGGGGCACCTATAATACTAAGAAGTAGGCCAATAGAATGAGACAATGTGTTCCATAACTCCTCTTTATTAGTTTCTTGTATTCTATCTTTTAAGGACTCTAACATATTATGTTCTATTAATAATCTATAAAAATCCTAACAAGAAATAAATAAAATAGTTATCTATTGCTCTGGAATAATACGACCAGGCGTATATGGAGCTCCAATAGCTTTTAGCTCATCTTCTAATTTCTTAATATCTTCCTTCATTAAATTCTCAATTTCAACTTTTATCGGTAAATATTCTTCTTTGGCAATTGCAAAACTTCTAATATGAGTAAGAGTTGGTGCAGCAGTAGAATATTTTTGCTCATAAACCATTGAGCCTAATCTACTTGAAGGAGATGTAAGTTGTTGAATATCTAACCTTCTTTTAACAGAATCTCCATACAATCTAGTATTTATATCCTTAACCCTTAATTCTATGTCTCTTATAGTATTAGATAAAGGTCCTATTGGTTTTTCAACTACTTTTACAGCTTCTTTAATGTATTTTAACTTGTTAGAAATTTCAGAAAGAATACGACCACTAGCTGACATTTCACCAAGTAATTCTGATACTTCTCTTTGAAAGGCAACTTTAGCGGCTCTATCTTCTGCTGGCATTACTGTATTATCTAAAGCTTTAACATTAAATGATACTGGAGAAACTAAATTAGTAATAGCCCCCTTATCATATAAATCTAATTCAACTGTATAAGTATCTGGATTTACAAGTGTTCCTTCAGAAGTTCCCGCAAATGGATTATAAAATGATGCAGTACTTAAATCAATAGGATTATTTTCTTCATACCTTAAATTCCAATTAATACGCTGAAGTCCTTTAGATGGGTTTTTGAAAATCTTCTTAACTACCTTTCCAGAAGAGTTTTTTATTGTAAATAGCAATTTTGGCTTTTCTTCATTTACCTCTGCATATAGCTCTTCATAAGAAGGGTATGTTGCATCTTCTTCTGATTTTATTAATTCTTTTTCTTTTTTCTGACGCTTTTCCTTAATTGATTTATAACTATCACCATAGTAATAGGTTACCATAGCTACAGGGTCAAGGTTTTCTGCGCTATAAAAATTATCCCCTTGAAATGCTTTTCCAGGCAATCCAAGCGGCATAGATTTTTCCCACATTAGAGCTTCTCTAATAGGGTATATCTCTGCTTTTACTTCAATATTTGAATTTTCAATATTTCTTAAAGCAGAATAGTCATCCATTACATAAAAACCTCTTCCAAAGGTTCCTAAAACTAAATCATTTTCACGTCTTTGAATTGCTATATCTCTAACAGCAATGGTTGGTAGTCCATTACCTAATTTTTTCCATCTCTCACCTTTATTTGGAGAAAAGAACACTCCAAATTCAGTTCCACAAAAAATAAGGCTTTTATCTACATGATCTTCTTCAATTGAATACACACTTCCTCTTTTAGGTAAATTATTACTAATAGATTTCCAGCTATTTCCTCTATCTTCAGATTTAAAGACATATGGTGTAAAATCACCATACTTATGATGATTAAAGGCAGCATACATTAAGTTAGAATCATGCTGAGAAAGATATACACTATTTACATAAGATTGATCTGGCGCTCCTGAAATATTATCTACTTTACGCCAAGTTTTACCTCCATCTTCAGTAATTTGAATTAAACCATCATCTGTTCCTATAGCTATAAAATCTGGATCAATTGATGATTCAGATAATGCAACAATAGCGCCGTAAGGAGATGTTGAACCATTTTTTTCAACTGCATCTATGCTAATTACACGGTCATATACTTTAAGTGTATTTCTATCTATTTGTCTAGAAAGATCTTCACTTATAACCTCCCAGCTATTTCCATAATCATCTGACTTAAATACTTTGTTAGCAGCAAAATACAATCTTCCTGTTTTATGATGACTCACTGCTAAAGGAGCGTCCCAGTTCCATACATAATCCAACTCGCCTTTTCGAGCTATAGGTTTTATACCTACCTCTTCCCCACTTTTCTTATCATACCTTACAAGCCAGCCGTATTGAGATTGTGCATATACTATATTTGGGTTTTCTGGATCAACCTGTGATTCAAAACCATCTCCACCATGGGTTATAAACCAATCTTGATTTGTAATCCCATGAGCAGTATTAACTCTAGAAGGTCCTCCTATGCTAAAATTATCTTGTGTTCCTCCATATATATTATAAAATGGAGAATCATTATCTACAGCAACTTTGTAAAACTGAGTAACTGCTAGATTCTCTTTAAAATCCCAATTATTAGCTGCATCAAATGTTTCATATATACCACCATCAGAGCCAACAAGCCAATGTTTGTTATTCTCTGGATTAATCCACATAGAATGATTGTCAACATGTTTGAAATCTTCGCCTACATTTTTAAATGTCTTTCCGCCATCATGGGTAACATGCATCCATGTATCCATCGAATACACAGTATTTACGTCTACTGGATCTGCAATAATTTCTTGATAATAATTTCCACTTGTCACACGACTACTCTGTTTTTCCCAACTAGCTCCTCTATTAGTAGACTTATAAAACCCTCCTTTTCTTTCTGATGCTTCAACTATTGCATAAATTACCTCAGGATTAGCTGGAGATATAGCAAGTCCTATACGTCCCAATTCTACTTTTGGAAGTCCTTTATTTACCTTATTCCATGTTGAGCCTCCGTCAGTTGTCTTATGTAAGCCAGAACCTGGACCTCCTCCTACATAAGTATATACATGTCTTCTTCTTTGGTGAGTTGACGCATACATTACGTTTGGATCTCTAGGGTCCATTACAACATCATTTACTCCTGTATGCTCGTCTACAGATAATATATTACTCCATGTTTTACCACCATCTTTAGTCATATATAAACCTCTATCTCCTCCTTTGTTCCATAAAGGACCAATAGCAGCAACATAAACTACATCTGAATTATTAGGGTGAACAATAATTTTTCCAATATGTTCTGAGTTTTTTAAACCCATGTTTTTCCAAGACCTTCCCCCATCATTAGATTTATATACTCCATCACCATATGCTACTGATCTCTGATTGTTATTCTCCCCTGATCCAACCCATATTACACTACTATTATTGGGATCTATAGTTACACATCCTATTGAATATGATCCTTCACCATCAAATACTGGTGTATACTCTAAACCTGCATTAGTAGTCTTCCATACACCTCCAGAAGATACAGCTACATAATACTCAAATGGGTTATCAGGATTAACAGCAATATCTGATATTCTTCCTGAAGTAAGTGCTGGTCCTACAGATCTCCATTTTAAAGCACTTACGCTTATCTCGTCAAGAGGTTGTGATTTATCCTTCTTTTGTTTTTGGCTATAAGAAAGGTTAGTGATTAAAAATAATGCCAGAATGTATAATAAGCTATGTTGTCTCATAATGAAGTGTGTTTAATTTAATAATAAGACAATTTATGAAAATATTACTTAATAATATCTAAGTTTTCAACAGGTTTTTTAAGATAACTAACAAACTTTCTTTTTTCCATTTTTTTAAGCTCAGATACTCCAAAATTCTCTTTGTTGCCTTGAAAAATAATTCTCCATATTTTTCCTTTTTTTGATTCAGATATAAACAAGGAGCCATCAGGTCCTTGAGCTAAGCCCATAGGTCTGTATTTTGCATCTTTCATTTGTTTTATTATATCAGCTCCTGCAAAACCATCAGCAAATACTTCCCATTCTCCAGTGGGTTTTCCATCTTGAAATGGAATAAAACCAACGATGTAGCCTGCTTGTGGATAGGGCGTTCTATTTGTTGATCCATGAAAAGCAATAAAAGCACCGTTTTTATACCTTTCTGGAAATTGATCTCCTGAATAAAATAATAGATCGTTCGGCGCCCAATGTGCGGGTAATCCTAATATAGGATCTTTATAGCCATTAGCTTCTTTTTTGCCATCTCCACCATATTCTGGAGCTAACATTCTTTTTTCCTTAAAATGATCGTAGTAAGTATAAGGCCAACCAAAATCATCTCCTTCTTCAATCAACATAAACTCATCTGCAGGTAAAACAGAATTTTCCCATTCAGAAAAATACTTAGGAGCATGATTATATAAATAATCCCTTCCGTGGTTTACAGCATATAGTTTATCATCTTTTTTGTTCCATGTTACACCTACTACACTTCTTATACCAGTAGCATATCTTGTTCCATCGTTTAAACTTTGATTTAGTTTATTCTCATCAAACTTCCATATTGCTCCTAAATATTCAAGCTCATCGCAAGGATCTTTTCCAAGAACTGTTGCCATAGGATCATCATAACCTCTTGTTAAATCTTCACATGAATTTGTATACCCACTAAAAGTAACATACATACCTCCTTTTCCATCAAATGCTAAGGATTTAGCATTGTGCCATCTAATAGGATAAGGATCAATGACTAAGACCTCTGGCTTACCTTCAGGAATTAATTTTGATTTGTCTAACTTCTGTCTATATACTACAAGCTCAGAGCTATAGTATAAATATCCGTTGTGTATTTTCATCTCTGTTGCAAATCTCCCATCATTTGGATAATCTCCAAAACGCTTAGTTATATCTGCTTTTCCGTCTCCATCAACATCTCTTAAAGCAACATTTCCGTTCTTTCCACTATCTATTCTTAATTTAACATATATATCACCATTAGTATTAACTGCTATATGCCTACTCTCGCCAACGCCATCACTTACTACTAAAGCTCCAAAACCATCTGGAAGCAAAAGACCTCCATTATCAAAATCTAGAATTAATCCTGTTTCATTGCAGCTATAAAGAAATGACAGAATGATTAATATTATTAACTTATTGTTCATTTAGAATATTTTGCTAAATTGAGTCACAATTGCAAATTTAATTAAAATCAAATAAGACTGACATGTCAAAATCATTTATACTGCTAAACATTGTATTATTTGCACTATCTATTCAATTAACTGCTCAAGGTATTTTTCAAGAAAAGAATGATTTCACCAGGCAAGACACCCTAAGAGGTATGATTACTGCAGAAAGATCTTGGTGGGATTTAAATTATTATCATTTAGATATTAAAGTTGATCCTGAGAACAAAACAATTAAAGGAAGTAACACTGTTGGATACACTGTTTTAAAATCTAATGAATTAATGCAAATTGATCTTCAAGAACCTATGGATATTACTTCTGTTAAACAAAATAACAAATCATTAGACTTTTCTAGAGAAGGTAATGCCTATTTTATAGAATTAAAGAAAAAACAAAAACCTGGAAAAGTAAATTATATTACCATTGAATATGAGGGGAATCCTAAAGTAGCTATTAGAGCTCCTTGGGATGGAGGATTATCTTGGGAAAAAGACGAGAATGGAATAGATTTTATTGCTACATCTTGTCAAGGATTAGGAGCAAGCGTTTGGTGGCCAAATAAAGATCATATGTATGATGAGGTTGATAGCATGCTTATGAGTGTAAATGTTCCTAAACATTTAGTTAATGTATCTAATGGAAGACTAAGAAATGTAATTGAAAAAGATGATGACACTAAAACATATCAGTGGTTTGTTAGTAATCCAATAAATAATTATGGAGTAAATATTAATATTGGTGATTATGTTAATTTTTCTGAAAAGTATAATGGTGAAAAAGGAATTCTTGATATAGACTATTATGTTCTTAGAGATAATTTAGAAAAAGCAAAGGAGCAATTCAAACAAGTTCCTATGATGTTAGATGCTTTTGAATATTGGTTCGGCCCTTACCCCTTTTATGAAGACAGCTTTAAACTTGTAGAAGTTCCTTATTTAGGGATGGAACACCAGAGCTCTATTACTTATGGTAATAAATACATGCAAGGATACCTAGGAAGAGATTTATCACGTACGGGTTGGGGGTTGAAATTTGATTATATAATTATTCATGAATCAGGACATGAATGGTTTGCTAATAATATAACCTATAAAGATATAGCTGACATGTGGGTTCATGAAGGATTTACATGCTATTCTGAAAACCTATATGTTGATTATCATTTTGGAAAGCAAGCTTCAGCAGATTATGTAATTGGATCTAGAAGAGGTATAGGAAATAGAAAACCTATTATTGGACCTTATAATGTAAATAAAGGAGGTTCAGGTGATATGTACGCAAAAGGAGCTAACCTGCTCCATACATTGCGACAAATTGCAAAAGATGATCAAATATGGAGACAAATTTTAAGAGGATTAAATAAAGAATTTTATCATCAAACTGTTACTTCCAAACAAATCGAGGATTATATTTCAGAAAATATTGGTTTTGATCTAACATTTGTTTTTGATCAGTATTTAAGAGATATCCGAATTCCTATTTTAGAATACTCTATAATGAACAATGTTTTAAAATATCGTTGGGCAAATACAATTAATGGATTTAATATGCCCATAGAGGTTTCTATAGATAACAATAAACAATGGTTATATCCAGAAAATTCATGGAAAGAAGCAGCTATAAAACAAGAATTTATTGAGATTGATAAAGATTATTATGTCTTTAATAAAGATCTTAGAATTATAGAATAATTAATATTATGAACACAGGTTTTGAGTTTTGGGACTATTTTGTTTTTATAAGCTATGCTATTATAATTTTAGCTATTGGATTATGGGTTTCTAGAAGTAAAGATGGTAAAGAGAAAAGTGCAGAGGATTATTTTTTAGCAAGCAAATCCCTTCCATGGTGGGCTATTGGTGCATCACTGATAGCTGCAAATATTTCAGCTGAGCAATTTATAGCAATGAATGGTTCAGGGTTTGCAGCTGGACTTGCTATAGCATCATATGAATGGATGGCAGCAATAACACTTCTTGTAGTTGGAAAATATTTTTTACCAATTTTTATTGAAAAAGGAATTTATACTATTCCAGAATTTATAGAAAAAAGATTCAGTGCTAATTTAAAAACAATTCTAGCTGTTTTTTGGATTGGATTATTTGTTTTTGTAAATCTAACAACTGTATTGTTTTTAGGAGCTAAAGCATTGGATATTGTTATAGGAACTGGTGATGGAAGTTTGCTTTTTGGGAGTATTATTGGTCTTGGCTTATTTGCAGCAGCATATTCTTTATGGGGTGGTCTTGCAGCAGTAGCATGGACTGATGTTATTCAGGTTATACTTTTAATCTTTGGTGGTTTAATGATGACTTATTTTGCATTATCTAATGTCACAGAGTCAGGAAGTTTTATTGATGGCATGGTACATGTATATAATACTGTTCCGGAAAGATTTTCTATGATAGTCTCCAAAGGAGAGATTATAAATACTAATGGACAAGACACCTGGGAAAATCTTCCAGGCATTGCAGTATTGGTTGGAGGAATGTGGGTTGCTAATCTTTACTATTGGGGATTTAACCAGTACATTATTCAACGTACACTTGCTGCAAAAAATCTTAGAGAAGGACAAAAAGGAATTGCTTTTGCTGCTTTTCTTAAGCTATTGATGCCAATAATTGTTGTAGTTCCTGGAATGGTTGCTTATGTGATGAATATGGATTCAGGAGTCTTTAATCCTGAAACAATTGATCAGAGTTTTATAGGTATAAATGGCATGATAGCTAATGATAATGCAGCTCCTTGGTTAATAAAAAACTTTATTCCTGCTGGGTTTTTAGGTCTTATCCTAGCTGCTCTTGCTGCAGCAATAGTCTCCTCTTTAGCTTCAATGTTGAATTCAACTTCAACTATTTTTACAATGGACATTTATAAGTCATTTATTAATAAGGATGCCTCTGACAAAACCACAGTAAGAGTTGGAAGAATTACTGTTTTGGTTGCTTTAACAATAGCTATGCTTATTGCTCCTCAGCTAGGAAGTCTAGGAGAAGTTTTTCAGTTTATTCAGGAATACACAGGTGTTGTTAGCCCAGGTATATTAGGTGTATTTTTAATGGGGTTATTCTATAAGAAAACAACAAATAGCGCTGCAATTTGGGGTGTAGTATCATCTATACCAATAGCTATGTATTTTAAGGTAGGGCCTAAAGGATGGATTGATAGTCCACTGTTTATTAATGAGCCTTTTATGAATCAAATGATGTGGACATGCCTGGCAACAATTGGTATAATATATATATTAAGTAATTTAACCTCTCAACAGGAAGATCCCAAAGCAATACAACTAACAAAAGGTTTATTTAAAACTAGTCCAGATTTTAATATTCCTGCTTTTGCAGTCTGTATAATCACAGCTTTTTTATACGCATTTTTCTGGTAAAACCACACGTTAATGAAAATGAAAATTAATTTTATAGCTACATTTCTACTAGCATCTACAATGCTTTGCTATAATTGTTCAAACAATAAGGTAGATAAACAAGTCGATCCTAACATTGTTATTGTACTATTAGATGATATGGGATATGGCGATATTGAGAGTTTTGGTGCAATTAACTATAGCACTCCTAACATTAATAGACTAGCAGATGATGGAATGCTATTTACAAATTTTTATTCAGCACAAGCAGTGTGTAGTGCTTCTAGAGCAGGGCTTTTAACAGGTACATATCCTAATAGAATTGGTATTCACGGGGCATTATCTCCTAGATCAAAAACAGGTTTACATTTCAGAGAAAAAACCATTGCAGAAGTATTAAAAGAAAAAAATTATAAAACTGCTGTAATTGGAAAATGGCATTTAGGCCATCAAAAAGAGTTTCTACCACTTAATCACGGATTTGATTATTATTATGGAATTCCTTATTCAAATGATATGTGGCCAGTAGATTTTGACGGCAATCCAATTACCGATCCAAATAATTACAAAAAGAAAGCCTATCCTGAGCTACCTATAATAGAAAATTATGATAAGGTAGCCGAGGTGAAAACGCTTGATGATCAAGCAGAGATTACCACTGATTATACTGAAAAATCTGTTGACTTTATTAATAAAAATGCAGAAAACCCATTTTTTCTCTATGTGCCCCACTCCATGCCTCATGTGCCAATTGCTGCATCTAATAAATTCAAAGGAAAAAGCAATCAAGGATTGTATGGTGATGTAATAATGGAACTTGACTGGTCGTTGGGACAAATTGTTAAAACACTTGAAGAAAATAATATACTTGAAAATACTATTATAATTTTTACAAGTGATAATGGTCCGTGGTTAAATTTTGGAAACCACGCTGGAAATACCGCAGGCTTAAGAGAAGGAAAGGGAACTGTTTTTGAAGGTGGACAAAGAGTTCCAACTATAATTTCCTGGCCAAGAGTTATAAAAAAATCTACAATATCTAATAGCCTTGCTGCTTCAATTGATATACTGCCAACTGTTGCAGAAATTGTAAGCGGTAAATTACCAAAACATAAAATTGATGGCGTTAGTATTCTTAGCATATTAAAAGGTGAAACAACTTCACCTAGAGATCATTTTTTTTATTACTATAAAACCAATAGACTGGAGGCAGTAAGAAAAGATCATTGGAAATTGATTTTACCACATAACTCTAGATCTTATGAAAATGTTCTTCCAGGAATGGATGGTCATGGCGGAAAATATGCTAGATTAACATTAGATTACTCATTGTACAATCTAAGAAGAGACCCTGGCGAAAGATATAATGTAATTGAAAAATATCCCGTAATAACACAAGCTCTAAAAGATCTAGCAGAAACAGCTAGAGATGATATGGGTGATAATGCAACAGGAAGAAAAGGGGAAAACACAAGAGAGCCTGGAAGAGTAAACTAATATTTTTTTATACCCTTTTGTAAACCAATACCTATCTGATTATACTATAAAAAAAAGCACTCAAAAAATTGAGTGCTTTTTTCATAGTTAGTTGAACAATTAAGATTATCTAACAACTAGTTTAGAAATCTTGCTCTGTCCATTAATTGTTACTTTAATCATATAATATCCACTATTGATTAAGCTAACATCTAACGTATTGCCATTGATCGATGTATCCATCACTCTTCTACCCATGATATCAAATACTTGAATATATTTAGTACCATTAACCGGTGAAAGTATCGTAACAAAGTTACCATCTACTGGGTTTGGATAAATTTTCATATCTAGAGTATCCTCATCATCAATTGACATTGTGTTTTCTTCAATAGACACATCATCAATAAACCAATTAGAGCCATCATATCCTGTATATCTAAAGGCTATATTTACTGTTGTTCCAGTAGTTGGAAGTGCATAAGGTCCATTATCGGTCCAAGTTATCGTATTTCCACCAGACCAATTACTACCAATAAACTCATTCAATACAACCCATGTAGCAGTATCTACATCGCCACTATAATCTTCTGAATATAGTACAGAGTGAGTATCTGCCCATGTAGCCCATTCAATATACTCTGAATAGCTCACAACAACATCAGAAGATCCAGACAGGTCAAAAGTAGGACTTATTAGATATGAGTCATGAACTCCAGCAGTACTAAAGGGATGCTGAGCAGACCATGATCCTCCTGAAGTATTATTTACGTACTGACCTGTTTCCCATAATGAAGAAGGTGCGCCAGCAGCTTCGGAGCTAGTCCAACCTGCAGAGAAATCTCCTGTTTCAAAATCATCAGACCATGGAATTGTAGCCATGCCATCATGAGTAGTGAAAGTAATAGTCTCTCCTATTGGAGGATCTAAGGCTTGATGATTATCATCTGTAAGCCATACAACTAGTGTATGTTCACCATTTGCTAAACCTGTAAGTGCAACATCATTTGTATCATAAACCATAACTTCACTACCTCCGTCTAAAGTATAATGCCAGTGACCATCATAACCACCACCTGCAGCACCTATAGTAAAGTTATCCACAGAAATAGAAATTGTTGCATCAGCATCAGTAACTGATACACTCCAATCTGCAGCTATAGCAGTTGCATCCCATATACATACATCATCTAGTGTTACTCCATATCCGTAACCAGAAGTACCCTGAAATCCAACGTAATAATCAGCACTTGGATTAGGAAGATCTAATGTTACTTCAGTCCATGTAATTACCTCTGAAGTATATGCCGCTAATTCTACCCATGTACCATTTGCACCATCTCTATAAAATACTCTTAACTCATCTTGGTCTCCTGCCCAGGATTGCTGAGTATAATTAAAAGTAACTTTAGGATTAGTTAATCCTGTAAGATCCATTGATGGAGAAATAATACTTGCTGTATCATAATTATAATTACCGGAATAGAAAAGTGCCATTCCAGCTCCAGTAAGTGGAGTTACTGGATTACCATTTAAATTTCCAGTTGCACCACCTAACCAGTCAACCTCTCCTGAATAAATTGAAGTTGCCCAATAACCAAGATCCGTATCGAAACTTGAACAGTAGGGATAACTACCTGGGTAAATGCCATCAAAAGTAGAAAAAGTAATAGTCTCTTCTACTGCAGGATCTAAGGCTGTGTGATTATTATCAACAAGCCATGCAACTAGTGTATGTTCACCATTTGCTAATCCTGTAAGTGAAACATCACTTGTGTTATAAACCATATTTGCACTACCTCCATCAAGAGTATAGTGCCAGTGACCATCATAACCACCACCATTACCTACAGTAAAGTTCGTCAGAGAAACAACAGAAACTGTTGCATCATCAAAATCAACTGATACACTCCAATCTGCAGCTGGAGCTGATGTATCCATAACTGATATATCATCAACAAGCCAATCTGAAGAATTATTTCCTGTGTATTTAAATGCAACTGTAACTGCGGCCTCAGATGGAAGAGAAAATGTTCCTTCATCCCATGTATTCTCAGGATTACATCCACATCCTGAATAATATTGCTCATAGTTTATATTGTCGGTGATTGCATCAGTTAATAAAACCCATGTAGCAGCAGTAACATCACTTGTATCTTCAGTAGAGCCATTATCAACATAGTTTGTTGAGTACAAAACTTCATGACTTACTCCAGCAGCAGCATCTTGCTGATGTGCATGATCCCAATAATTCAATTCAGGTGTAGCAGCTCCTGAAAGATCAAAAGTTGGTGTTAATACCCAATTTTCCATCTCACCAGATGCAACATAGTTGTCATGTCGAAGATAATTATCACCACCCCAACCTTGAAGCCCATCATTACCTATACCATGAGTAAAATGTCCAGTTGCTATAGTCCAACCATACTCAGTATTGGCAAGTTCAGCTGTACCAAGTTCACCTTGAGTTCCAGATTCTAACCCCTCTAAATAAGGAATTGTTGAAGTCACACTTTTGCTCAGGCTTGTTGCTTGAATGGTGATGTTTTCACCAAGCTGATTTACTACTACCGTGTCAAGTTTATCAGTAGGACAAGTTTGAGAAAAAGTTGTTAGACTAAATAAAAATACGAAAGCAACCATTATGCTTTGCCATACTTTTATATTAATAAAATTCTGAGTAATTTTTTTCATGTTTAATTTATTTAGTTAGTATTATTTTCTTTTTTTAAAATTAGTATTATTTTCTTTTTTTGAAATAAAAAGAAGATGAAATTACAATTTAGAATAATTCTTTGAATTTATCAAAATTTATTAATACTATGATTATTGGAAATACTGCCGGATTAAAAAAAAAAGAATACAAAATATTACTGGCAATGTTTCTGACACTGAATCAGGCCTTCCCTTTGTAGGTGTAAAGATTGCAGTTAAAGCTTTGAATAAGGGGGTTGTAACAGACTTTGAATAACTATACACTTTATTTGACTAACTATACACTTTAATAGTGGTATTTTTCAAAATTTATACTTAATTTAATGACCTTTAGCATGTAATAAATACACAACTATCTAATTATCAGTCATTTTGAAAAAATCTATTTTTCTTTTTTTTATTACGCTTAGTATACAAGCACAACTATTACCACCTATACAATCATATTCTCCAGACGAATATAATGCTGCTAATCAAAACTGGGACATTACGCAGTCAGAAGAAAAGGATGTTTTTTTTGCAAACAATAATGGTCTTTTAAAATTTAATGGCTCACGTTGGACTATTTATAATTCCCCTAATGGATCTATTGTTCGTTCAGTTAAGGCTATTAAAAACAGGGTGTATGCCGGTTTATATGAAGATTTTGGTTATTGGGAAAAAAGATTAGATGGGAAATATTATTTTACTTCTTTAGTTAATTCTTTAGAGTTAATTGTTCATAATGATG
>JACKQG010004101.1_pt1 | contig 17143 bp, 19 predicted proteins | sample 8237621 | NCBI WGS metagenome assembly JACKQG01 (sample SAMN15677084, study PRJNA649215) | marine metagenome | biome: marine; feature: Black Sea; material: saline water; isolation source: suspended particulate matter (SPM) from the Black Sea western gyre | collected 2013-06-09/2013-06-10 | depth...
ATAATATTTCTTGTGATTTTTGTTACTTGGGGATGAAAGAGGGATCAAAATAACAGATGAAGACGATAATAAATTTGTTGACTGTGCAATTTCATCCAATGCTGATTTCATTGTTACAAATGATCGTCATTTCAATATTTTAAAAAACATTGAATTTCCCAAGGTCAATGTTATTAATGTCGATGATTTTTTGAATAAATTGAAATAATTATTTCTATTTTTATCCAACACCTTTATTTTCAAGTTGTATTTAAAAATTATTTTATTTATCTTTGTGCTTTCAATAGGGTGTTTTTTTGGGTGTGTCAACCAATAATTTCGGACAATAAAATTATAGAATATAACCAAAGATTGTTATTATCGCAGAATGATTTGTAGAAGAATAATGTTATTTAATGATGTAACTTCTAAAATCACATTAAGTTAGTATTTGAATACTCTAATCTGTTGTTTTCCTCTGTCAACTTGGATTTTGATAATATAACACCAATCTTTTTTGTTTTTTATTATTCTGCTAAAAATTATTCTGCTATTTTAAAAATGATCCGAAATTCTAAAATTTATTTTTAAAACCAACAACTCAATTCTTTAATAAAACAGGTAGTTACAAATATTATTATTTCTCAATCCAATTCCGAAATTATGGGATTGCACCCGTTTTTTTTGAGTTAAAGCAAAAGACAAAACCGGAGTTTTATAAATGTCAAAATTAAAAATGGTCATTCCCAAAGGGCGTATTTATTCAAACGTTGTGAACCTTTTAAACGATTCAGGATTTGGTGTGGAGCGGGCAGAACGCGTTTATGTGCCCCGGGTTGAGGATAGTGAGATCGAAGCAAAAATAATGAAGCCGCAAAACATTCCCAAACTGGTCGAGCTTGGCGCTCATGATATTGGATTTACCGGGCGTGATTGGGTCATGGAAACGAATGCAAATGTCACTGAAATACTTGATTTGGGATTTGATCGCGTCAAAATAGTTGCTGCTATTCCGGAATCACTCGTAGGGATTGACATAAAAAAGAAACGAATGATTGTTGCTTCCGAATATGAACGAATTTCCAAGCAATTTTTGAAAAAAGAAAAATACGATTTTATATTCATGCGAACTTATGGCGCAACAGAAGTTTTTCCACCTGAAGATGCTGATATGATCATCGATAACACATCAACAGGCAGGACTCTTAAGGAGCATAATCTTCATATTATTTGCACGGTAACGGAATCTACCACCAGGTTGATTGCAAACAAAACAGCCCTGGACGATCCCTGGAAAAAGGAAAAGATTGAGGAAATGAAAATGTTATTTCAGGCAGTATTGGATGCTCGTGAAAGAGTCATGCTTGAGATGAATGTCCCGAAAGAAAGGTTCAAAGAAATCGTACAAGAACTGCCCTGCATGCGTTCTCCAACAGTTTCAGAACTTCACGGCGAACAGGGCTATGCCGTCAAAATAGCAGTAAAGAAAACAGAGGTTGTTAAACTTATTCCCATGTTAAAAAAATATGGCGCTACTGATATTTTAGAGTACGAAATGCGAAAGGTTGTTTTATGAGTTATGTGAAAGAATCCGTGAAAAGCTTATCCGAATATTACGTGTTGCAGGATTTTTCAGTGGTTAAACTCAACCAAAATGAATCGCCTTATGACGTACCGGAACAACTCAAAAAAGAAATTTTAGAAAGACTTGCTAAAACGGAATGGAATCGCTATTGCGAAAACAGACCTTCGGGATTAATCAACGCGATTTCCGATTTCATAAAATTTCCGACAGAAGGAATTGTCGCCGGAAACGCATCCAATGAAATAATCCAGGCTGTGTTTGCTGGTTTGTGCAGGCAAGGCGACAATATAGTTGTGATAACTCCCGGATTTTCAGTTTACCCGCGGCTGGCGCAGATTTATGAAATTGATGTCACTTCTGTTCCCTTACTCAATTATTTTGAATTTGATGTACCGGGAATTATTGAAGCAGCAAAAGACGCAAAAATGGTTATCCTGCCTTCTCCGAATAATCCTACCGGCACATCAATTTCAATAGATGATGTCATCCAAATTACGGAGAATATAAACGGTATTTTTGTGCTTGATGAAGCTTATATTGAATTCCATCAAAAAACCGCGCAGGAATACGTTCATAAATATGAAAATTTAGTTATCATCCGAACTTTTTCAAAGGCTTTTAGTTTGGCGGGACTCCGGTTAGGCTACTTATTGGCACAGCCGCACATAGCAAAGGAACTTGAAAAAGCAAAGCTCCCTTTTTCTGTTGGCATCTTTCAGCAGATTGCCGGTGAAGTTTTGATGAGAAATTATCCAATCATCAAAGAGAATGTTGATGTTATTATCGAGGAGAGGGAGAAGCTTTTTGAGCAAGTCTCCAATCTTTCAAATGTTCAACCAATTCCATCGTCAGCTAATTTTTTTATTTTCAGCCTAGATGGATTTGATGCCGAGCACACCTATGAATATTTTTATAAAAACGGGATATTACTCCGCCATTTTGGAGATGAACGGCTTAAAGACTATGTGCGGGTAACTGTTGGTAAGCCGGAAGAGAATGAAAAGTTTTTAACTGTTTTAAAAAATTTGGTGTTATAAAGAGCGGATACGAATGGTGAAATTTTTTACAGGCTGAACAAATTTTTTCCATCGGATTAAAGAACCCAGCTGATAAAATCCGTTGGAAATTAGATCGTTAGTAACCTATCGGAATGAGATAACTAAAGGAAGAGCCGTGGGTGCGAAGGTTTGTTAAATCGCAATAAACATAAAATCAAACAGGAAAAAAATAGTGGATTCAATAACCGAAACCGAAGCAATTCTTTTTGATATGGATGGTGTGTTAGTGGATGTCTCGCAGTCTTACCATTATGCCATCAAAAGTACCGCTGAATTTTTTACAGGAGAAGAAATTCAGTTCTCTGAAATTATAGAATACAAAAACAAAGGTGGATTCAACAACGACTGGGAATGCACTCATGCTATTATTTCCGGGTATGATATAGATGTTATTCTTTGGGAAGTAATGGATAAATTTCAGGAGCTGTACCTGGGAAAAAATTTTGATGGTTTGATTTTAAACGAGACATGGTTGCTGAAAGGAGATATATTAGAGACGCTGTTCCATCAATTTAAATTAGGCATCGTTACCGGTCGCCCTAAAGATGAAGCGGAATACGTTTTGGAACGATATGATACTTCTGATTTTTTTCAGGTTTTGATCACATTGGATGATACACCCCCGGGAAAAAGAAAACCAGAACCTTTTGGCATTAAAAAAGCTTTACAAAAACTCAACACAAAAAATGCCATATATCTTGGCGATTCAATCGATGATATGAAGGCGGCATCATCAGCTAAAATTTTTCCTGTTGGTATTCTAACACCTGAAACGCAAAATCCCAAACAAATCGACTTACTCAAAAAATGGGGCGCCGTGGAAGTGCTGAATAGTGCGAACGATGTTTTGGAGTTATACTCGTAAAAGTTAAAATGTGACATTCATTAAAAATTTTTTTTTGTTTGTTAACATCTGTTACCTAAAATGCATGGCGCAAAGAGCAGGGCGCATGGCGTAAAAACATGCTATTAGCGCCATGCTCAATGCGCCTTGCTTTCGTTGATTTATATTTCTACTTAATAAAAGTAATTTTTTATATGTTACAAAATAAACCTTAACGAGTATATTACTATGAGAAAATCAAAAATAGAACGCGTAACAAATGAGACCAAAATTTCCATTGAACTGACTGTCGAGGGAACCGGGAAATACAACATTCAAACTCCGGTTGGATTTTTCACCCACATGCTTGAATCCTTTACAAAACATGGTCTTTTCGATATTTCTCTGAAAGCAGATGGCGATCTCCATGTGGATCAACATCACCTGGTCGAGGATTGCGGAATCGTTTTGGGACAGACTTTTAAAAACGCTTTGGGAGATAAAAAAGGAATTAACCGCGCCGGTTATTTTACGTATCCAATGGACGAAGCCCTGGCAGTTGTCGCTATTGATATTGGCGGCAGACCATTCCTCCAATATGAAACGAACTTTAAAAGAAGATTTTGCGGGGAATTGGATACTGATCTTTTGGAAGATTTTTTTTCAGGATTTGCAATTAATTTGGGTGCGAATGTGGTCGTGCGCATGCCTTATGGCAGGAGTGATCATCATAAAATTGAAGCGGTTTTTAAAGCATTTGCCAAAGCAATGAAAATGGCATGTTCCATTGATCCTCAGGCAATTGAAAATATACCGAGTACGAAAGGAAAAATATAATAAAAAATTCACCGCGGAGTGCGCGGAGAACGCAGAGAAAGAAAAAATAGAAAATCAATAAACCTTCTCAAATTCATAAAGCCAATATCTGTCTTTGTAGTATTTTTTTTAGAACTCTCTATGACATCTCTGCGACCTTTGCGATCTCGGCGGTTAAATTTTAAACATAAAAATCAAGGTAAAAAATGATCGCAATTATAGACTACGGCGCCGGAAATTTAAAGTCAGTTAAGAAAGCATTTGATCACTTAAAAGTAAACAGCAAAGTCATTTCTTCTGCAAGGGAATGGAGTGGATTTGATAAATTGGTGCTTCCCGGGGTTGGCGCTTTCGGTGCAGCAGCCCAAAGATTAAACAAAGCTGGATTTATTGAATTGACCAAAGAATGGTTAATTGCAGATAAACCGTTTTTGGGAATTTGTCTTGGATTACAATTGTTATTCGAATCCAGTACTGAATCAACTGATATTGATGGATTAGGTTTTTTTAAAGGAAAATGCGTGCGATTTCAGCAGGGCAAGGTGCCGCAAATTGGTTGGAATCAAATTCAACTTAAAAAAGATTCAAAACTATTGGATGGCATAACCGAAAACTCATTTTTTTATTTTCTCCATGGCTATTACATCCAACCTGAAAACGAAGATATTATTACTGCCAATACAGAATACGGTATCACTTATCCTTCGATCGTTTCAAAAGGCAACGTTTATGCAGTGCAATTTCATCCGGAAAAAAGCGGTGATGTTGGTTTGCAATTATTAAAGAATTGGGTGGAAAAATGTTAGCGACAAGAATTATTCCCTGTCTTGATGTGGACAACGGCAGGGTTGTCAAAGGAATAAAATTTAAAGAACTAAAAGATGCTGGCGATCCGGTTGAACTCGGCGCTTTGTACAATCAACAAGGTGCTGATGAGCTGACTTTTTTAGATATTGGCGCTTCGTATAAAAGCAGGGAAATTATGATCGATGTTGTGGAGCGGGTTTCGCGGGAGGTGTTTATCCCTTTCACTGTGGGCGGCGGCATTAGAGAAGTGTCTGATATGCGTGCGATTCTGAAAGCGGGTGCAGATAAAGTTGCAGTTTGCTCTGCCGCAATTAAAAATCCTTCGCTGATTACAGAAGGAGCGAAAATTTTTGGTTCTCAATGTATTGTGCTGTCAATTGATGCCAAACAGTATGAAGACACCTGGCATGCTTATCTCAATGGCGGCAGGATTGACCCTGGTATCGACGCGTTGGAATGGGCAAAAAAGGGTGAAGAATTGGGGGCTGGTGAAATATTGCTCAACTCCATGGACAAGGACGGTACCAGGGAGGGATACGATTTAAAATTAAATAAAACAGTTTCGGAAATGGTCAATATCCCGGTTATTGCTTCAGGCGGCGCAGGAACGATGGAACAAATGTTTGAAGCAATTAAAATTGGCAAAGCAGATGCTGTGCTTCTTGCTTCTTTGCTTCATTACGGGGAATTGACAATAAAAGAAATCAAAGAATATTTGAATAACAAGGGAGTTTGCGCCAGATGATTATTCCTTCGATTGACTTGATGGATGGCAAAGCCGTTCAACTGAAACAGGGCAGAGAAAAAATGTTAGAGCGGGATAGTCCGTTGGAACTGGCAAAATATTTTAACCGGTTTGGTGAAATTGCTGTCATTGATTTGGATGCTGCCATGAAAAAGGGCAGCAACAAAGAATTAATCAGTGAACTTTGCCAAATCGCTGATTGCCGAGTGGGTGGCGGTATTCGGGATATTGAATCAGCAAAGGAACTTATTTCGTTGGGCGCAGCAAAAATTATTATCGGTTCCAGCGCGTTTGAAAACGATCAAATCAACCACGAGTTTTTGGAAGAATTAATAACGGTGATTGACCGTCAGCAGATCATTATTGCCATCGATGCGTATGAAGGAGAGATCGTTACACAGGCCTGGAAACATAAAACAGGATTAAATCTTTTTGACGTGACAAAGCAAATTGAACCTTATGCCTCGGAATTTTTATTCACTTGCGTGGAAAAAGAGGGCTGCATGCAGGGAACTGATTTAGAAACGGTTCGGAAATTGAAGGGTACGACCTCAAACAAAATCACCCTGGCTGGCGGTATCACAACAATAGAAGAAATTCAGGAATTGGCAAATCTCGGCGTCAATAGTCAACTGGGTATGGCGATTTACACCGGAAAACTTAAATTAGAAGAAGCATTCATCGAATCGCTGAATTGGAAAAGTGAACTCATCCCCACCGTAACCTGCGACACAAACGGACAGGTGTTGATGGTGGCTTATTCAAACAAAGCGTCGATTCAAAAAACCTTTGAAACTGAAAAAATGTGGTACTTTTCACGCTCAAGAAACAAGCTCTGGCAAAAAGGTGAAACATCAAATAACATTCAGGATTTTATTCAGTTCAGAACTGATTGCGATAGCGATACCCTGTTGGCAACCGTGAAACAGACCGGCGTTGCCTGTCATCTGGGAAGTTATTCATGTTTCGGAAATAAAAAGTTTAGTCTGAACGAGTTGCACCAGGTTATCCAAAACAGGTTCAAAAACCCGCCCCCCGGTTCCTATACAGCAACATTAACAGATACAATAGTCAAAGAAAAATTAATGGAAGAGGCGCAGGAAGTAGTCGAAGCAAAAACCCGCGACGAAATTATCTGGGAAGCTGCTGATGTACTTTATTTTTTGACAGTAATAATGGCAAAAAATGATGTAACATACAAAGACGTACTCAATGAATTGAGGAGACGAAGAAAAAAATGAAAATTATCCGAGCCAATGAATTGACTGAAAATTTTTTTAAATACCTGGAGATCGAAGAAATTGCTTCGGTAAAAGAGATCATTACAGATGTGAGACAAAACGGTGACCGAGCAGTAAAAAACTATTCTGAAAAATTCGACAATGTAATCCTTGAATCAATCAAAGTTAGCAATGAAGAAATTAGTACTGCTTCCAGCAATCTCACTCAAAAAGAAATAGAGACTTTAAAATTCGCGGCTGAAAATATTCGGAACTTTGCTAACAAGCAGAAAGAAAATTTCAAAGACTTTGAATATGAAATTCAACCCGGTGTTTTTACCGGACAAAAAGTGGTTCCCATTAAACGAGTCGGTGTTTATGCACCGGGTGGGAGTTATCCATTACCGTCCACTGTATTAATGTGTGCGATTCCGGCATTAGTGGCAGGATCAGAAGAAATTGTGCTCTGTTCACCGCCGACAAACAATGGCTCAATTCACCCGGCAATTTTAGTGGCTGCTGAAATTTGTCAAATCAAAGAAGTTTATCAAATTGGCGGTGTGCAGGCAATTGCAGCGATGGCTTATGGCACAGAAACAATTAAGCCGGTCGATAAAATTGTTGGTCCCGGGAACAAATACGTTACCGCAGCAAAAAAAGAAGTATTCGGCACTGTTGGGATTGATTTTATCGCAGGTCCCACAGAAGTTCTGATTTTTGCCGATGCAACTGCAAATCCCGAATTTATTGCTGCTGACCTGTTAGCACAAGCTGAACACGATTTTAACGCCATCCCCATTCTCGTAACAGACTCCCGTCAACTTGCTTTGCAGGTGACTGGTGAAGTAAAAAATCAACTTGACAAATTAAAGACGGCTGACATTGCGCAGGTATCCATTGAACAGAATGGGAAAATTATTCTGGTCGATAGCCTGGATGAAGCAGTTGAAATAAGCAATAAAAAAGCGCCTGAACATTTGGAATTGCAGGTTAAGGAAAGAGACAAATATATAAACCGGCTGAAAAATTATGGCTCTTTATTCATCGGTTCATTAGCAGCCGAAGTATTGGGTGATTATAGCAGCGGCTTGAACCATACGTTGCCAACAAATACAACTGCCCGGTACACCGGTGGATTGAGTGTGAAAGATTTTCTAAAAATTCAAACCACACTTCGACTTGAAAAGGAAGGGCTGCAATTGATTGGTCCCGTAGCAGAAGAGTTAGGAAAAATGGAGGGGCTGGCTGGGCATGCGGAATCTATTGCAAGACGCTTAAAATAATTTACAGCTATTAATTCTACTTTGTCAGATTAGAGAAATTACCTGAAAGTTGTCATTCCGGCACGTTTTTTTGCCGGAATCTCCCGCCAAAACCTAACGAGATTCCAGTATTCCGCTTCGCTTCAACCGGAATGACAAGCGAATAGTGTTAATGTGACAAAGTAGAATTAAGGTTCAAATTTTATGGCAAGACCATTTGGGGCAAAACTATTCATTTTTAGTAACTATTCATCTGTTTGTTGAATAAATGTCATTCTGAACGAGGGGGGATTGGGATTAGTGGGAAGTGAAGAATCTCTAATTAATATGGAAGATTGTGCAATTAAATACGAGATTCTTCGGTCGCAAGCTCCCTCAGAATGACATTGGTAACCATGCTGAACAGTTACCATTTTTAAAAAATGTAATGAATACTCATCTATTATTTTCTTTAATAGTTTTGCCCATAATGGTTTTGCCTTTTATGGTTGCGATACCTGAATGATCCTAAATGATTTTTACTTTGCATTTTAATGAATAATTCTTTATCTTGTCGGCTAATTTATTATTTTTAATATGGAGAAATTATGAAGCAAAGCGTAATATTTTTGATAATACTTTTAGTAGTCGTGGGATCATTCTCAACGATTCTGGCATCTACCGAGCCTGATTCGTCTCATGGGGAAACGACAATGTTACCGAAAGATTTAAACAGCTATCACGATCAGGAGATGGACAGTGTTATTGAGATATTAAAAAATAGAATTGCCCGGGAACCTTTTAACTTAATCGCCAGCCTGCTTTTTCTTTTTGCCATTATTCATACTTTCATATCAAACAAATTCACAGCGATTGCTCACAAACTGGAACATCGTCATGAGCAAAAAATCCAGCAGAAAAAAAGGAACCCGGTACTGTCAGCTTTAGGGCTGAAATTTTTCATTTTTTTGGAGATGTCGAGATCATTTTTGGACTCTGGGCATTGGTTTTATTTGCTGCCATTTTTTCTTTTTACGATTGGGAGACTGCCATTAATTACATTGGTCACAAAGTTAGCTTCACTGAACCAATGTTTGTTGTTGTAATTATGGTACTGGCTTCAACCCGACCTATTTTGAAATTAGCAGAAGCCAGCATGGCAAAGGTCGCGAACCTGTTCGGTGGCAGCCTGTTTGCCTGGTGGTTTACCATATTGGCATTGGGTTCAGTATTGGGTTCATTTATTACAGAACCGGGCGCCATGACAATATCTTCACTTCTGTTAGCAAAAAAATTCTATGACCTGTAACCAAGTGAAAAATTCAAATATGGTACAATGGGTTTATTATTCGTCAACATTTCTGTCGGGGGAACCTTAACGCATTTTGCCGCGCCTCCTGTATTGATGGTTGCTCACGCCTGGGATTGGAGTTTCAGTTTCATGCTTACGAATTTTGGCTGGAAAGCTATCATTGGCATTTTAATTTCCAATACCATCTACTATTTTTTATTTAAGAAAGAACTTTCTTTACTTCAGAAAAAATATGCTTTGCTCAGACTGAAAGAAGAAATCCAGAAAAAATATCTCAGACGAAAACAATTGGAAACCAGTTTTGAAAAGATGGAAACTATTATTTCAGAAGAACTGGGATTCACCAAAGCTTGCAGCGATATATTTGATGAATTTCGAAAACAGTTAAAGGTTCAAATAGAAAAACAGATCAAAGATGAAAGTTTAGACACTGCACTTTTCGACGAAGCATTTGATCAAAGATTTGAGGAGATCAAGCTGCGTGAAATGAGAAAAACCCTTCACGGACTTTTACCGCCAGATAAAAGGATTCCATATTTTGATTCTGATTGGAACAAACGTGAAGACGATGTTCCTGTTTGGATAATGATTGTTCATGTATTTTTTATGATGTGGACTGTAATAAATTCACACACTCCCGCCTTGTTTATCGCAGGACTTATATTTTTCCTTGGCTTCGCACAGGCTACTGCTCCGTTCCAAAACAGGATTGGTCTCAAATCCGCGGTTCTTGTCGGATTCTTTTTGGCTGGGCTTGTAATTCATGGTGGTTTACAAGGGTGGTGGATCGCCCCGGTATTGGGTTAATTATCAGAGATTCCCTTGATGATTGGAGCTACCATTCTTACCGCGTTTAATGACAATGCAGCAATCACTTATTTGTCAACACTTGTCCCAAACTTTTCTCCAACGTTAAAATATGCGGTTGTTGCTGGTGCAGTTACAGGTGGCGGTTTGACGGTGATAGCAAATGCGCCCAATCCTGCTGGACAGTCAATTTTGAAAAAATATTTTAAGGATGGCATATCGCCATTGGGATTAACGAAAGCTGCTTTAATTCCCACTGTGATAATGTTTTTGTGTTTAGCTTTTTTGGATTTTTAATTGACATTTCCCATTAAAATTGTTAAATTAACATGCTAACAATATTTTGAATATTTTTGTTTTGCTTGCTAAATATTCCAGAAAATCTAAATAAAAAGGAAACTTCTTATGTTGAGTATTATTAGAAAAAATTGTGATATTGGATCTTTAAGTGTTATTTTCATAACGTTTGTGTTATTTGCGGTTGCTCTTTTCACCAAAGGGCTTACTCATGACTTACTTCTTGAATCTGCTGTATTCTTGGTTTCAGTTAAATTAATAATTATGTCGTATAAGAATTCCTCGGCAGTAATGACAACCTTGAAATCGTTGGATGAAATACATTTATCATTACAGCGTTTAGAGAATGTTGAATCTAAAAATTAAAGAGATTGGTAAAAAAAATATTTTCAAAATGTTCACAAAAGGTGAATTTAAAAAATTCATAGTTGGGTTTATTATTGGGTAAAATCAGACTTTTAAGCACAAAGAAATAGACAAGGTTAACTATCCGTTTATTATAATTTTTTCTTGTTTCATTTAACGACAATGCAGCAATTACTTACTTATCAACACTTTTCTTTAATTGTCTCCAGCATTAAAATATGCGGTTGTTGTCAGCGCGGTTACAGGTGGCGGCTTGACAGTAATTGCAAGCGCTCCGAATCCGGCTGGTAAATCAATACTAAAAATATATTTTAAAAATGGAATTTCTCCTTTGGGTTTAACGAAAGCTGTTTTAATACCCACTGTGTGATAATGTCTCTGTACTATAGGCTTGTTCATTACAAGGCTCCGCTATAGCAAATGGTTACGGTTGTTTATAAACTGGTATTTTTTTAATTGAATCAATGGACTTACTGCTCAAGGTGCCTTTTTCTAAGTTATAACGGTCCCGTAATTCGTCAGTTACCGTTCCTTCCCATTTTGGTACGCCTAATAAATAGGCAGCACGCCCCAGCATGTGAGCTGCTACCGGAGCAGTTAAAAAAATGAAAATAATAGTGGCAGCGGCGCGTGTGGTAACGCCAAGTTCGCTGAAAAAGAATGCAACCGCGCAAAATATAAAACTGGCGCCCAAAGCGGCAGCTTTTGTAGCTGCCTGCATTCTTGTAAAAAGGTCTGGCATACGGGTTATTCCAATTGCGGCTAATAACATAAATGCAGCTCCGGAAATTAATAGAATTGTAACAATTATTTCAATCATTTTTTGTTCCCCTTTCTAAATATCTTGCAAAAGCTACCGTTCCTATAAAGGATGTTAGCGCTATTGCAATAGACACGTCTAAATAAACTGGCTTGTTAGTACCAATTGCATAAATTGCGATAAATCCCATTATCAGTGTTGCGATTAAATCAAGGGCAACAATTCTGTCAGGTAAAGTTGGTCCCTTAATTAGACGAATGAAAGCCAGAAAAAGAGCTGCCATTAATAAAGCAATCGTAACAGTAAGACCTTTTGAGAGTAATGTAAATTCAGCTATATTCATCGTAACATCTCCAAAACACGTTTTTCCAGTTCAGTTTTTATTTCTTGTATTAATTCTTCTTTATCATCGATGTACATGGCGTGGATATATAAAACCCTGCGATCAGTTGAAACGTCCAGGCTCAATGTTCCTGGTGTGATCGTAATTAAATTTGCCAATACTGTGATCTCCAAATCTGATTTTGCATCGAGCGGAATGGCAATTACACCTGATTTCATGCGATGGCGAGGTGTTATTACATCATAAGCTATTTTTAAACTGGCAAGGATAAGGTTCCAAATATAAAAAAAAGCAAACCTGATCACCAGGCTGATTTTTTTAAAATAGCTTGATTTTGCTTCGCCGCTTAAAACAACCCATAAAACCAGGTATCCCAGGACAAAGCCGGCAGTAAAATTGTTGACAGTGAAGTGACCGGTTAATAATGCCCAGGCAAGCGCTAATATTATATTCCATAAAAATACATTCATAATTTTTCTCCTAAAACAGCCAGAATATATTCAGCAGGATTTAATAGTTGTGCCGCTGCTTGTTCTGCTAACGAAAATACTGATTCAGCAGCCAACCCAATGAAGACTGTTAGGACCGCCAAAGTAATAATGGGCAAAAGAAGCAGGAAATATGATTTTGTCCCGGAAGTGGATGTTTCTAGCGTGTTTGCTTTCAGTTTTGATGGCTCCGGTTTCCAAAAGACTTCCGCCCAAATTTTTGTCATTGAAAATACGGTTAACAGGCTAACCCCTAAAGCGGTGGCTACAATATAGTATTGTTCAGCTTCCAGTCCAGCTTTGATCAGGGAAAATTTGGCGAAGAAGCCTGAAAGTGGAGGTATGCCAGACAATGATAATGCCGGTATTAAAAATAATATCCCAAGATATGGATAAATTTGATATAGTCCTCCAAGTTCCTTTAATTTGAAAGTCCCTCTCAACCGATATACCACACCACTAACTAAAAAAAGATTTGTCTTAACGATGATATGATGTAATATGTAAAACACAGAACCTGCCAATGCCAGGGGGGTGAATAATCCCAAGCCAATAATTATATATCCTATTTGGCTGATTATGTGGAAAGATAACACACGTCTGAATTCATTTTGTGTAACCGCTCCCAGTACACCTGTGACCATGGTTAAACCGGCAACAAATAGGATCAGTGAATGTGTGAATGTTATATCTTGAATAAAAATTAAAGTGAAAACACGGATAAGCGCATAGACGCCTACTTTTGTCAACAAGCCGGCAAAAATTGCTGACACTGCTACCGGCGGGTTGTGATAGGAGGCTGGCAGCCAGAAGAAAAGAGGAAATACTGCTGCCTTAATTCCAAAAGCGACTAAAAATAATGCGGGAACCGTCATTACTAAATTGGGATTTGTTGTTGAATTCAATTTATGCGCCAGATCCGCCATATTCAATGTTCCGGCTTCTCCGTATAATAGACCAATGGCAGCTAAAAAAAAGGCTGATGATAGTAGATTCATTGTAACATACTTGATTGCTCCTTCCATCTGCTTACGTCCGCCACCCAAAACCATTAGAACAAATGAAGATATTAACATAACTTCAAACCAGACGTAGAGATTAAAAATATCTCCAGTGAGAAAAGCACCGACAACGCCCATTAAAAGAATTTGCAGCAAAGGGAAATAGCCCAATGATTGGTTCTGTTTGCTGATACTGGCAATGGAATATACAGTGACTGACAGCCCCATCAGACCAGCGAGCGTTACCATAATACCGCTAAACAAATCAGCGACAAAGGTAATACCAAACGGCGCCTGCCAGTTACTTATTTGCACAGCCATAATTCCATGAAGTTTAACAGATAGTACCAACTTTATCCCCGTAAAAAGCAGCGCCGCTGTTCCGACAACGCCTAACAATTGTTGAACTTTATGCCAGCGCCAGGTAAATAAGGATAGTATAGCTGTTAAAAAAGGTATCAAAATTGGGAGAATTAGTAATAGTTTCATACATAGGTTCCCTTCAATTCATCAAGATCGCCTGTGCCAACCTGCTTATGAACCTGGTAAATCAACGCGATTGCAAAAGCCAGCACACCAAAACTTATCACAATAGCAGTAAGTATAAGCGCCTGTGGCAGTGGATCCGCATACGGAATCTCAGGCACTACCATACCCTCAGAAATAATCGGTGGATTAGAACGAAGCAAACCACTGGAAGTAAAAATTAATAAATTTGCTGCCTGACTTAGCAACACAAGTCCTATAATCAATTTGATAATATTTCGGCGCAGCATCATATATAAGCCGGCAGCGTAAAGCCCGCCGACCACAAAAGCAAGTATAGTTTCCATATTAATCCTCCGTAAGGGCAAAAATAATGGTTAATGTAACTCCTAAAACGACAAAATAAACACCGGTATCAAACAGAAACGGCGTCCCTATTTTGCCGATAATCGGCACTTTTTGAGTGCACCAGATGCCGGTTAAAAAAGGCTTGTTAAAAAACAAGGGGATAATTCCACTTATCGCTGAGATCAATAATCCCACGGCACTCAAAGAGCGCGGATCAAAGCGTAAGGCACGTCTTGCCATGGTTAAATCGAAACTGATTGTGTATAACGCAAAAGCCGCCGCGGCAACCAGACCTCCGGCAAATCCGCCGCCTGGTTCATTATGTCCCCTCAACATTAAAAAAATAGAAAACAGGAGAAGTAATCCCATGAGAAAGCGTGTAGCAGTTGCTAATATTAAAGAATGCATTGATAACAACTCACTTTTTTAATTTTTTCAATTTCAGCAGCGCATAAACGCCCAGTGCTGCTACAGTTAACACAGTAATTTCTCCCAATGTATCCATCGCGCGAAAATCCACCAGAATAACATTTACTATATTACGTCCATGCGCCTGGGTTAAACTTTTTTCAGCAAAAAAACTGGATATGGAAGGGTAATATTTTACATTTACAGCAAGCAGCACAAGGGTTGTCATCATTCCCCCGGCAGCTAATGCTATAAAAGCATCCCTAACGCGGTTGGTAGTTTTTGATAATTTTGTATAACGGGGTAAACGATATAATATCAATACAAAAAGGAGCACAGTAAGTGTTTCGACAAGAAGTTGTGTCATGGCAAGGTCCGGAGCGCCATAAAACACATAAATTAATGCTATGGAAAATCCAATCACTCCCAACGCAGCCACAGCGCCTAATCGTGATCTGGTGCGCACCGCCATTAATGTCGCTAACAGAATTAACACTGCTATTCCAATTTCATAAAATCGAATTCCTGTAAAATTTAGCGATGGTATTAGCTTATTATTGATAAGCAATTTGTAGCCCAATAATCCCATCGCTGTACAAATGACGAGTAGGATGTAATTACGCAGATAACCGCTTTGCAACAGCTTGGTTTGTACTCTTGCCAAACCGAGCATGCTATTGAGCCCATTCTCATATAAACGCGTGGGTGTAACCGGCAGAATAAATTTTAATCGGGCAGCAAATCGACGAATGGCATGACGCTTGAGAAACAATCCTATTCCGGAGATTGCTGTAAATACACTTAGCATCAGTACCGGATTTATACCATGCCAGAGTTTTAGTTTTATAGTTGTAATTTCTGCCTGAACAGCGCTAACTGCCGGAGAAATGAGTGAGTTTGCGATCAAAGTTGGAAATAAACCGAAGATTAGTCCGGCGCCTGCTAACATTAAAGGACCAAGCCAAAGAGCTACTGGCGCTTCATGGCCTTGTTTGGGTGTCACACTTTTATCGCCTATAAAAGGACGAATGCCAACTATGGCTGCAACTGCCACATTTATCATATTAGCGACAACACCAACAACAATGATTATCAATGCTGCACTTGGCGCTTGAATTTTTGCTTCATAGAGTAATTCTTTACTTATAAAGCCTAACAATGGCGGGAAGCCGGACATGGAAAATGCTGCTAAAACTGCGGCAGCCGCAGTTATCGGCATGTATTTAATTAACCCGCTTAATGAATTTACATCACGAGTGCCGGTTTCATGAGCAACGGCTCCTGCCATCATAAAAAGAGAGCCTTTGTAAAGAGCGTGAACGAGCAGAAACACTATTGCTGCTTTTGTCGCTAATGTTGTGCTAAAACCGAGCAGCATCACCATTGTTCCCAACGCGCTCACTGTTGAGTAAGCAAGGAGCAGTTTAAGGTCTGTTTGCGGCAACGCTAAAAGTCCTCCAATAACCATGGTCAGCGCTCCGGCAAGCGTAACTAAATAATACCATTCATCAGTGCCGCCGAGTATCGGGTTTAAGCGCGCTAAAAGATAAACACCGGCTTTAACCATGGTTGCGGAATGAAGATATGCGCTTACCGGCGTGGGTGCCTGCATCGCAGCTGGCAGCCAGAAATGGAAGGGGACCTGGGCAGATTTAGAAAACGCACCCAGCAAGATCAACAATAATATTGGCACATAAAGGGCGTGTTCCCGAACTGCTCCATCTTGAATTAACAACTGTGAAAGCTGCCAACTTCCGCTGGTGTGCCCGAGAAGAATCAACCCTGCCAGTAATGCTAAACCGCCGCCGCCTGTTATTAGTAAAGCTTGTAACGCTGCAGCACGAGATTTTTCATGCTCATGATCAAAGCCAATCAACAAGTAAGAACTGATGCTGGTAAGTTCCCAAAAAATAAACAGCGTAATAAGATTGTCTGACACAACCACTCCGATCATCGAAGCCATAAATATCAAAATATAGACATAGAAACGACTTTGATTGCGATGCCCGGATAGATAACCGTTTCCATATATCATCACTAAAGCGCCAATGCCAGCGATTATCAAGACAAACAACATGCTTAAGCCATCAACAAAAAAAGACAGGCTGATTCCTAAACTTGGGATCCAGTTGTAACTGACTTTAATTACTTCACCTTTACTGATCTGATTAATCTGGCTCACAAAGTAAATAACCAAAGTTAGCGGCAGCAAGGCAAGAATCCAGCCTGTCCACTTTCGGGTAAACCGATACA
>JACKQG010004102.1_pt1 | contig 17143 bp, 12 predicted proteins | sample 8237621 | NCBI WGS metagenome assembly JACKQG01 (sample SAMN15677084, study PRJNA649215) | marine metagenome | biome: marine; feature: Black Sea; material: saline water; isolation source: suspended particulate matter (SPM) from the Black Sea western gyre | collected 2013-06-09/2013-06-10 | depth...
CTCCAGATAGTACTCAAGCTCCAAGAAAGTCTCTCGCATCGTGGCCATCTGGGTCATGCGATCGTAGCCGCTCTTGGGACTGGTGCTGAGTTTCAAAGCGATTGTCGGCCGTATGGTCATCTCGTCCGTCGTGCGTCCGATCGGTCGCACCAAGCGGCTGAGCCCTCCGATCACGCAACTGTTGCCCTGGATCACGTGGATCGCTAGCGTTCCGTCTCGTAACGCGTCCTCGAACGACAGGCTCGACGGGTCAATGGCGTCGTAGACGTCAAGGTAAGGCGTGACGGGCAGGTTTTCGTTCGATCGGTCCAAGCCGCCGGAAGTGTGCGGGACAATCATGCCGGGAAAGAGAACTTTGCCGGAGACGTCCACGACCATGGCGTCGTAAGGTATCTTCACCTTGCGGCCAATGACTGTGATCTTTCCCTGCTCGATCAGGATCGTGCCTTCGGCAATCTCCGGTCCGACCACCGGGATGATTCGGCCGCCTTGGAGCGCCACCTTTGCCGGCGGAGCAGCTCGGGCTCCCACAGTGACCAACCCGAACGCGATTGCCAGAAGTATGCTTCGCCTTACGTTCACGAAGAGTTCTCCTCTTTCTCAATACGGCCGAGCGAAAAAAGGGGACAGGTCCAATTTGCCGGAACGGCCCAAAGGGTGCTGTGCACAAATTGGACCTGTCCCCTCTTTTTTCTCTAGCGTCGATCTAGCACCACCTCGCCATCAATCAAGACCACCTGCGGCATCGAGGTGGCCGCGAAGGGCGTTCCGCTCCACAAAACCAAATCCGCTCGCTTGCCGCGGTCCAGTGTTCCCAAGTCTTTGTCGAGCCCCAACATCCGCGCCGGCGTCTGGGTTACCGACCGAAGCGCGTCGTCGAAGCTGACACCAAATCGCTGGGCGAACATCGCCTGCCGCGCCAAGCCGTCTTCCTCGCGGAGATCCTGGGCACTTAACGCCGTGGGAATCTTCGCCTCCAACAGTGCACGGAACGTGTAGTATCGGGACTGGTTCCCCTCGCCGCTTCGGACGCGAATCCCACTGGGCCGTTCATAGATTGGGCCGAAGATCACCGGGACCGACGCGGCCTTCAATTCGTCGATCGTGCGATAAGCTTCGGTCGCTTCCTCCAATGTGAACTTCAAATCGAACTCTTCGGCAAGCCGAAGAGCTGCGAGGATGTCCTGTTGAATCCGGGCCTGAATCCGCAGCGGCACCTTGCCTTCCCGTATATCAAGCACCACGTCCAGGGCCTCAGGCTCTGCCGTGTCCGCGCCATAGACATCAAGTCCGTCACGGCGGCGGACCGCGTCATAGAACGCCTTGCGGAATACCCACACGAGCCCCATTCGCGAGTTGGGCCTACGGACGTACATGCTGGTCGAGTACCGCGACGGCGAGCGATTATACGTGCCCAGCGAACTTGGCTCCGAGCCGATGGTGGCCTTCACCGCCGCGGCCGGTACCAGGATTCGACCGGCCCGAGGTCCGGCGGTGTGGACGATCGTACCTCGGGCACCGATCACCGCCGACGCATCCGGCGAGGCGTACACGGTGGTCACACCGCCTCGAACCAAGCGGTCAAAATCGCGACTTCCCAAGTCCAACGCATCAACGACGTGGATGTGTGGCACAACCTCCGAACTCTGCTCGTTGATCACCGTCGTCGATCGAACACCCGAGACCAGCGGCGGCAGATCCTCGTCCGGTTCAACGTGCATGGGCCCAGTAGGTCCCGTCTGCCGGACGGGACCTGAGGCGGCATCAACATTGGCGCCGGCGTCTAAGTTACCGGCATCAACATCACAGCCTTCTACATCAGCAGTGTCCGTCCCATCTTCAGGTCCCGTCCGGCAGACGGGACCTACCGAGCGACTCGGAGCGATCATGTCGGCCGATTCGATCCGGGCGTTGGCGTCGATCAATCCCGGTGTGATACAGCCGGCCTCGACTTCGATCACCGTCGCGTCTTTGGGAATACCGACTTTCGGACCGACGGCCCTGATTCGGCCGTCTTGGATCAGGACGATACCGTTTTCCACGATCCGGCCGTCACCGACGTATACTCTGTCGGCCTTGACGACCACGGGTGGCGAAGCCGAACAGGCATTGACGCCGCCTATCAACACGGCCGCGATCGAGACAATCAGAACGACCAGCGGCAACAGAGCCCTGACGCGGCGACCGCAGGCGTGTGCATTGACGCACCACATCATCGTTTTGCTCCTTCCCTGGGCGACTCCTGATTCTTTGCGGCGTAAACGCGGACGCCTTTGACATAGACTTCCAGCACCACTGCGTCCAAACGCAGCGGATCGTTGGAAAAGACCACCAGGTCGCCATCTCTGCCAGGAACAATCGAACCGACCCTGTCGGCCACGCCCGCGGTCTGGGCCGGGGCTATGGTAATCGCTCTCCGGGCCGCGGCAGCGTCCATTCCATGACGCACGGCCAAGGCCGCTGTGATTCGCAGCGAGTCCGGCGACGCCTGAGGAAAACCACCCGGGAACGCCACCTCGACACCCGCCTCTGATAATGCCGCCGGGCCAAGCAAGGATCGACGACTCGACGTAAATCCGTACGGCCCGGCAACGACCGGCCGCTTCAGATCCTTCAGGTCGGCGGCGACGTCGATGGCGTCCCGCGTGTGCACAATGCCGAATCGACCGGCTGCGTCACCCAATGCGCCACGCACGGCGTACAAATCGTTGGCGGAATCACACACGAACAAGGCATCCAATCGTCCGGCAACCGCGGCACACGTCCGAGGATGGCCGTTTCCTTGCATGGCTTGTTCCACCAAGCTCCGCAATTCGTTGAGTGCTCCGGCCTGGGACGTAGGCGCGCGATCCTGTCGCCACACGCCATCGCCGAAGGCGAGAACCAGCGGTCCGTCGTCGCGAAGCACGTCCAGTTGTCCGCCGTCATCGACAAACGTGCGGAAAGTCACAGCGACGCCGTTTACCAAGTTGCGTGGGGCCGGTGTGACCATGGCGGCGGTGATGCCTGTGCGAATCGCATTCCCAAAGTCCGGATGGCTGGGATTCAGCGAGTCCGCCGCACTGGCGTCCGGGTCAACGAACTCCGTGGTTTCGATCGTCTGGCCTACAACGCCGATCGACGAGAATAAGTCGATCAGTCCGGGGCAGATCACTGTCTGAGGATCGAAACGTCTGATCTCTGGCCCGCGGACATCCTTTGCGGCGACCAGTCCTTTGATCTTCCCATCGCGGACAACAATCGCCACGCCGTCATCCAACGTTCCATCAGGACGCACAATCCGTCCGGCGACCAACGTGACCGAACCGGCCACGTCATCGGAACCGCCCGCATCCTGTGCCGGAGCGGAAAACGGCACGGTCAAGACCGTGGCCAACACCGCGGCCGGAATCCCAGAAGTCGAATAATTCAGGAATGCTCGAAACGTCACTCGTCGTTTCCTTTTTCGATATCGTCTGCCGCCTCGTAAACGAGAGCACCGCCAACGTATACGCGAAGGACCTGGGACGTCGGGTCAAGAGGCTCACCCGACCAAACCACGAAATCCGCCAACATCCCCGGACGCAAGCGGCCAATATGGCGGGCGACTTGCAGCGTTTCTGCAGCATCGGCAGTGACGAGTTTCAGCGGATCGTCAATGCGGTTGTGCGCGGCGGCCAGTTGTGCGCTCTGGGCGAGGAATCGAGCTCTGCCGGCGATGGTACCGCTTCCGATAGTCCAAGACACGCCGGCTTGGCCGAGTGTCGCCCCCTGGTCCCAGGCAACTCGTCGAAAAATGTCGTTTCGACGCACACCGCTGTGGTCCATTCTTCCCAGCACTACAGGGACTTTCGCGTCGGCGATTTGCTCTGCCACCAGGTGCGCTTCGGTTGCACCTTCCAGGATCAAGTCGAAGGAGAACTCTTCAGCCAGTTCCAGCGCATTCAGGATGTCATCACTTCGATACGCCAGAATTCGAACCGGTATTTCCCGATCAATCGCTCGAAGGACGATTTCAGACGTGGGCCGGCGTGGAGGACGCGGAGGCTTCTTGGGTTTGGCTTCCTCTTCTTTCTTCTCTCCCGGTTTGCCTTCCGGCTCCTTCTTCGGTTCCTTCTTCGGTTCTTCCGCCGCAGCCGCCGGTTTGGGCGGCGTAGGCTTGTCTTTCGGTTTGGCTGATTCCTTCTTGCCTGCCTGTTCCTTCAGTTTCTTCTCGTACTCGTCCAAGTCGTCTTCGTATTTCTCCAGGCTACGCCGGTACTCCAATGCTCCACGGAACTGCTTTTCGACGGCCTGCAGGGTCTTGAGCCGGGCAATAGGCTTGCCTGCAGAGCCCAAGTCAATGCACAACGCCGCCTCGCTCTTCAGTACGCGACCGAAACGCTCGGGCCCGTCCTGGCCCAGTCGTACCACCGCGCCCGTGCCGCAAACGCCGATCGGCCCACCCGGCGAAACGTATACCGTTGTGACGCCGTTGCGGAGCGCCTCGATCAAATCCGCCGTGTCGTATTGGTCGAAGGCATCTTCGGCGCGTCGCGTCGGACTGGCCGTTCCCTGTGGTGAACCGGAGCGTCCCAGCGCGCTGAACACGTCGATCAGGCCTGGAGTGATGGTTGCACCCTTGCTGTCGATCCTCTGCGCCAGTAACGGTACTTCTACGCCAACGCCCAGGGCCACAATCCTATCGCCCTTGACCAGAAGCGTCCCGTTTTCGATCTCTCTTCCGTCCATCGTCAGAATACGAACGTCCGAAAATGCGAGCGGGCGTTCGAGAAGTTGAGCCGTACCTGATGGAACGACCACGGCACCCCAAACCAAGATAGCGATTCCGAAAAGCAGACCTTGTGGACGGGACGGTTGCCCATATATCAAGGTTCGGCGGCTAGGAGTCATGGGCAATCCACGCGGCTGGAAGATTCTCTTCTTGGGTGTTTAACGACAAAGACCGTCTACGCGCACGCCGAAAACAGCTCCTCGCCGTAAATGTCTTCCTAAGTTATCTAGTTTATTCGCCCAGAACCGCCGAATCAATCACTGAGGATACAAGAAACTGCAGGGATTTGCGTTAGATTGCCGCGCCAAATCAATCTACCCTGACCTCCGGCAATTTGGGATACTTCCACCCCAATCGAGTTTTGGTTGGCAACATGCGCGCACGGAAAAGCGCATCGGTGTGGTGCGAGGCTGCGAAAGGCGAAGGAACGCAAGACCATGAGAGTCTTTTTCTCGGTGGGCGAACCCAGCGGCGATTTGCACGGGGCAAACCTGATTCGCCAATTACGCGAGCGGCGGCCCGACATTGAATGTGTGGGCTACGGCGGGCCGCGTATGGCGCAGGCCGGCTGCGACTTGCACGAAGATCTCACGCGGTTGGCCATTATGTGGTTTGCACGCGTGCTGCTGAACATTCACAAGTTCTGGGCCCTCTACCAACGTGCGAAACGCTATTTCCGAGACAATCGCCCCGACGCCGTCGCGTTGATCGACTATCCCGGATTCAACTGGTGGATTGCCCGAGCGGCGAAGAAGCACGGCATTCCCGTGTTTTACTACGGCGCACCGCAACTGTGGGCATGGGCCGGCTGGCGTGTGCGCAAAATGCGACGATTTGTGGACCATGTTCTGTGCAAGTTGCCGTTCGAGGCCAACTGGTACCAACGGAAGGGCTGCAATGCGACTTATGTGGGCCATCCCTATTTCGACGAGTTGGAAGGCCGATCGCTCGACCAAACGTTCCTGGAAGACTACGGAAGCCGGCCCGGTCGGCTTGTCGCCATCTTGCCTGGATCGAGAACACAGGAAGTGACAATGAACCTCCGTTGGTTCCTCAAGGCGGCTCGCTGTGTACACAAGAATGCTCCAGACGCCCGGTTTGCAGTCGCCAGCTTCAACGAAAAGCAAGCCGAAATCGCGCGAGCCCAAGTTGCCGAGTCCGACCTGTCGATCGACGTGCTCGTCGGCCGGACGCCGGAGTTGATCCACTTGAGCCGCTGTACGATGGCGTGCTCGGGCTCGGTCTCTCTCGAATTGTTGTATCACGCCAAGCCGACGGTGGTCCTTTACCGGGTCAATTGGCTCCCCTATTTGGTTGCCACTACTCTGTTCATGAAAGTCCGATTCATCACGCTGGTGAATTTGTTGGCAACCGACGATCCGTTTCTGCGCGGCTCCAAGTACGACCCTCAACGTGCCTGCGCGGCCGATGTGCCGTTTCCGGAGTATTTGACATATGAGGACCGATCTGAAGAGATCGCCGGTCACATTCTGTCTTGGCTGTCGGACGAAGAAGAGTATGACCGACGAGTCAACCGTCTGGCAGAACTGAAAGCCGAACACACCAGCTCCGGCGCATCCAGCACGGCCGCCGACTACATCTTGAGCAAGCTGCCTCCGCCTCTGCCATCAACGCGAGTGAATCAGTTCGAGTTGGCAAGAATGGGCCAAAGACGAAAGATCTCTGCCTAGGTGGGCCACCAAGAAAGGGTGAGGTGGCAAAACGGATAGCCAAATCCACCTTTTCTTAGCATCCTTCCCAAATTTGGTGGCTGTCACCTTTTTCGCCGCCCTGGCTCAGGTGCCCGCCAGGGAGACCGAAGGCGGCGGGGCGATGGCTATGCCGATCCAGCCGTCGCCAATTGCAAGCTGGGTGAGTACCAGACCCTTCAGGCGAGGATCGCTGTTGAGACGCTTGCTGACAAACCGGATGGGCTTCGTTCGCGAGAACACTCGGCTGAAGATACCGCGCAGGGCCACCTGATCCCGGAAGCCCAGTCGGCCAATCAGTTGCACGTAGCTGTCCCGGACCAGATCCGCGTCCGGTTGTTCCGGGGCCGGGCGATAGTGCGCGCGAACGACGAAGTTCTTCCAACGATTGCGCCCGTCGGATAGCTCCGACAGCGCCAACGTCAGAGTAGCCCGCCCTTCGTGGAATGATATCCGCAACGGATCCTGGCCTGCGAACCGAACCGTCACGTTGTCCGGCAGATCCTCCGGCGGTTTGACATCGGTCGACGCGAACAGCTCACCGATTTCGCCGTACAACTCGCCAAGTTTCACGCGCCGGCCCTCCCAACCGAATTGCTCGATGCAGTTATTCAGCGCGGATTCGTGAATTTGAACGCTCAGCCAACTGCCTTCGGGAGACGTTGGCCGAGGTGTGTGAGCAGCGAGTTGATGGCAGGCGGCCAGTCGAACGCGGACAATCGCCTCGTTTTCGGTCGTTTGCATCTCCAACGCGATTGGGTCCAGCGCCAACCTTCTCATTGGCTGGCTGAAATGCGTCGCGAAGTCCCGACGCGTCCTGTCGAGCTGTTCGGCAACCTCTTCATCCAAGGCTGCGCTGGCCTTCCACGCGATCTTGTTCTCTACCTCCCATCGAGCCGCTGGAACTCGGTTGCGGTATCGCCGCCGCGCAATCGCGCGCGATACCTCGCCCACGATTGGCAAAGGATCGAGCCGTGTTTCGATGTCCGTCAGGGTCGTGGAGTTTTCGGCTACCGCATGAGCCGAATGCTGAGACACACCGTAGGGATGCACAACAATCCGTTTCTCCGCGTGGAATTCAGACTCGCCCGACGCGTAGAAGGTAGCTGGCCCTCTCCGTGAGTACGTTTGCGAATTGACCTCGCCTTGTGCTTCTAATGCAAATCGCCAGGATCGGGAACTGGGCAGCAGCTTCACTCGGATCCCCGTCATGGTTTCGCTGCGTCCAAACGTCGGAGTGCCGAGAATCACGTCGTCGACTTCGTCGTCCCTGGATTCGGTAGCCGGCAAGAAGCGACCCAGGAGATCCTCGCGGATTGCGATGCGGATGTTTGCGTTGCGGTAGTGAGCATTTAGCGCATAACCGAGTTCAGAAACTGAATCCGCGTCCGCCCAACGCAGCATCTGCTGAGCTGCTGCCACATGCGTGGCGTGCTCCGACCTGCCATCCTTTTCGTAGCGTTCTAAGGCGTCCAGCAGAAGAAGGTAGTCGACCGGCTCAGCCGCAAGTCGCCTCAGTTCGGCGGCGTAGTCGGCAACCTCGGGCTGTTCGAGAAACTCCAATTGGCTCGGCGTCAGCCTGGTGTACTCCATCCGCAGGAGGATACGCTTCGCCATGTCGCAACACTGAACCGTGCCGTTCGTTCCGCCGTCACAGAGCCACTGTTTCGCCTCGTCCAGCAGCAGATACTCTCGCCACCGCCCTCCGTATTCGACGCGGGAAAGTTGTGCTTCCAGCGATTCGACGACCTGTCGCGAATGGTCCGAGTCGCTTACGGTCATAGAGACGGCCGATGTCTGTCGCGAGGTGATCGCGTGAACTTGGCTCCAAATCATCAAACGTCGCTCGATGGCATGCGCCGTTCGCCCCAAGTCGCTGCGTAAGTCGAGATCGTCCGTGGCGTTGGCCCGGTCTATGCCTTCCTTGGCGAGATGACGCAGGCTTCTCAGCACGGAGGGGATCTCGGTGGAATCCAACGTTTCGATGGCAGCCAGGTGATGGCACTGTTCGAGCACGTTTTCGCACCAGGCGACGCAGTCATCGCGCGAAGTCAGTGCTTCGACCCGGCCCGCCAATTCCGTGGGACTGGGCCAGTGGGTCGTAGCGTCCAACGTTGGCTCCAATTCGCTCCTGGCGACATTCCTTGCAGAATTGTCAGAGCGCGGCGGTAGTTCCTCGTAGGCGAGCCTGATCTCACTCTTCGGGGGCTGAGCGAACAGATCGGGTTCAAATCCCAATGTCGCCGACGGGGGATCGCTGGTAACCGTCGGAGGCACGAATTGTCTCGTTACCGCTGGCCCGATTTCGACCACGCGTTTCGGCATAGCGAACCGATCCAGCGCTGTCGTTACAATCTGTTTTCCACCCACGGAGCTGAATCCCTCCGTTCCCGCCGACACCAACGACTGCACGTCCGTGGGTGAAAGAAGCTCGATCCCTTCCGGCAACTTAGCGTGAACTCGATGCCGACCGTCGTCGCGCGTCGGCAGATCCGTAACGGACGTCGATAGTCCATTCGGCGTTGAGTTTCCCTTAGGATCTATCGGGACACCCGATCGAGCGGCATCGTGAGGCGTTGTTCGGCTGACGGGAGTAATTGCGACGGTGCGCCACTCGCCCGGAGCCAAAACGCTCAAGACGAACAACGCAACAACGACCAATAGAATCGGCCAGACAGACTTCGTCGTATTCCGCTTCATAGGCTCGTATGTCGTGATTAGCCTGGACGGGGAGATTGTCGGCAGCCGCATCCGTACGTCTGCTATAATCGGTATAACCGGTCAAGCAAGTAGAATCAGAATCCTCAAACTCGCCCAAACAGAGCCTGCTGCGAGTCATTTCCGGGGACGGCTTCCACAAATGGCGTAATGGGCGATACATTCGCACTCAAATTGAGTGGAGTCCGCCCATCCCAAAGAACTGCGTGGGGCGATATCGAGAGCCGGCAAGCTATCGCTGCCAGCTTGCGCGGCGTAACGAAGCACGGCGCTCAGATGTAGTACATATTTTCGGACGGAACTCGCGCCTTCTCGGCCAAATGGGCGAGGGTGACCGAATCGAGCAACCGGCGAAGACCGGTCGCCGCCTCCTGCCATGTGTCCGTCAGAGCCCGCGATACGGGTGTGACGATCCCTGCATTGCTGGCGCGTTGATCGGGCTCACCATCAATCACGCGCATGACTTCGCCCAGTGTGATTTCTTGGGGCTCTTTTGCCAAACGATAGCCCCCAGCCACGCCGCGCGTGCTGCTGACGAAGCCGGCCCCTTTCAATTGCAGGAGTATCTGCACCAGAAACCGAGGTGGGATGCCGTGAGCCTCCGCGATTCTGCGCACCTGGACGGGCTGGCCGAGATCATTTCGCAGGGCCAGTTCCAACATGGCGATGCAGGCGTATTCCGTTTTGGCGGATATGTTCACTTGTCATCGTCCAGCGTATGAAGCCCGCATTCGGTCTTCGCAGAGCCACTCCAGCGGCCGGCGCGCTCGTCCTCGCCAAACAACACGGCTCGAGTGCAGGGGCGGCAACCGACGCTCGTGTAGCCCTGGTCGTGCAGCGGATTATACGGTATGTCGCAGTCGGCGATCATCTGCCAGATTTCTTTCTTGGTCCAGTTCGCCAATGGGCTGACCTTTACCAGGTTGAACTTCTTATCCCAGCCAACGATCGGTGCTTTCGTTCGATCCGGGCTCTGATCACGCCGGATTCCGCTGGCCCAAGCGTGCATCCCACGAATCGCCTCGTTCAGAACCTTGATCTTGCGGTCAAAACAGCATTGCGTCGGATTCGTCTCGTACAGCGGGCCTCCGTGCAGCGCCTCGTATTGCTCGACGGACAACTCCGGGCGTTTCATTTCCACTGCAATGCCGTATCGCTTCTTGACGCGCTCGCGTAATTCCAACGTTTCATCAAACTGATAGCCAGTGTCCAAGTTGAAAATGGGCGTATCCGGCGCGATTTCAGCCAACATATGAATGATCGTCATGCCCTCGGGACCAAAGGCCGTGGCCATTGTAAAACACGGGGCGAACCGATCGACTGCCCAACGAAGGATCTCCGGCGGAGACGACGACTCGAACGCTTGGCTGCGTTCATCCAATTCGCTCAATAGCTCCAGCGTGGGGTCCAGTCTCTCCTCCGCACGAGGTTCAACGTCGGAGTCGTCCACTGTCAAAACTCTAAGCATTGGGTCATCAGTACGCATCGAACTAGCCGCTGGGGCAACGTGTACTGCGGCATACGTCATGGCAACAGCCCTCTCTTGCCTGCTGGATCGTCCAACGGATCCTTAAATATACATAACACGATCGAATTAGTCAACAATCCCAGGGCGCGTCTCTACGTAATCGGATTTGAAACACGCTGGACTTGAATTCAGCGTCCATAAACCGCAAGTACAAGCGGTTAAAAATATCTTTTTGGGGTCATTTACTATTAAGGCGAACTCGGCCCGAACTGGCGATGAGTCGAACCGCCAGGCCTTTGACGCTGCTTGGCTCATTCACTTTTCGAGACGATAATAGCTGGCAGCCAATTGCACCGGGACACTTCGAGGGAAAAACTCGGAATTGCGGAAGCTGCACGGAGACGACACTCAAAATGATGCTTCGCTGGTTGGTCGCCAACTTCATACGCCAAACTGCTCACCGGAAGATTCGCGAAGCGGTATCGGACGCTGCGCAGCAGCAGTTGGGAGAGAAGTTGGGTGAAAGCGGGGCGGGCGAGCTTCCGCCATGCGAAATTGCGTTCATTTTTGCCTCGGGCATTGAATCTGACGGTCTCGTCAACTTGCTTGACGGACGAGTCACCACACGGTGCGCATCCTTTGTGGAACACGCGGGTCGTCTCGGCGACCGGTCGCTCGTGATCGCAGAATCCGGAGTCGGCGTCAAAGTTGCTGCGAAGGCCACCGAGGACGTGATCTCGATGTACCAGCCGAGCTGGATCGTATCGGCCGGATTCGCCGGAGCGCTGATCGAGGACGTTCGGCGAGGGTGCATCTTGATGGCCGACGATTTGGTGGACTCGCAAGACAACCATGTGTCAGTTGGCTTCAAGATGGATCGCGGCGTTATCGCGGCCACTCCCGGCCTTCACGTCGGCAGGCTATTGACCGTCGACCACGTGGTTCGGTCTCCAGACCAAAGACGCGAGCTTGGCAAACGTTACGACGCGGCAGCTTGCGACATGGAGACGATTGCCGTCGCAGAAGCCTGTAGGCGTCAGAAGGTTGGTTTTCTTTCCGTTCGCGTGATCAGTGATGCCGTGGATGACCGTCTCCCGCCGGAGCTCGAACGGTTGACGAGACGAAAGACGGTTGCGGGCAAGCTCGGCGTGGCCACGGGGGCGCTCTTCAAGCGACCGGGATCGGTCAAGGACTGTTGGCGACTGCGTGAGCACGCGTTGAAGGCTTCCGACCGTCTGGCAAAGTTCCTATCGGGAGTCGTTCCTCAATTGACCGTGTGAGCACGCGTCTCCTGTTCGGATTCATGGCCTGAACCTACAATGAAACGGCCCATTCCGGGCAAGCAGTCCGTACCTGAATCACAGAACGCAGCAAGCGATGTCCGCCACGCTGAGAACCGTCACATTAGGCTGTAAGGTCAATCAGTACGAAACCGAGTTGGTGCGCGAGGCACTATTCGGCGCGGGCTACCTAAACGCGGCGTTGGACGAACCCGCGGACGTTTGCTTCGTCAACACCTGTACGGTCACATCCGAAGGGGACTCAAAAAGCCGAAAGGCGATTCGCCGCTTGGCGAAAGACAATCCGGGTGCCCGAATTGTAGTGATGGGATGCTATGCGACTCGGGCGCCGCAGGAGTTGGCCGGCTTGCCTGGTGTGGCCGAAGTGGTTGCCGATCGGCGAGAGTTGCCCGACGTGCTGGGCCGTTTTGGGGTAGCCGACCTGCCCAGCGGCATATCCAGGTTCGGCGACCGCAGCCGCGCCTACGTGAAGGTCCAAGACGGCTGCATGCTGCGGTGCAGCTACTGCATTATACCGAAAGTCCGACCGAGCCTGACGAGTCGCCCCGTAGAGCATGTTCTCGACGAGGTCCGTCGGCTACTGGACAACGGCTACCGTGAAATCGTACTCACGGGCGTGCATTTGGGTCACTTTGGCGTGGACTGGAACTGGCGGAAGCCAAAACCCGAATGGATTCGCTTGTCGAACTTGCTGCGCGAAATCGTGCAGATCGACGGCGACTTTCGCATTCGGCTATCAAGCCTCGAAGCGACCGAAGTGACGCGAGAGTTGGTGGACGTGATGGCCGAGTTCGATGAGAAGGTCTGTCCGCATTTGCACGTTTGCCTGCAAAGCGGTTCAGACGCCGTGCTGCGGCGGATGAAGCGACGTTGGTCGGTGCGATCGTTCGCCGATCGTTGCCGCTTGGTTCGAGAGTCTCTGGACCGCCCAGCCTTTACCACAGACATTATGGTTGGATTTCCGGGCGAAACGGACGAAGACTTCGAACGGACGTGCCAGGTGGTGCGGGAAGTGGGATTCTCGAAAATCCACGTCTTTCCCTTCAGCCTTCGGCGCGGCACGCTCGCCGCCGACATGCCGAACATGATCCCCAAGAGTGTGAAGAGTGAACGTAGCAAGCATCTCATGGCGATCGAGCGAGAGCTGCGAATGGAATATTTCGAGAGCCTGATCGGAAGAAGCCTTCGCGTATTGGTCGAATCGCCCAGCGAGATCCACGTTGACCGCGTCGTCGGCACATCCTGCCGTTACGCCCCGGTCGAACTGCCCGGCGATCTGCAGGTCTGCGGCAAGTTGGTGGATGTGGTTGCCAACGCAGTCACTGACGACCAGTACGTTGAGGCATTGCCGTTGTAAGGAATTCAGAATGCGGGTGGGACGAGGATGGAACGAACACGACTAACGCGCGCTCCGCGCTTCGCAATGCGGCTTTTCTTGATGGCCGCGTTTATCCTCCTATTGCTGTCGGGCAGCAGTTGGTCCCACGCTGACCAAGCCGAAGACACTCAAGAACAAAACGACGCGATGTCACCCGCTGCACGTCTCAACCTCCGTGGCCCCACTTTCGGAGGCAAGCAATTGTGGTCGGACGAAACGGTCTTTCGCGAATGGCGCATCCAACGAAACTCGATTACCGGACACTATCGCCTCTTGGACGAAACGAACAAGCGCCGCGTCTGGGGCACCTTCGAACACTGCCGAGAGAAGCTCGAACGGCTGAAGCAGGATCTTGATCTCCCGCCGCTACGTGGCAAGGTGGTCATCGTCTTACACGGGCTGTTCCGCTCTCGTGCGTCGATGGCGGAACTCTGCGACTATCTGTCCGAGCAGGGCGAGTTCACGGCGCTGAACGTCTCTTACGCCAGTACTCGTAGCGACCTGAACGCGCATGCGGCCGGGTTGGCCCGCGTGATCGAGTTTTTGGGGCCGGAAGTGGTCGAGATCAACTTTGTGGCGCACAGTCTGGGAAATCTCGTGATTCGACGGTACTTGGCCTGCTGCTACAAGGGCAGCGATGGCTTCCGTGCGGACCCGCGTATCCACCGGTTCGTCATGCTGGCTCCGCCGAATCGAGGCGCCCGTCTGGCGGAGTACTTCAAGGGCAGCAAGCTCGTAAAGTGGGTCTGGGGCGACAGCGTAACGGAATTGGCCGCTCCGTCGGACGAGTTACAAAAGAGGTTGGCTGTCCCACGATGCCAATTCGCGATCATTGCCGGTGGCAAGAGCGACCCCGACGGGCGCAATCGTTTGATTCCAGGGGATGATGACTTCGTGGTCACGGTGGAGGAGACGAAACTTGCCGGCGCTCGCGACTTCGTTGTGATTCCCACCTTGCACAGCTTCATCATGAACGACACGACGACGCGCGAGTACACGTCGCGGTTCTTGGAACACGGGCACTTCGTTTCCGAGTCACTCCGCCGGCCGATTGCCCCAGAGACGGACACGGGGCCATGACGGAGGAGTTCCCTGGGAAAGGCCGCCTGGCTGGCGTCGATTATGGGACCGTGCGAATCGGGATTGCGGTCACGGACGCGGACCGCCGTCTAGCCAGCCCGTACGAGAATTACACGCGGGGCGGCCCAAAGGCGGACACCAAGTACTTCTGCCGGATCGCGACCGAGGAAGGTATCGTAGGATTCGTCGTGGGCCTTCCCGTCCATGCCAGCGGCGACGAGAGCCAGAAGTCGCTCGAAGCCCGTCAGTTCGGTGCATGGCTGACAGAGGTCACGGGGCTGCCAGTGCGGTACTTCGACGAGCGATTCACTTCGGTCGAAGCCGAGCGATACCTGCTTGGTGCTCAAATGACGCGAAAGAAACGAAAGAAACGCCTGGACATGTTGGCCGCCCAGATCATGCTGGCCGCCTACCTGGAATCCTCGCGCCCGTCTATTCCTGGTGCGCTCGACGATTGACCGTCGCTAACTGCTGTGTTCTTTTTTTGCGTTCTCAATTCGCGAGACGAATTCGGTATGCTCCGCAGTCGCCAAACCGTCTTGCAGCACTTGGCGAACGCGGGCCAAGTCTTCCGCGATTAGTGCCTGTGCATCGAGCCACAGGCCGGGGAACACTTCGCTTTTGTAGACCCCGCCAGCATCGGGCATCAAGCGTTCGTATCGGCCCTCGCGTAACACGAACCAGTCAATCTCCCGATCCCAGACTCGCCACACCACATATTCGCGTACGCCATTGCGGCGGTAGGCATTCATCTTGTCGTGGAGGTCGTAACTGACGCTGCTGGATGAAACTTCCGCAATCAACTCCGGTGCACCCTCGATGTAACCCCCGCTGTCGCCCGACTGCCCGCCGTAGTCGGGAAGGACCCGCAAATAGTCATCCGGCTGAGGTTCATTGTCCAAATCGAGCCGTAGCGTCGTGTTGTCGCCCACTTGCGTCCCAGTGGTAGCCCACCAGTACGTACCCAGCCAAGTTGTGAAGGACGCGTGGGGGACACCATGACCGTCAGCACTTACCGGCGAGGGCATGTAGACGACTCCTTCAATGAGTTCCGCTTTCTTGAGATGCGGCATCGCTTCGTACCGGCGTTCGAATTCGTCCCGCGTCAAGCGGTCGCCAGCTTGCAGCGGTGGAGTCTGACTCCCAGTGGGTGGTTTTGCAGCGATAACTGACGCGATTGACATTGTGCTCGCCCGATCGAGAATCTGAAAGTGTCTTTTTCTCTTTGGGGCCCTATGCTTGATCGAAGGGTGTCTACACCACTGAATATACACGAAATAGAGCCACCAGCGAAGTCAAAAACCCGTTTTATCAGCACCTCGCGGGCACACGGGGGGCTGTGGTACACTGGCTGCGAGAAGGTGTCAGGAAGAGCATCGCCCGCAAGACACCGAACACCATATGCGGCTGCGGAAGGTACTATCGATGAAAATAGCTTACCTGGATTGCCAAAGCGGCATCAGTGGCGACATGATGCTAGGAGCGTTGGTCGACGCAGGCGTCAATTTGGGCGCGATACAAGTCGGTATCGATTCGCTGGGCCTCCCCAGTTGCCGGCTTGAGGCTGCGGAAGTCCGGAAGAAGGGATTTCGCGCCACCAAGGTCGACGTAGTGTACGAGCCGGAGCACACGCATCGGCATCTCCACCATATTACGGACATGATCGACGGCAGTTCGCTTACCGCGAGGCAAAAGGACGTTGCCAAGCGTATCTTCACTCGATTGGGTGAGGCCGAAGCCAAGGTCCATGGGACGACCTTGCAGAAAGTTCACTTTCACGAAGTTGGCGCCGTCGATTCAATTGCCGATATCGTCGGCAGCGCAATCGGACTGGATCTATTGGGCGTCGGGCGAGTCGCCTGCTCGCCGATTCCGACGGGCCACGGGTTTGTGAAGATTTCGCACGGGCGCGTGAGCATCCCGGCTCCAGCAACTGCCGAACTGTTGACAGGCATCCCTTTGGCGTCTTCGGCCGTCGAAGCCGAACTGACGACGCCAACCGGCGCGGCGATTGCGGCCACGGTGGCTGAGGACTTCGGCTCGCTTCCGGCCATGAAGATCGAAACGATCGGATATGGCGCAGGCTCGCGAGATCTGGACGAGCAGCCGAACATTCTGAGATTGATCGTCGGGGTGACCGCGGAATCCAGTGAATCGGATCAGGTGTGGGTCCTGGAAACAAATCTGGATGACATCAGCGGTGAATTGATCGGACATACAACAGGTTTGTTGCTCGAAGCAGGCGCATTGGATGCGTACACCACACCCATCCACATGAAGAAGAATCGGCCGGGCGTGATGCTTAGCGTGATCTGCGGAGCGGACCACATTGCACCGATGGAGGAGATTGTCTTCCGCGAGACAACGACACTAGGCATACGGCGTTGGCCAGTCAGTCGCCACAAGCTGAAACGAGCGGCTCATCAAGTGGATACGCAGTGGGGGCCAGTCGACGGAAAACTCGCCTACTGGCGTGAAGGAGTCGTCAGTTTCTCGCCCGAATACGAATCCTGTCGCCAAGTGGCGGCCGAGCAGCAGATTCCGCAGAAAGCTCACGGACACCATCATCAGCAAGCAGTTGAGCGAACTCTTCGGGCGTCGCTGGATTTGGCCAAGGCAAAGCCCCCTTGCGTTGGAGCGCTTCAAGCCCCTTCCCGATTTTCCCAGTCGAGCGGACATAGACAGTTACAAACCGTAGCTTCTCCAGCTGTTCGACTGCTCCGGCCCACGTCCCAG
>JACKQG010004104.1_pt1 | contig 17140 bp, 19 predicted proteins | sample 8237621 | NCBI WGS metagenome assembly JACKQG01 (sample SAMN15677084, study PRJNA649215) | marine metagenome | biome: marine; feature: Black Sea; material: saline water; isolation source: suspended particulate matter (SPM) from the Black Sea western gyre | collected 2013-06-09/2013-06-10 | depth...
TTTTCGAGGTTGTTCAGTTCATCGAGGTTGAATATTTCCATCTGATAGTCTGAGATGTTTTCAGCACGCGATATCTGGTAATGGTTGGTGCCTAAATAAGTTATTCTGGTCGGTGCTTCATTGGCCTGAGCGGTTGCCAGACTTTGACCCAGGATGTATACAATGATTAACAGTAATTTCATTTACCCGCCCTCTTCTGCTTGATTTGATCCGCCAGATAAAAGCAGGCCTCCAGTTCATTGATTCCTTTTTGTTCCATGATCTGCCTTCGAGCCTGCTTTTCATCACCATCCGTTCCTGCCAGTACCAGCGGGAGTGCAGGCATGACCACTCGAAAAATTGATTTGAGTTTTGGCGATAGAATGACACCTTCGGTATATTTTTTAGCTTCCTTACGAGTGCTACACATCAGGTGCTTTTCATCTATGGTGAGGGTTTTAAAGCGCTCTAATTCGGCCACTTCATTCTCTGTGGTATTGATCAAATACCACCACTCGGACAGATCCAGCATTTTTTCAGCTTCTTTCGGATAGTCTTTGAGTTGCTGGGTTCCCTGGCGGAGCCAGATGCTTAACTTGCGCCAGGTCTTTGCGCCGAATACGAAAGGCTTAACCAGGGTTGGATTGGTAGTTATGACGTGACCTTCATCGGTGTAGACATGGGTCTGGCGGCCTGTGTATTGATATTTCTCGCCGATATCGGTGATGGTGTTAATCAGCGATATAATCGTGACCGCCAGCATGTCCTGATATTGCTCGCTGGTCAGAATGCCCATATCTAAAATGGTGACATCAACTTCTGGCCACTGGCGACCCGGTCGGTTAAAAAACCGGCCATGCAGGCCCTGAGTCCAGTATTCCAGTGACTCGGCCAAATGAATGATTTTGTCTCTTCGCTTTGGGGTTATTTCCTGGTTGTTTGAATAGGCCTTAAACTGACGAACTACATCGCTGATAATGACATAATCGCGCTTTGCCTCTCGCGCTTCACGCGTAGCATCCAGGATGGCTCGACGGATTAATAATTTATCGGGCTGTTCGATATCATCTTCTTTTTTAGGATCGGCACCGGTAATCATTAATCGAGTTAACAGCTCCATTTCTCCCAGAAAGTCTCGCTCTTCCTGATCATCATCTTCGTCAAGACCACCCTGCTTATCGAACTTGATATCTACCGATGCACTTAACGCGGCTTCCATCGCTTCTTCATTCACTTCAGCCTGTTTCAATGCTTCAAAAGCCTTGGCATAAGGCGGCAGGGATATGTCTGATGTGGTGGTGAACTTCACCATGTTGGTGGTGAGTCCGGTGGATTCGAGGTATTTACCCGTCAAACCAAAGCTATTGCCTTTTTCAATGATGAACAGACGTTGCTTCAGCATCGCCATATCATGCAGCACCAGATAATTGATCAGGGCGGACTTGCCGGCACCGGTGGGGCCAAAGATTAAACCGTGGGCAACTCGTGTTTTATCCTTAACCGGATCAAATAACATAGGCTCCCCAATCCGGTTAAAAAACAGGTTGCCTGGATTGCCTGTTCCGCGTCCTCGACCATACAAAGGCAAATAGCAGGCAAGATGATTGGTATAGGTCAGTCGTGTACTTTTGCCCTGTCGTTGATCGAGTTGATAATCAAACGCCATTGGTAGATGCCGTACATAATTATCCAGCGCGGTTGGATCAAATTTCGGTTCTATCGGATTAAATTTTGATGCCGCAAGAATGGTCACGGCCTGACGCGCTTTACGGTCCAGTTCCAACTCTGAATTGGCTCGAATGTACACTCCGGAAAATGTGGGATAGAGGCCATGGCCACTTGCCATGTTATCCAATGCACTGTGGGCCTGTTTAGCGGATTGTTTGGCGGCAGGGCTACCCTGCCCGGCGGACTCAATAATAGAATTACAATGTTTTTCCACACCATTTTGTGAGGCCACCACAATCGTGGTTACAAAGGTTGAACCTTTCGGTAACAGATCCCACATCGATGCAGTTGATCCTGCATGCGTTTTAATCTCTGCCGTTAGAATGCCGGTGGCTGGTGGATTATCGATCGCTTGCAGGGCAATCAATCGATGCGGCATACCGTGAAATTTCCAGATACCGTTGTCCTTATCAGATTCAGGGTAACCAGTGAATAACAGCTCGGATAAATCTGCACCTATGCCGATACAGGAATCGTCATTCGGAAATGGACGCGCCTTAAGGTATTCCTGGGGAGACTCAAAGCTCTCCGGTTTGGGCGAAAACCAGGGTAATAACCAGGTGTATAAGTCGTCAGCTGCATAGCGCAGGGACTCCACGCCTATTTGTCTTAATGCACTAATGAATGACTCTACCGCATCGTTTAAATCTGCCGCTGGTGTACCCCGTCCGGGTATAGGTCGACCGGATTTCGTCAGGTAGTCTGATGGATTCGATTTTCGATAGATAACACAGCGGACTTTTCGGTATTGTCCATTCCAGTTGAACTGCGCCACATCATCACGGAATAAACCTTCTTCTTTAGCCAGATGGCCAATGTGCTCCGCCATTTCATTCATCCATATTTCATGATGTCTGGTGGCTTTGGCTTCATCCGTTGCATAGGCTCTCAACTGATCGACCAGATCGGTAATTGGCTCGTCGTTTAAATAGGTCTGAACGATAAGAGGATAATCACGATCACCGGGCAGGCGCTGTAATGCCTGCTGAATACCTGACTCTATGATTTCGAGGACTTTTTGTGACTGACCTTCCACATCTATCGGAATCAGTTCAAAAACGGCACCCACGCTTAACCCGTCATCCAGTAAAAATACCTGCTGTTCCTTATCATAATCCTTGAACGGTAGAAACTGAGTGAATGAAGGGGGCTCCTTATAGATGGCTTCATACTCATCGGCTGTCAGCGGCTTTGTTCCATTTAAAGGCAAAATGCCCAATAGCCGTCGTATGCTATCTTTGAATCTCAAACCACTGTCTGTCTCTGTCATGACGAAACTTTTGTGTTGGCTATCCGGCATAAAAGCACTCCGTAGCATTCCAATAACTCATCGCACCATTTCCCCGGGAAGTGCGTACTGATCTTTTTCATACATTAGATAAGCCGAGCTGTAGCCTGGAACCGGATGCCCTTTACGACTTAAATGCGGAAAGACATACAGACGTAATTCAGGATTCGGCAGGCGCGGGAACTGCTGACTGATCTCATTATTCGCATCGCGCGTATAGCCAGCGAGATCCCTGCGTTCATTCCGTAATTGCCTAAACATCTTTGGTACAACATCGGTTGAGCCCGCGTGATTTTTATACACGTTTAAAATTTCATCACCGGTTTCGGGGATCAGCTTTTGACTGCTGCAGGCTGTTAACAGACCGAGGCTAATCAAAGTGGCTAACAGCCGTGTTTTGTTGTGTGGGTACTTGATTGGCATAGTCCAGCTTCCTACCTTTGGTTAAATAATCGATGGTGATTTCATCTTCAACATGCAGAACCACATCCTGCCCGCCATCGAGGTAAACGAGATCGATGGCATTACGCTGTCGTTCTCGAAGATAATCGGTCAATTCTTTTAATGATCCTGAGAGAGTTGCAGCAGCGATGTAGTCGCCCTGGTCGCCAGAAAAAAATGACTGAGTTACCCCGTCGCTGACGGTGGTGGTTTCCTGAGTTTGGTTAAAACTGTCTGCAGTCGCTCCAACACCGGCCGCAATCATGCGATCTTTCAGGTAGTCCTGGGCATTTGTGATTAGCTGTCCATTAAGACAAGGTTTACCGCGTGTATCTGAGATATAACCGAGGATCTTTCGGATGTTGCTGGTTTTGGTGTCGCCGTCCCGGGTTGAGGACTGGGTATAAACCCGACCATCATCAAACGTAAAGGTAACTGAATGGACTTCGCCACGAACGCAGGACATTTCTCGATTACCGATAGCAATGCCCGACCAGACAATATCGCGTATGCCTGGAATAAAATGACCATTACTGGCCAGGTTTTGTGAACCTGTAATCAGCTTAAAACGAATTGGATCCAGCACACTGCCCTCAGCACTGGGTACGATACCGAGCAATGCGGTTAACGTCGTATTGCTGAACAGAGTTGCATTTCTAGGGATGGTGTAAAAAGGAATCCGTTCGCCTTCATTGTCTTTTTTTGGGTCTGTTTTTCTGCTGCCATTCAGGTCAGCATCTTGTCTGATGGGTACACCGGTTATGCTAACGGGTACAGGTTCTTTATCATCGTTGCTGTAGGCTACTTTGGTAAAAGGTGTGATTGTGATCATTTGATCGCCCTGGTAGTTATCTAATTCGGTCGCGGTTAAACGTTTGTTGGCGGGTGTATTCAGGCTGTTTTGTATGGATTTTCCAGGGTTGAGTAAACTGTCAAAACCAAGTCCTGCCGGCACATTTGATGGACTAGGTTTAAATGGTTTGTTTGTTGAATAAGGTTCTGCTGAGCCGACTCCGGGTATGTTCCTCATCAGTGAATTGAATTGCTTTTGATAGCCCTCAAAAATTCCTTTTGAGCGTTCATCTATCTTTTGCTCAACCAGCTCGGCTACCATTTGGTCACTGTTTTTATTTTGTTGTGCCTGCTCAAGCACCTGTAAGCGACCTTCTAATAAACGATTACGCTCATTAATGGTTGATATGGTGTTTACATAGGTGTCACGTTCAGCATCCGTGATTTGTTTTTCAGGGGTCGGATTGATTCCAGCGACAGGTTTTGATGACTCTTCACCGTTCGAAGTGACTTTTAACAGTAGCCAGAGAACGGCAATCACTATGAAAACAACCAGCAATAGCAGCAATTTATTGCGATTCACGGTGCCACCTCATCGAATGGCTGTGCTGAAATCAAATACCAGGCTGTGGTCGTGCCTTCTTCACCAACAGGATTAACAAATCCGTGCTGTGACGACGCGGCGAGGAAATCGCCTCGTAACAACCTTGGATCCAGGGTGATTTTGTTTAATGAATTAGAGGTGACTCGAACTGCAGTCACATACAGACTTGGAATAGTAGGAGCTACCCATTGCGCCATCGGTTCCGTCAGTAGATCGGCACCTTTCACTAATGACAGTGGCCCGGTTTCTATCGGTATGCGCCTGAGGCCCGGTAGCGGTTTTATCAATCGATCCGGAGCATACAAAGATTGGGATGCAAAACGTAGCAGGTCTACATAATCATAATCGTAACGCTGCTCAGGTGATTGCGTGGTATTCGACTGTTGAGCAGGAATGCGATCATCAACAATAGCAATCGGGTGTTGGTGCCCCTTAGCGCGTGCTTCAATATCCAGCTGGTAGGAATAGCCGGTATCCGTAATTGCGTTCACGCGTTGTGGGTTAAACGGCTTACTGGCAATCCAGAATACACTGCCTCCTTCTGTGATCTGAATACGCTCAGACAGATCTTTTATCGATGCAGGCAGTTGAAGCTGTACCGATAACGGGAAGTCAATTCGACGCTCTTTGCCTACCGGCAATACGATGTGAATCGGCGCTTTATTCCAGACTCTATGCTCAATAAGTTCAGGTGGCTGCGCTAACAATGCTGTAGATAACAGCCATAAAACAGGTATTAGAAAAGACCTCATTGTTGAGCTCCAATCAATTTAGGTTGATATATTCCGGAGCCGTTTAAGGCCAGTCCCCATGGATTAGCCTCTTTATCCACGTCATAACGAACCACCTGCATTGGAATGCGATTGATCAGATTTTTAACGATGCCGCCATTCACATATTCTTTGATCTGAACATCAATCCACACGATCCAGTTTTTGCCTGCATGCTGGACAAATGACTCATCAAATACAGCATCCGCCACAGGCGTCCAGTTTCGTACTCTACGTCTGAGTTCACCCTGACGTTTTCTGGTTTCATAATCCTGTTGCAAATAGGCCTGATAGGTCGGGGTCAAATAGGACCGCAGAATGTTGATCTTATTCAGGTAATCTGTTTCACCATTTTCTTTCCAGTTATTGAGTTGCTGCAGGATATAACCGGCAAATAAATACACTTCGGATTCGTGAATTTCTCCAACTTTCATCGAACCTCCAGAACGCAGGTCCGGTGGGTAATGGAGTGAAATTTGAGTCGGTGCGGAGGACCAGCCCAAAGCCATAATGATCATTAACAACAGTTGACCTATTATGATCCGGGTTTTAAAACGGCTGGCTTGCTGCTCATTATCCAAAATGCTTTTAAACATCACTTTCGGATACTCCAGAAGCCATTGTGCTTGATGAACAAATTCAGAATGCCCTGATCCGAGAGCCAGGACAGGATGATTTTTCCGTAATACCCTTCCGGCTTGCCCTCTTTTTTATGCATCATGGTTTTGCCTCCCTTATAGACACCGATAAAAGCACCGATAAAGAGGCACGGCAGGACTAAAAACCACCAGCTGGTGATGATTCCTACGATCACGCCGAGTAGTAGTCCTGAAGTCGCACCCACTATAGCCAGGGTGAAAATCTCCGTACCTGAACAGCCCAGAAACAAAACAGGTTCTTTATCGATGCGATGGGCAGTGTCTTTCAAAAGCGCCATGACTATGCTGCGTAATCCACTGCCAGAATGGACATTAAAACCACGCCAATAACCAGAACCACGCCAATGGACGCGGTAACGCCAAAGTTTTTCCATTCGCCTTTTTGACGGGATTCGGTAAAAGCGGCATAGGATGTCCAGGCAACACCCAGTACGGTTAAAGCGGCCACTGCCAGCGCAGCAATGCCGACACCTGATGAGAGTAATTCCTTAACGAACACCAGTGGAGACGTGGTACTCGTTACGCCTGCACCCGAAGTCACTGCGGCACCTGTCGGCAAGGCTGCATGCGCTAGATTAAAAGCACTGCAAACAAAAGCTGATAGCAAAGCCGTTAGCGTAATAAAAGGTTTCTTCATGGTTAATTTCCTCTTTAGTTAAACAACAATTAAAATCATTAAAAACGTCCACATGATGATTAAAAAAATCATGTTCTTGCCCCATTCACCGAGCCTGATCTTGCCATCGGTAAACAGGAAAAATTGTCGATAGGCCACCCAGCCAGCCCATAGGGTCACAATGGCTGCAAATATCGACCTGAAAAACAGGCTCAGATCAGCAACTGAAAAGCCTGCTGCTGTGTTAAAGGCTTCAAACATGATCTAGCGGTGATCGTGGTATTGACCCGATACTGGTTTAATCTGTCGACCGGCATTTAATGATCCGGTGATATGATCATTGATGCCTGACCGGACTTTATTAAGATCCTCTTTTAATCGGCCATAGTGAAAGTAGACCCGTTGATCGCTACTCTTTTCCTGTTTTATCTGGTCAACCCGTCGCATTAAAAAATCAATTTCCTCTACCAGTTTTGCCAGATTATGGCGCTCAAGTTCAACATCGGCGCGACATGGGATTAGCCAGAGTGTCAGTAAAAAAACTGTTGCCGATTTTGAAATAGTCCGAGGTTTCATAAGTGTTTCTTGAACAGGGCTGAGGTTAAAAATATCGCCATACCAAAAACCAGTATCGCAGGCACAAAGATCAAGTTAGGGTGTATGGAAACTGGAATACCCAGATAAAAAAACCAGGTCGATAGCACTGCCGGCTTTATCCAGGGTTTAACGTGGTGATAGACCATGGCCCGTTCGATTCCACCACCGTAGATACGTAACTCGCGCTGTACCAGGCCATCGATAAGAGCTGCGGTTCCAATCAAGGCAAAGGCTGGCATTGAGAGCGTGGCCACGGTGACCCGGACTGCAAAGACCAGGGTGGTGTTGATAAAGGCCTGAAAAAAATCACTGACCTGCCTGGCGACTCGTGACAACGATGAGCGGATTTTTGAAGCATCCGCCGGGGCCACTTTTAGCCACTCATAAAACTGAGTTAGATGGGTCCATTCGAAAACATAGAACTTGACCAGAGTCGCCATTTCAAAAGCGACTATGGCAGGCGAACTACCTGAAATTGTGGAAGCAAAATCATCGTTTAAATAGGAAAGCTCCTGTCTTAGCATGCGCTCACTGTGAGCCGAACCTTCCTCCGGCCAGATCATCAGCATGCCAGCCCACTCAATTGCAATTGCGATCAACCAGGCCAGGAATAAAAAGCCGACTAAATCCAGTAGGCCATTAAGTATCCTGAAAGTGAGAGGCAGGTGCTTTTTACGTTGTACATACTGACTAGGTGCGGAGGGTTGAGACCGTTCTACTGCCATCATGCACCTTCCATTGATCGATGTTTTGTCAATGAATGTCGAATCGAGGCTTCATCAAAAGACGGTGTGTATTGATACCAGTCTTCGCTGCTGTTATAGCGTTCGCGCATTTCAACCGACATCGCTGACAGGTTCGAAGGTAGATCCTCCAGATCAGCTGGATCGGTCAGTGGTAATCTTATTTTGTAGGGCTTACCTCCATCCAGCAATGCGAATGCCTGCCCCTTGGGCAAAGACACAAAGTCATTGGGATGAATCAACTGGCTTTGTTGTGTAGTAATACGCTGTTCAGTTTTCGAGATAAAATGCAGGTCGTTATCGATATCACTCGAATCGGTAGCACCGGAAACCGTCATCAAGTGATCAATCTCGACTTCTCTTAATTGTTCGGTAAACATCTCTGCGGTCGCGGTTTCCCGTACACGCAACATGATCATGGAATTAAAGTTGCCTGCTACCTGCCCTGCTTTGGCTTTATTGTTAAGGCGAGCTTCTACGTCTGACCAGGTTTGTGTGTAAGCCGTTACCTGATAGCCTGCACCACCTGCCTTGTTCAGCATCGGAATGAATTCTTCACCAATCAACTCATTGAATTCATCCGCATGAATATTGACTTTTGTATCCTTGAAATCGATGGTGTCAGGCAGTCCGGAATCGACTCCATGTTTGTATTTGCGTCCTGCTAATGAAGTCAGATCGGCGAACATGGAGTTACCAACAGCTCCTGCCACTTCACCATCGGTTAATGCGTCGAGTCCGACATATACGATGGATTTTGTTCTTATCACTGTTGCCCAATCGAAAATGGGACGCTCATCATCCTGATCCATATAATCCGGGGAGAGCAATTCGGATGTTTTACCGGAAGTTAACTTATCCATTAGTGGTAATAAGCTGGACACTAACTTGTCGTAGTAACCTCGATCGTACTCGAAGGTACGTGACAGGCTGGAGGCTATAGCATCGAATAATTCTTCTTCCTTACAGTATTGCCAGAGGGCGATAACCGCATGGTCACGATTGCTCATTTCACGGGCAATGCGGTACTTTTTGTTATCCTGATCCTTAAAAGCGTCCTGAATCCATTTTACTTTCGCCTGATAGCCATCGGGGTCGTACCTCTCTGCCAGCATGGTCATATAGTCGCGCACCAGTGGCTCTATGTTTTGACCGTATTCCCTGATCATTTCATAATCGACCTTACGCCCCAGGCCATTCATCGCCTGTGCGATAACATTCACATAACGCCAGACAAAGTCTTTAAACGCAGCGGATTGACCTTCACCAGGTAAAGATTGTGCGATTCGATTAGCGACTTCGGTGATTCGGGTAAAGGAGGCGACCGGGTTATAACGTGCCGAAAGTTGAGGAAAGCCGAGGTGAAAACAGTAAAAATTATCCAGTCTGCCGGCTTTCCTGGCCGCTCCGTACATTCGAATTAAAAGATCTGCATCACCTTTGGGATCGAACACGATGACCACATCACCACGATAGATATCCTGGGTGATCAGCAATTCAGCCAGACGAGTTTTGCCTACTCGTGTAGTTCCTAGCACCAGGGTATGACCTACTCGATCAGCCAGGTTCATGGAAACCGGTCTTTCACCTTCGTAGAGTCCCACTGCATGTAGTGAAGGCTCACCGCCTACAGGTGGCAGATTAGCGAGAGGAGAATTTAAAAATATCCACTTCAAAAGCCGGAAAGGTAAAAACCATTTAAACCGATCCAGAAAATTGATGAAGGTAGTCACGGACCTGAGGTAAAGCACAAACCATGCATGTTTCTCGTGTTTCAGCTCAAATGATCGCGCCCACAAATAAAGCTTTGATTGCTCTTTGTATGCTCTTCCATCTTTCCGATTCAAATCTGCAAGCCGTTGCGCATGTCGCTGATCCCACAGGAAACCCAGGCCTAAGAATAATTTCAGGTTACTGACGGGGATGTTTTTGTCTTTTAGAATGTAAGGCGATATCCGTTTCAATCCATGTTGATAACGTATGATTTTAAAACCCTGAGTCATACGCTTTACGCTTAAAACAAACAGAGCGCTTGCACAGGCAACGGCAACCACCGGCGTCATCATCAAATAGGAGGGAGCCATTACGGACAGCAGGGCCAGTAACCCATAGGCAATTGCGGAATACAGTTCAACCGGTGGCCGTAATAAATTTTCAACCAACTGATTACTCATTGCTCTATAAATCTCTGGGAAATGAGCACGGGGTAATGGGCTATAGAAAAGAAATCTGCAATCGCATCACCATCTGCGGGTGACATTGAAACGCCATCCAGAGCGATCACAACCTGTTGAACCTGCTCCAGGTTTTCGGCAGAGACTAACCAGCAAAGGACATTGTTCTGTAAAAGAGCCGATCGGTATTTTTTTATCCAGTTCAGTGATTTTTCATCACTACCGACCACGCACACGGGAGAGGCTAATTGGTTAAAACGCACTTCTCTTGCCGTTACTCGACCTGGTGAGAGTTTACGGGTGGAAACCGGTAGCCAGTTTGCTGGATCATTCGGGTCACTGGATTTATCGACCTCGATCACTTTATCTGCAGCCCACAATTGTCCAAAGTCAGGAATTGATACGCCTTGCAGGATCTGTTTATAGCTATAGGTGGGAACAGTATTGCCACTATCGAATAAAACAACAGGTTCAGCCCGAGCGGTATGAGATATCGACAGCAGAATTAAAAGAAGAACCCGTTCGGTTTTCAAAACGTTACTCCCATTATGTTCGCCAGTCTGGCCCTCACCCTTTCACGGTACTGCCCCGCTTTTATCGGGTCAGAAGGATTATGGTAAGCACCTACAGCATGTTCCCAGGAACCTGACTTTGCATACTGTTCCTTAAGAATGACTGCTCCAATCCGTATATTGGTATATGGATCTAAAGCCTCATCCAGCGAAATAAATCGTTGCTTATGCCACACCCAGCTCACTTGCATCAGGCCAATGTCGCAACTCAATCCTGAATCTATAAATTGTCTTGCTGTAATAAATGCAGCGTTTCGTGAAGGAAAAAAATACCCCTGACCTTTGCAGTTTAAGGTCCATGGCCAGGGTTCATTAACACCTTCTATCAAACCTTCAGGTGGTCTCGATTCCTGCATTGCAATGGCGTATAAAATCACTGCAGGAATGTTCTGTGCCGCGCTAACCCGCTGATAATAGGCAGGCACATCTGCAAAGCATTGCGATGAAGCCAAAATAATCAAAACAGGCAGCAATCGGCGAATCATTTGACTTCACTGACCTGATTAGAGGCTTTGTTAAAATAGTATAAAGAGGGTTCAGCCGGCTGGCCGAACTGATCATATAATTCTGAATCAGGATTCAACGTAACTGTTCCCATTTCAACCGACTGAGGTGAAATACGCTGTTTTGCAGCCCATTGAGTTATGGCCTGACGGCTATCCTTTTTGAAATGGATATCCAGTGATACACCTAACTGTATAGAACTTAATGCCTGTCGAATTAACTCATCACAAGTGCTGCATTGAGTATTCACAAAAGCGATATATCGATCACCAAACTCTCCCTTCACCTGGGCTTTTGGCACAGTGAGCAGCGAGGCTTTAGCTTGGCTGATAGCTAGTTGTGAGGTATCTACTACCGGTAATTGACCGTAAAGCTTAAGAAAGGCCTGATTGTAAGCACGGTCCAATAAAATAACTTTCTGAGCATGATCGAATTCCTGTTTTGCTAATAATTCGGCGTAACGGTTTCTTTCACTGTCTGATCGAGCATTCAGGCCGAGTATCGTAATAGGGTCTAGGTCTTTCCACAGGAACTTGCCTTTGCTCTGCATAATCTGCTCATAACGAGACCAATCCTCTTTTCTGATATTCCATACTTTTGCCTGATAGTCGGTCGATGTCGATTCATTAGCTGCGTGTTGTGACTCTGCAACATTCGTTTGATTAATCGCGGTTTCAGCGAAAATTCTGAGCGGTATTATCAATAGGCTGATAAGAAGGAACGCTTTAGCCATTGAAAACAACCTCAACAACACGTCCTGATAACTCAGGATCATGATGTAAAATCGTGATATGAGACGTATCCAAGCCCTGCTCCTGCCAGTATTGTCGGACGGCCAATGCTCTGCCAACTGACACCTTTTCACGGTAGAGACTTGAATCGACCAGAACTTCATCCGGTAAAATGAGGCCACGTATCAACACCCTGTCTGAAGCCGTAACCTGCTCAATCAGTCCATGCGTGGCCGCACGACCCTGAGGTCCCAAAGTGCGTAGATTCTTTGCAAAAATAATGGCGTTTTTTGATTTTGGATCTGTAGCTATCCGTGATTTGTTCAGTCCGGCTGCCTCCGAATTCAATTGAGGCTCAGGCGTTATATTGATGGGACGGGAATTTTCATCGCTTTTAAGGCGTTTGAGAGCATCATCACGATTCAATGATCGGCCTTCAGGTGATATCGACGGTTCTATTCTGGAGTCATCAGGTACGTATTCCCCTTTGTTGACCTCTTCATTTATTTCGTCGATATAAATTTGGTCTGAATGATTACTTTTGGAAGCTATCTGATCCATCACGGCATTATTGATGGTCTGTAAATCTTCTCTGCGTTTTGTCTCACCACACCAGTACTGACGTAATGACCAGGGAATAGTCAGGTCGCGTTGGGTAGACCTGCAGTTTGAAACCTGATGGCCATTAACCTGTACAGCAGGTTTTTCATCAATCAGCGTTAATTCCATTCTACTGGCCGCGCAGCCCGATAGAGTTATCGCAATGATGACTTTTAGTAAGAACCCTCTCGCCGCTGCTAATACTTTTAAAGACATAGCTTCACCGATTGCTTTTGATGACTCACTTGAAGACAGTCGGGAGCTACAATGGAATCGATTGACCAACCGGCCAGTTTTTCATTGATCCCTAACCCTAATTGCGTATCTTTATATTGAATTATCGCTACTGGATTAGAATTCCAGACCTGGACGCTCAATAGCTTAAACGGTGGTTTACTCTGTGTAGGGCTAACCGGTTTTGATACTGCCGATCTGATTTTTTGAACAGTTTGCTGTTTGACTGCTGCAATTGATTCACCCAGGGAATTGAGCTTCTGTTCTAGAACAGAAATTTTAGCCTTTGTATCGACGGCGCTACGACTTAACTGATTAAATGTCTGGTTTTTATCATGCCATGTATTATCCATTTCAGATCTGAAATCAGAAAGGTCACTGGACAAAGAGTCCATTGCTGATGCTATCGCACTAACCTGCTCCGTTAAGGTGTTTTGACCTGTGACCAAAGCAGGAATGGAGGCGAGAAGCTCCTGATTTGAAGTTGACAAGATCTGGTAAGCGTTATCAGTAATCTCTTCGTGGGTTGCTAATCCACTATTCGGACTTACCGATAATGAACCAGGCCCGGACACCGCTTGATAAAAACTGGTTTCACCCGGAACATAATATTCATTAATCACAAATAGGCCTGTCATAACAATTGCAGCCAGGCCTAGTACGATGGATATCGTAATAGCGGGTCGACTCCATCGGATTGGCTCTAACTTTGTCTCCTCCTTTGAATCTGAAATCGACTCTTCACTCATGAACGGAACCATCACGTTCAAATGAAAAGTTGTAATCCTGTTTCAGTTCGAAAGAGACCAGGCGATGAACCGGATCAACAATCAAATCCCAGGATGATCCAGACAAGGTATTTAAGGCTGTACGCAATGAGACTGGTCCCAGAGACCGGTGAACGTTCGGTAGAGGTGAATTAAGTAAAATGGATAAATTGGGGTCGGCAACGTCCAGCTCGGCCAGGCGAAAACCTGAGTTGACCAACATGTTCTCCAATGCCTGACCTACGCTATTGATCGATTGTGGGAATCTTATTTCGATGATAACTTCCAATAAATCCATCTGGGCCTGCGTCGGCTCAGTAGAGACCGAGCTATATCGCCCTACACTATATTCCTCCAGTGAAGACCGTTTCGACTCTTCGCCAATGCCTAATGCCTGTAGACTCAGGAGAGGAAGAAATAAGGCTAATATGAGTCGCATTAAATGCACCATTTACAGAAACAGCGCGGACTTTAAAGGAAGCCATCTTTAAAAAAGACAGGAAATCAGAAACCAAAAAATTAGTTAAATGGTAATAGTCCTATCAAAAGGGCAGAATTTTTTAAGGACAAAATTCTTGAAGGGCCTTTTAACGGTAATGAACAGTAATGGAAAAGAAAAAGGGCGCATCCTCACTAAGTACGTGCGGATGCTAAATGGTTTAAAGGGGGTTAGTAGATTTCTGTTTTTAAGACGATTTAAAAAACCCAGCATCATACAATTTGAAAACTTCTTCCATGGCCTGATGCAGGAACCTACAAATGATGCGTGAAACAACTGCTTTCATGGATAAAATAACAACCTCGCTTGCAAGAAATTACAATCAATTTCCTCTTGATATGGAGTCTCAGAGGCCAAAAAACTCCTTAAAAGAAGCGTTTATTCGTTGTGACAATAAAAATCCAGACTGGAACGCATCTCAGGAAAATTTGCATCAGTTCATTGTTGATGGTGTGACGAAACTGGACTGCTTCACTTATCGTGCAGTGAACCAGGTCAACGGCGAACCTGTATACTGGAACGCTCTGCAACAACCATTTGATGAATTTAAAACGACCGATACAGTTATTTATCAGGCAGATGCACCCTACCCTACAGCCGATATGATTACTGCCTGGTGCAACAGGCAAAGAGCTTAAGATGTTTTTCCGCAAAGCTAAAAAAAAATACTCTCGGATTTAAACCACAAAAAACTACCAATCCTCTCCGCCCTGGAGTTGATCCAGCTTTTGGGGCTTCACAACAAAATTAAGTCAATTGAACGCCTCACAGGCGTTGGGTCAGAGTATTTTGTCGAAATGTATCTGCCTGCTATTTACGGATATCTGGAATCTGTTCAGCTGGCGCCTGCCTCAACAGCGCATCACCATGCAGGCCCCGGTGGTCTGGCCACTCATACCCTCGATGTTATCGAAAGAGCGTTGAGACAGCGCAAATCTTTTGAACTGCCGATGAATGCCGGCCCGGAAATCATATTTGAACAGGAGCATATCTGGACGTACGCAATTTTTATTGGGGCTCTGTTACATGACATAGGCAAAATGGTGACCAGCACATTGATTGTGCTCGACAATGGAAAGGTATGGAACCCACATCAAAGCCCCCTTTTGAAGGCTGGAGCCGATTCATACCATATCCGTTTTGATCGTCATCCATATAAATACCATACGCAGATTGCGAATAGCTTTTTCCACCTGATTCCAGAAAAAGGTAGGGGTTGGCTGGCACAATGCTCCGATATCTTTAGCGAATTATGTGCCTGGCTATACGGCGATTATTATGAATTCGGCATGATAGGCCAGATTATCCGCTTTGCGGATGGCCAATCCGTTGCTGCAAATCTCAAAATTGGTGGTGACCAAACAAGATTTATTAATGCACCAGATATTCCATTGATTGAGAAAATGATGACAGCACTTCGTGAACTGCTGCAATCTGGACAACTTAAAATCAATGGGCTTGAAGGTTCATCGGGCTGGTGTAATGGATCTTTCACTTATCTGGTCTGTGGAACAGTCGCGGATAAGGTGCGTAGTTACCTGTTGAAGTCCGGGTCTTCGGATATACCTGGCGATAATACTCGGCTTTTTGATATCTGGCAGGAGCATGGCTATGCCATCAGCAATCCGAATAATGCCGCAATATGGTTAATTACCATTAATGACCGATTCAAACTCACCGTACTGAAGTTTGAGACAAACCGGCTTTTCCATCCAAGCAAACAGCCGGGTGAATTTCAGGGGCTGATCTCCGTGATCAATCATGATCAAACAGATGATGCAAAGCCTGAGAAGGCCCATGAACCAGGCGCTGAGACAAATACTGAACTACCATTGCCTGCAACAACGCCGAATGGCAACGGAAAGCTGGGGTCTGAAGCAACTATTCAGGTCGTACAAACCGTTGAAAGTGAGGATGATCGATTTAGCGAAACAACGCTATCTGAAACAGACTCTTCAAGAACTGCGGCAAATTCTGAGACTAAAGCGGGCAATGATCACCAGGTAAAAGATTTTTACACGGATGGTACCGCTGGATATGCAGAGCTGAAACAAAGCAAATTACCAGAAGACCTGAAGCTGGAAGATCCTGACATTGCGAAACATTTTATTACCTGGATTCAAGAAGGCCTTCAGGAGAGGCGAATTCAGGTTAATAACTCGAAATCTCTCGTCCATGTCGTAAAAGAAGGCGCATTGCTAGTGACGCCGATCGCATTCAAGAAGTTTATCTGGGAGAACAAGCTTAATACTGAGGGTGGCAATATTAACAAGCAGATGACCCGAATTCAGGATCGATTAAAAACAAATATGGAAAAGAAGAAACTGCATCGGCGCACCAGGTCTGGACTCAATATTCATACCTACCAGATCAATGGAGATTCAAAATCGGCTAAGATCAAATGCTGGCTATTGCCCATTAAAGAAATATTTGGCGATTTAAAACCACCATCCATAAACCCTGTTCTTGAAAACATCAGTGGGTTTGATGACGCGACTTAAAAGAATTGCGAGCAATCAAATATTGTGACATTTTGTCGACCCTTAAAATTGAATGGACTACATAAATGAGGTCTCAGAGCTACAACACTATTAACTTTTTACCTCACTTGAGGATGTTAGCTGGTTTTCAGACGCAGCAAGAAGCCGCGGATTATTTTGAGATTCACCGGCGCACCTGGAATAGATGGGAGAGAACTGGAAAAATTAAAAGGCACGTAAGAGAGATGCTGAAAATTAAAGCCGGTTACCTTCCATTTAGAGACTGGTATCAATTTCGATTCAATGATGGAAAGCTCTGGACACCGCAGAACTACGGGCTTTCTCCCAAAGTGATTGAATCT
>JACKQG010004107.1_pt1 | contig 17137 bp, 6 predicted proteins | sample 8237621 | NCBI WGS metagenome assembly JACKQG01 (sample SAMN15677084, study PRJNA649215) | marine metagenome | biome: marine; feature: Black Sea; material: saline water; isolation source: suspended particulate matter (SPM) from the Black Sea western gyre | collected 2013-06-09/2013-06-10 | depth...
TAAAAGGTCAAAATCATATTTACTAAAGTGACAATATCTAATACGTTCACTAATCCGTCAGCATTTACATCTGCTGCTGATATTTGAGAATCATTGAATTCTAAATTACCCAATACGAAATTAACAATTTGAACGATATCTAAAACATTTAAGAGACCATCATTATTTACATCACCTGAAACCATACCTCCACCAACAGTTAGTGAAATTGGTATTTGTACACTGGGCATGGTATATGGCATAATATTTACATACCCATGATATTCACCCTCAAATAGTCCACTCGCATCCGCTTGAATTTGAACTAAAATACTCTCACCCTCTAAAATATTTCCAGCTAAATTATCAGAACTAATTGAAAGCCAATCAACATATTCTCTATTTTTGAAATAGATTGATAATTCATTGTGGAAATAATTTCCGATGTATTGATCAACTTGTAAATAACTGGTGGCATTTTCATTTTGGATGCCCACTGTTGCTGAGAAGCCACCCGATAGGCTACTATAATTAATTTGGATCTCACCATTTGAATAAATAACAATCTGAAAATCATAGCTTGTATTCTGAAATTCGTCGGTAACCCAGTGAGCAACATTATTAAACCAAACTACCAATCGTTCACCATCGCTATGGTAAGAAACTTCACCTACGCAAGATTCATTACAGCCTAAATTTTCTGGATTCAAATCATCCCATAACCCCATGACTGCAGCAGTTGGGCCATTTTCATACGGTAAATTGCCATTATGCCATTCATCATTATCGTTACCAAAACCAACCCATCCATTTGGATTTACCAAGAACTCAGAATATTCCACACCATAAAATGAAAATGGGAATCCAATTTCAAATCCACCTACCCCCACATCATTAGAAGTAAATTCAATGAGTGTTCCGTCGGCAGAAATGTCAATCCATTCGTAATCCAAAGAGCTGTCAATATCAGAGTCAGACCAAAAATATCCGAATTCATCAGGGCCACCGCCTGTTACAGAAAAGGGTGATTCTAATTCTGGATAAGAAGATGAAACATAATAATTCAACACCGATTCGGCTTCACCAATATTTGAAATTACCAATTCTTGAGTATCAGATTCATCTAATTGTAACTGAAAACTAAAATTCTCAGATGAATATTCTAATGCAGGTGCAGGCAACGCTTCAGGTGGAGTTGTTGTTATAAATACTGCAGTATTATCACTGAGTTCCATTGCTTCGGTTGGATAATCATCATCAAAAGTATATTCTAAACCAATATTTCCTAAATGGTTTTCAATTCCTACTGTTGAATAACAACCATGTAATGGAGTGTATCCATAATAGTCACCATCAGAAATATTATTAAATTCTTTATATTGAATTTTAATTTCGCCATCACCAGTTGGCGCAAAAGTATATTCTGGATTATATAAGAGTAGTTGAAGTGTATTCTCCTGTGAGCCATGATCATGGATACGCATTTCATTCCATTGAATTATTACGTATTCATCAGTAATGAGATGATACACATCGCCACCACTATCTGTAGTCAAATCATCCCAAAATGCAGCCACCATGGGAGAAGGACCTCCGGCACCTGGAACAGAATAATTTCTAAATGCGGCCATTTCATGATCACCAAATGAAATCCACCCATTCGTACTTACCGTAACTTCATCATAGTCAATACCATAAAATTTGAACGTAAAGGGTAACTGAACCACATCTGTAGAAGTATCATTATAAGTACCATCACCACCGTCACTAAAGTTGAAATTAGTACCCCCATTTCCTACAATTTCTATCCAATCGTAAATTGGTGCTGCTGAGTAACTAATGTCACCCGAATCATAAATATAATATCCATGTTCATCAGGGCCCATTGGGTCACCTTCATCGCGTTGCCCTACTTCAAAAGTTATGTAATCAGAACCGCTAAATCCATTTTCACTGGTAAAACTAAATTCAACTGAAACTAAAGTTCCATTCATAATATGAGAAGATGGTAATAATGAAACATCAGAAATAATAATTTCTGAATTTGCATTAAATGACTCAATAATTAAGGGGTTTGAAATAAATGCTATTTCTGATTCATCATTAAAAGTAATTTGAATGTTTTCTAATTCAACTGAACCTGTATTTTTAAATCGTAAATCAACTTTAGATTCTTCACCTGGAAACAATGATACGCTTCCACTTTCAGTTTGACACATTCCCTCAAGTTTTGGTGCATACACATAAGCCGGAATTGATAAATTCCATTCATTTTCGAGTGCATCACTAATATTCAATTGAAGCTGTAAATCTTCAGCTTCATAAACAGAATTTTCCAATGAAATCAAATAGGTTATAGTGATTTCCTCATCAGATTGAATTGATACAATTTCTTGAATTGGGTCAACAATATTAACCTTCTCATTATTATGAGTTAAGCGTAGTGTTAAATCAGTGGCGCCTTCACTTCCATAATTTATAATTGGGATATTCAGCTGAAATATTTCACCTGCATTGATTTGCATATTACCATTACCAGTATCCATGTCATCAATGGTTGAGCGTGTATTATCAATAAAGATTGCTGGCCCCGAAACTTGACCAAGGGACACTACCGTTTCACCTAATCTGAAATCCTTTTTGAAGACAGTGATTTCAATTTCATCCAATGTTAAGCCTGTCCAATTTACAGTTGCATCTCCATTTTCATCTGTATATGATGAAAAATAATTATCACCCAAAATCACAGTTACTCGAGCATCTTCTACCACTTCACCATTCTCATTAGTAACATTTACATCTACACTGGTTTCTGAAGCAGGTAAATGAGTAGGTGAATCAATTGTAAATTCATGTGGTTTATCTATCCACAAATGAAGGGCAGGGTCACCAATCAAGTTGGGCCATGCAGAAAATCGCGAAACCGAATTACTTGGATTTGTGGGATATGTTCGCAGCAATGCTAATTTACCGTTAGCCAGAGATGCACCTGCATGATACATTCCCTTTGAGAATATACCTTCATACATTCCCATATGAACAATATTATTGTATGCCGTATGGGTTCCTATTGTGGCCACGCCCACACAAGCCACTGCTCCTTGTGGATCAGAAAAGGAACCTGCACGAACAAAATTTTCACTTTCAGAGGTGCCCTCAAAATCGCCTGTACCGCATGTAACTGTTGAAGCAAATGGTGTATAAATTCCACTATTTAAACCACTTTGGCCAATTCCACTTGAGCCATAATATCCCCGATAATTATAATATAAAATGCCATCATCAAATTGACCTTCAACCCAATTATCATAATTGCCATTTCCATAATTAGTTCGAATATCAGTAACTCCAAAATTTTCCATGATATTTTCAATGTATTGCAACGTTGTCATAGTTGATACACCTGAGCTGGATGGGTCTGCAACCATTGCAGCCCTCTCATACCACCAATCTCCTTGATTTAATGCCTTTTCATAGGTGAGCGTTTTATTAATTAAATTAGAAATATCACTGGAACTGTTGACAGATATTCTTCCAATAAATACTTCTGGCAAGAAATCATTCCCAGACAGATAAGAATATTCCACATCCGTTGCACCTGAATAACCATCATAATTATAAGTATTATATCCTATTGAATAAGTACCCCCAGTATCACCAATTAGTCCCACAATTTCTGGTGGATTTTCCAATGAGTTAAATGCATCTACTAAATAGTTTTTTATAGATGTGGCACTGGTACCTGTTTCGCTTGTAGATACTGTATAAACAATATATCCCTGTCTTTTTCGCCAGTCTATGAGCTGTTGCACATAGGGATGAGAAACTGAATTACCACCGCAAATATACATTACAGTGGCAGGTTGATAATCTTCTCGTGTGGTTAACGGTTCATAATCAACGATAAAATCTTCATAGAATGGCTCAAATAAATATGATCGTTTTTGAGGAAAGTCTATGTCCACATCTCTTTGGCCAGATTGAATAATATTGATATTTACATCATCATAAATGATTAACTGTTTCGCTTGTGCATTATATTCATAAGGAATAAATGTTAGTTGTCCTAATTCCATATCACGCATAATCATAGGCTCAGACAATGTAAGGTTTACTTCAGGGTATTTTGACTTTGAATTGTAAAAATCTACATTTTTCAAAAAGGGGCGAATCACATCAACTTCAGGTTCTCCCTGATAAGGGTAGATCTCTATATTTTCAATTATATGTGAAGATATTACTTCAAATTCTACATTATATGTTATTCCACGTTCCATGTGGAAAAATGTAGAATAGGTGGGGAGTTCGGGTAATCCATTTTCAACAGTACTGCCTAATTCAGGATTGGTCAATCGAGCATAACCATCCTTTTCAACTAAATCAATTTCTGATGAAACGAATTTAACTATTTTTAAATGTTGATTTTTTGAAACTAAACTGAATTCATTTGCAAATGAAATTGCAATAGTAAATGACAATGAAATTAAAAATAATACTTTTTTCATCGGAATACACCCCTCCAAAGGTTGTGGTTATGCTTTAAATAAACATTAAAAGATATGTACTTCTCCTCTATGTTTTATCATTCAATTTTGTATCAAGATGTAAACAAAAACCCCGGTAGAATATACTGGGGTTTTTAAAGTCAAAACTGATGAAACTATTAAGGATTATGATAAAATCGTATTCACAATCAATACAATATCTAAAATATTGAGACTCCCATCATCATTCATATCACCAGCATACTGTTGGTATGCGGTGGGTTCTAATACCCCCAAAATAAAATTAACAATGGTTACCACATCCAAAATATTAATGTCTTCATCTTGGTTTACATCACCTTGGTCAAATGTAAATCCTAAGCTGGTAGTAATGAAAATTGCCGTTTCATCACTCAAAGTCATCGCTTCAGTTGGATATTGATTATTAAAGGTATATTCTAATCCTTCACTACCTAAATGATTTTCAATTCCGATGGTAGAATAGCAACCATGAAGAGGAGTATATTGATAGTAATCTCCATTAGAAATATTTCTAAATCGTTTATATTGGATTTTTATTTCTCCATCACCTGATTGAGTAAGATGTTCAGGGCTAGCAGAGTTATACAATATCATTTGAAAGGTATTGGTATCATTATTATTTCCATGTTCATGAATTCTCATCGTATTCCATTGAATAATAATATATTCATCAGTAATTAAATGATATACTTGTCCACTGCCATCTGTGGTTAAGTCATCCCAAAATGCAGCTGCCATGGGAGAAGGTCCACCTGCGCCTGGAATGGAATAATTTCTGAATGATGACATTTCACGGTCACCAAAAGCTATCCACCCATTGGTACTTACCGTAATCTCATCATATTGAATTCCATAAAACTGAAAAGAAAATGGTAATTGAAACACTTCAGTATCTTCGCCTTCCAAATCATCACAGCCATACCATCCACCGCCAGCACTATAACAACCATCACCAGAATCAGTAAAATTAAAACTCTGTCCACCACCTGCTCCACCAGTAATTTCGATCCAATCATACACTGGTGCAAGGGGGTAGGAAGTATCTCCCGAATCATAGATATAATATCCATATTCATCAGGGCCCATTGGGTCATCTTCGTCTCGAGTTCCTACACTCACAGTTATATAGTCATCACCTATATATCCATCAATACTTGTAAATGAATACTTTAATGAAACGGTAGAACCATTAATCATGTGTGATACAGGCTTAACTATTATAGAGCCCAATACCACTTGTTCTCCTGCAGAAATATCTACAGATAAATAATTATTTTCAACAATTTGAATAAAATCATTTGACTCATCTAATTCTATCAATAATCCTTGAATCTCACGCGAACCAGAATTATGAAACAATAAATCAATAGTGGATTCAACTCCTGGCTCTAATGATAAGTTATTTTCAACTTCATATCCGGAGAGTTCTAATTTTGGACCATAAACATATGATGGTACTGAAATACTCCAATCATCACCATTCGCATCAGAAATTTTTAAGGAAAGATCTAAGTCTTCACCTTCATAAATAGCTGAATCAATTGAAATGAAAAATGTAACATCTTCACTAGAACCAGATTGTATTGAACTAAGTTCTATGGTAGAATTATCAATATTAACATTTACGTTTTCAGACGCTAATTCAATATTTAAGCTTAGTGCATCTTCAGATCCAAAATTTAATATGGGAAGGGTAATACTTACCATTTCACCTGAGTTAATTTGAAAGTTTCCATCGCCATACATGGTGTCATCAATAATAGTTCGAGTTTGGTCTAAATATAATGCAGCGCCAGCAACTTGTCCAATTTGGATAGATGTTTCAGCCAATCTATAACCATTTTTAAATGCTGTGATAATTGCATCACCATTACTATTAGAAGTCCATGTAATGGTGGCATCTCCTAATTGATCAGTGTAGGTTGTAAAATATTCCCCGCCCAAAATCAATGTTACTCTGGCATCTTCAACTTCTTCACCCATCTCGTCATAGATAGTTACATCCATAGTTTGTATGCCAGCAGGCAATGCAGTTGGGGCATCAATTACAAAGTCGTGAGGTTGACCAGTCCACAAATGAAGTGCAGGATCACCCATTAAATTTGGCCATGATGAAAACTTTGAAACGGCTGAATTAGGATTAGTTGGATATGTATTATATAGAGAAATCTTTCCATTTGCAAGAGCTGCACCAGCATGATACATTCCCTTTGAAAAAATGCCATCATAAATACCCATGTGAACGATATTATTGTATGCAGTATGTGTTTCTAATGTGGATACACCTACACAAGCCACCGCACCTTGTGGATCAGAAAGTGAACCTTCACGAATAAATCTTTCACTTTCCGAAGTTCCATTATAATCACCCGTACCACATGTTAATGAGGCTGAAAATGGAGTATAAACACCACTATTTAATCCAGATTGGCCAATTCCACTTGATCCATAAAACCCTCTATAGTTATAATATAAAATTCCATCATCAAATTGATTCTCAACCCAATTATTTTCACTATTACAATCATAACAAGTACGGATATCATCCATACCATAATTTTCCATAATATTTTCGATATACTTCATTGAGGTTATGGTTGATACACCTGAATCAGAAGGGTCACCCACGAGGGCTGCTCTCTCAAACCACCAATTTCCCTGATGAGCTGCCTTCTCATAGGTAAGTGTTTTGTTTATTATATTTGAAATATCACTCGAGCTGTTAACAGAGATGCGACCTATAAATATCTCAGGTAAAAAATCATTTCCAGACAAATATGAATACTCCACATCAGTGGCTCCACTACCGTAATTAAAATGAGGTAATGAATATGATCCACTGGTATCGCCAATCAAACCCACAATTTCAGGTGGATTATCAAAATTCGTCATTACATTCTGTAGATAAGATTTGATTGATGATGCACTTGTGCCTGCCTCACTTTCAGGAATCAAATAAACAATATATCCCTGTTTCTCTCTCCACTCTACTAATTCTTGCACATAAGGATGTGACGCAGAAGCACCGCCACAAATATACATGATGGAAGCAGGTTGATATTCGTCTCTACTATTGAGAAGTTCATAATCCACAATTATATCTTCATAAAAAGGTTCAAATATTTTTGAGCGTTTTGGAGGTAAACTGGTAGTCATTTCACGCACACCAGATTCAACAATATTAATTTCTACTTCATCATAAACCGTTAATGATTTGGTGCTGGCATTATATTCATAAGGGGTTAATGAAATTAATCCCACTTCAATATCACGCATTACCATGGGTTCAGAAACGGTTAGCTTAGTTTCTGGGTAATTAGAATTGGAGTTATAAAAATTTACATTTTTCAAGAATGGTTTTTCAATCCCAATCAATGGCTCACCTTGATAGGGATAAATTTCAATATTTTCTATCACATGTGAGGAAACGACTGTAAAGTTCACATCATAAGAAATGCCAGAATCCATTTGAAAATATGATGTAAATACAGGGAGTTCGGGCATTCCATTCTCTACGGTACTGCCTTTTTCAGGAGTGGTTAGTCGAGTAAAACCACCTTTTTCAATGGCTTCTAAATTTGGTTGTGTAAACAAAAGTGATTTTGAATGGGGTGTTTTAGATTGCAATTCAAATTGCTTTGCACATAGTGGGCTACCCACCATAAATAAAATGATAAAGCATATATACTTATTCATCGGTTTATACTTCCTTCAAGATTAAGGTTTTAATAAAAAATTTGTACTTGAAAATATGAATATAGAGCCTTCTTTTTATAATTTTAGTTTGTATCAACATGTAAACAAAAAGCCCAGATTTTCATCGAGGCTTTTTTAAATTGAATATAAATCGGATTTAATTATTAAGGATAATATTCACCAACAACACCACATCTAAAATATTAATACTGTCATCATCATTCATATCTCCAGCATATTGTTGATATGCGGTGGGTTCTAAAACACCTAAAATGAAATTAACTGTGGTTACTACATCCAACACATTTAGTTCATCATCTTGATTTACATCACCTAATGTGTATGTGTAACCCAAACTGGTGGTAATAAAAATTGCAGTCTGATCACTTAATGGCATTGCTTCAGTTGGATTCTGATTATTAAAGGAATATTCTAAACCAACACTGCCCAAATGGTTTTCTATACCTGTGGTAGAATAGTCTCCATGAAGTGGTGTATATTCATAATAATCCCCATCAGAAATATTTCTATATTTTTTGAATTGAATTTTTATCTCGCCATCACCCGTTTCAGGAATATTGCCAGTAAAACCTTCATTATACAATATTATCTGAAAAGAATTAACATCATTGGTACCACCATGTTCATAAATACGCATATTATTCCACTGAATAATTACATAATTATCAGTAAGCAGTTTATAAACCTGACCTCCATTGTCGGTGGTAAGGTCATCCCAGAATGCGGCTACCATGGGTGATGGACCTCCTGCTCCAGGAACTGAATAATTTCTAAATGCAGACATTTCTCTGTCGCCAAAAGCAATCCACCCATTAGTACTCACAGTAATTTCATCATATTCAATTCCATAAAATTGAAAAGGAAATGGTAACTGAACCACTTCAGAATCTTGACCATTTAAATTACTTCCACATCCCCAAGATCCACCAGTAAAACAACCATTACCAGCATCAGTAAGGTTTAAACTTTGACCGCCTCCAGCACCTCCAGTAATTTCTATCCAATCATATTCTGGTGCTAATGGATAAGACACATCACCTGAATCATAGATATAATATCCATGTTCATCTGGCCCCATTGGGTCACCCTCATCGCGAGTACCTACACTCATGGTAATATAATCTGAGCCTTCATAGCCTGCATCAGTCACAAATGAATACCCTAAAGAAACGGTTGAACCATTAATCATATGAGAAACAGGTCTAATTTGCATTGCGCTAACAATAACTTGTCCACCTGCAGGAATGCTAATGGATGTAGTGTTATTTTCAATAATTTGAATAAAATCATTTGAATCATCTAATTCAATCACCAATCCTTCAATGTCTCTGGATCCTGAATTATGAAATAACAAATCTATAGCGGATTCTTCCCCTGGCTCAAGGGTTGATGCATCTAATACTTCATATCCTGATAATTCTAATTTTGGGCCATAAACATAGGTGGGGACAGGTAAATTCCAACTTTCATTTTCATTTGATACCAGCAGTCTTAAACCTAATGTTTCACCCTCATGAAGGTTATCATCAACTGAAACTGAAAATACTAAATCTCTATTTTGGTTTGATGAAATTACATCTATAAACTGTGATGAATTCTCAATAGTCACATACACATTTTCTGAAACCAATTCTACATTAAGCGAATGAGCATTTTCAGAACCGAAATTTAAAAGTGGTAATGTAATTTCAAAAACTTCGCCAGGGTTAATTTGTAAGTTTCCATCACCATAAATGGAGTCATCAATTACAGCTCTTGTTTGATCAAGATAAATAGCTACACCAGCCACTTGACCAATTTGAATGGATACTTCAGCCAATCTAAAATCATTTTTAAATGCAGTAATTACCGCATCGCCACTACTGGCGGAAGTCCATGTGACAATGGCATCTCCAGATTGATCTGTATACGCAGAATAATGTTGGCCGGCTAAAATGAGAGTTACACGTGCATCTTCTACCGCATCACCATTTTCATCAGTAATAGTTACTTCCATATTTTGAACTCCAGATGGCAATGAAGCTGGAGAATCGATAGTAAAATCATGAGGTTGACCCGTCCATAAATGAAGTGCAGGATCACCCATCAAATTTGGCCACGATGAAAATTTTGATACAGCTGAATTTGGATTTGTAGGATAAGTTCTTAATAATGCCAATTTACCATTGGCTAATGACGCTCCTGCATGATACATGCTTTTTGAAAAAATACCTTCATACATCCCCATATGCACGATATTATTATAGGCTGTATGGGTTGATGATGTAGCAACACCCACTGCAGCAACTGCACCCTGTGGATTGGATAATGAACCTTGACGAATCCACGATTCACTTTCAGAAGTTCCGCCAAAATCACCCGTTGCACAGGTGAGGGAACCTACAAATGGGGCATAAATACCACTATTAGTCCCACTGGGGGAGATACTACTTGAGCCAATATATCCTCTATAATTATAATATAAAATGCCATCAGAAAATTGATTATCTACCCAATTATTATAATTTCCACTTCCGTAGTTGGTACGCATATCATCCATACCATGATTTTCCATTATATTTGCAATATATTTCATGGTGGTAATGGTTGAAACTCCAGATGAAGTTGGATCACCTACCAATGCAGCCCGCTCATACCATGCATCAATTTGATTTTCAGCTTTCTCATATGTAAGTGTTTTATTGATTACATTAGATAAATCACTTGAACTACTCACAGATATTCGACCAATAAATACTTCAGGTAAAAAGTCATTTCCAGAAAGGTATGAATATTCTACATCCGTTGATCCACCACTATATGTGAAATTGGGGATCGAATAAGAGCCATTAGTATCACCAATCAAGCCAACAATTTCTGGTGGGTTTTCATAGTCTGACATGACATCTTGTAAAAATGATTTAATTGAGCTGGAACTTGAACCCGTCTGACTTGTGGGAATTAAATATACAATATATCCTTGTTTTTCTCTCCACTCAACTAATTGTTGAACATAAGGATGTGAAGCTGAAGCACCCCCACAAATATACATAATTGCAGAGGGTTGATATTCATCTCGACTATTTAATGGTTCATAGTCCACAATTAGATCTTCATAAAAAGGCTCAAATAATTTTGATCGTTGAGTTGGAAAATTTGTATTTACGTCTCTTACCCCAGCTTCAACTATGCTAATTTCCACTTCATCATAAACCGTTAATGATTTAGTGGCTGAATTATATTCATAAGGGGTTAACGAAATCAAACCCACTTCAATATCGCGCATTATCATGGGCTCTGAAACCGTTAATTTTGTTTCAGGGTAATTTGTATTTGTGTTATAAAAATTCACATTCTTTAAGAATGGTCGTTCAACACCAATGACTGGCTCACCTTGGTAGGGGTAAATTTCAACATCTTCTACCACATGTGACGATACCGCTGAATAATTTACATCATAAGAGATACCGCTCTCCATTTGGAAAAACGATGTAAATACAGGAAGCTCAGGCATTCCCTCATCTACAGTACTCCCCTTTTCAGGAGTAGTTAGTCGAGTGAAACCATCTTTTGTTGCAATTTCAATTTCCTGCTGGGTAAATGTGAGGGTTTTTTGTCCACGTTGTGCTAATTTTAGTTGAAACTCACCTGCAAACATGGATGCAATTAAAATTGTAATGGTGAGAATATACTTGGTTTGATTTCGCATTTCTGCCCTACTCCTTTTAAGTCTATATTAGAATTACGCAAACTCTAAATGAATAATATAATAACATGCGAAAAATATGATTTTTTTTACATCCTTTCTAAAATTTAGTTTGTATCAAAATGTAAGTAAATGGTTACAATGTTACGATCACTAGAATTCTCCTCATAAAAATAGCTCAAATTTGTAGGGGAAATACTTACAATTTGTTACATTAACGGATTGCACCAAACAGGGGTTTTAGTCCTATATTTAACGATAGTCAGGCAAATATTTTCTAATCTTAATCAAACAGGAGAAAGCATGAAACAATTCAAGCAAAAAATCCAAGAAGGTTTCACACTTGTTGAAATCTTGATTGTAGTAGTAATTATCGGCATTTTGGCCACAGTCGCAATCCCAACATATTTTAGTTATGTTGAAAAGGCCTATGCCTCAGATGCAAAAACCCAGCTAAAGAACATTCTAATGAATGCAAAACTTTATGCACAACAAACAGGTGACTTCCCTGATGAAGTTGATCAAATGATTGAAGATGGTTATATGACATTATCTGAATCTGTAAAGTTGAAATGGGACTTTGACATTTCTGGCCTAGAGCTAAAGGATGGCGAAGCCGTTGGCGAAATGAAAGCAACAAGCCTTGAAGATATGGGCGGTGGCGCTGGTAAAGATGTAACCTATGATGTTACCAATGGTAAATGGACAGGTTATGGTCAATCTGGCTCTGAAGGCGGCGATGATGGTGGTGAGTAGTATATTTCTATAATTTCAAATCTACTTGAATATGCACTGAAATCTGGTGCCTCTGACTTACACTTAAGTGTGGGGTCAACACCAATGGTGCGTATTCACGGTGAAATGAAACGGTTAGATATGGCTACTTTAGATGAAGCCACTATGGATGCCATTGCTGATGATGTGCTCAGTGAAAATCAAAAGCAGATTTTTGAAAAGAATCTGGAAATTGATTTTTCAACAGCATTAGAAGATAAAGGTAGATTTAGGGTAAACTTTTTCAATCAATTGAATGGGGTTTCTGCAGTATTTAGAACCATTCCCTCTGATATATTGTCAGTAGAGGAATTGGGGCTACCTACTATATTTAATCAATTAGCAGAAAAAGAAAAGGGTCTGATTTTATTAACAGGCCCTACAGGAAGTGGTAAGTCCACTACCTTGGCCGCCATGCTTGATCATATTAATGCCAACTTCAACAAACATATTATTACGGTTGAAGATCCGGTAGAATATTTCCATTCATCGCAATCATGCTTGATTAATCAACGTGAGTTGGGGCAATCAACACATTCATTCAAAAATGCATTGAAGTCAGCACTTCGTGAAGACCCAGATGTTATTTTAGTGGGTGAGATGCGTGACCTTGAGACTATTCAGCTGGCGTTAACTGCTGCAGAAACGGGTCACTTAGTGCTTTCAACATTGCATACATCCAGCGCAGTAAAAACCATTGATAGAATTATTGATGTGTTTCCTACTGAAAATAAATCGCAAATACGATCTATGCTCTCTGAAAGTCTTGTGGCAGTAATCGCGCAGAAGTTGTTAAAAACCAAAAATGGAAAAGGACGAGTTGCGGCGTCAGAAATTATGATTGCCAATACAGCCGTTAGAAATCTAATTCGTGAAGATAAAATTTACCAAATTCCTTCACTTATTCAAGGGGGAAGCAAAGAAGGTATGCAAACCCTTGATATGGATTTACAACGTCTCCTGAACCAAGGTCTTATTGAACGTGCAGATGCAATACAGGTAGCAGATAATGCTGAGATTTTTGAAAAAGGCATCTTTTAGTCAATCATCAATAAAGGGTTTCTCTTTAATTGAGTTGGTGATAGGCATACTCATTACCATGGTAATTGGGGGTGCCATGATGCAAGGTACTTCATATTATCGAGATAAAATGCTCTCTATAAATGTGAAAGAAAAAGCATATAGTGAGTTGAAAAACTTTACCAATTACTGGAAGTCAAAAATTGCTGCCAGTGAATGGCAAATTGATGAAGATGTAAGTTGGCGAGAGGGCGGTCAGGTTGAATTATTCACATCTGATAATCCGGAAGGTAATAATGAAAGTGTTAAGGGTCGTCTTTATTATAAGGCTGAAAAAGTAGTTAAATATGATAATTACGAATATTACTACTATACACTTGAAACTAAAGTATCATGGAAAATTTTAAAAGATCAGGATTCACTCACATTTGTAGTCGATCAAATTGTGTTTAACTAAATGAAGAAAAAAACTACACATATTAAACTTCAAGCAGGATTCACACTAATGGAATTATTAGTTTCATTGGTTATATCTTCTGTCATGTTTAGTGGCATCTGTTTTGTTATAACTGAATCTTCACGTCACCATGCATACGAAGATGTAAAACTGGATTCAAAAGTATTTGCCAATTATGTGTTAGATGATATTGAAAGTACCATCGTAAAAGGATCCAATGTAAGTATTTCTGCAGGTATATATACGGGTATAGATGAAATTACAATTACATTAACTGATGGCAGCATTGTATATGGAAGTCATGCTGAACATGGTGTTTCTAAAGATGATGATAAAATTTATAATTACGATAACACCTACGATAATGGGAAAGCAAAATATTCTATAACAGAAATGAGATGTTATAAGCCGACCAGTGATAGTTATAATCCATCAAATCCCGCATCATTAAATATATTAAACTCATCTTTTGTATTAGAATTGAAAATTGGTCTATTTGATCCTGCAGGTGATGAGCTTGAATCTTATTTGGTGGACCGATATGTATTTAACCCTTATATCTTTTCAACCTCATCATGAAGACGTTGAAAAATATCATCACTAATCGAGGGTTTATTCTCCCCACAGCCATGATGTTAGGTGCTATTGGTATGATGTTAACATTGGTTCCATTTACAAATTTGGTAAATCGGGAAATTCGCTTAGACCATCGTATTGCCAAAACAAAGGCACGCTTAAATGCTGAATCTGGCCTTGCCAATGTATATAGTTATTTTTCATTAGACTCATTGGGATTAGATAGTATGAGTCTTGCCGGCGAATCTTTTTCTATAGATTATACCACATTTAAAAGCCCTGTTCAAATTTCAAGTGGTATGGGATATTATAGAGATATCATTCTTCAAGAATCATTAAACGACTTGACACGCAGAACTGAACGCAATGCTTTTGCTGTGGGTGAAGCTAACATCACCAGTTTTGGTAAAACCATCTCTGTGTTAGACACTATGGTCATGTCCTTTGAATTAGAATCCCTTTCAGAATATCTATATTTAACCAATCATGAACATGCAGGCGGTGCCCCTGGTATTTATGGAACGGATAATTGTGATGTTGATGGTGATGGTGAAACTGATAATTATCGAAAGTGGAGAGGTAAACCTTGTTTTTCGCCAACCGCTGATGGAATAGGAAATGATATTTCTGTTGCAGGCTATGTACAAACCAATGATCCTATGATTTTTTGCGGTACATGTAACCAATGGGACCCCCCATTTACAAATACAGTTTATTTTACAGTTGCAGATGATGATTATCAATCTTCGGATTTTAATGTTTCTGAAGCAGAACCAGGTGAAATAGTTGCCCCCATGAATGGTGGCGGATTGAATAGCCAAAATTGTTTTGGGGGGACTGATGGTCCTGATGACCACCCATACTACATTGAGAAAGAAAAAGTATGCTTCCCTATGAAGGGATATTGGAGTACGGTTGCAGCAGCTAAAATTACATTTGATTCTACTGAGATGTTAAGCAAATCAAGAAATGGTAGTGGTATCGATCAGTTAATAATGACAGATATTGAATTTTTGTCAACTGGTGGGGCACTGGTAAAAAGATATTGGTATTTTATGCCTCCTTATTTAAAATCCACTGCATTAGACCCAACAGGAACTGGAAATTTAGACAATTCTACAGTATTAAATTTTCAGCAACCCGTACATTTGGAAGGTGTAAATACAAACCTTGCAGGGACAGCCCCTATTACAGGGCAATGTGATAATAACTGGATTATTACCTCTTGTAATCAGTATAATCAGAGTATGCGTGCATTCCATGCTAAAGAAGTAATTGATTATGGTAACTTAGGAAACGCCTACGAAGAAAGATACAGAATGACCTGGGACAATAATGCTGGCTATAATGTGGATAATTATAACCAAGGGATACCCACAAACTATGGTCCTACAGACCCCTACACAACTGAACGAGAAGATCCTAATGGCTATGGTGTAACCAATTTAAGTCATTATGACCCTAATAATTTTTGGGAGTATTTTGGTGGAACCGACAATTCTGGTAATAATAACCAAAATAATACATGGGCAGAAGCAACATATAGATTTGGCCCCACATCAGACCCTTCAGATTCTTATAATGGAACATTGATTGACGAAACTTCAATCCCTTGGACCGAAGGTGTCATATATGTAAAGGGTGGCCCAGTTACAGTTCATGGTACTTACAATGGTCGTTATACAGTAGTCACCTCTGGTTGGGACGAAAAAGGGAATAATTCATCATCTCAATATGAAGGCTGGTCAACTTATTATAGAAATGCTTGGCCAACGCCAGGCGCAAGTGGACGTGCATTTAACGGAATAACACCCACAAGCTTAGGTCATAATGGTATAGGAAACCCTATCGATACTGTATATGCAAATATATGGATTACGGGTGATTTAAAAAATGCTGATGCACCCACTTGGGGTGGCCCCCCGCAACCAGTAGTTGATACTGACAATGATGGTGAAAACGATTGTGCATTAGGTCAACCAGGTGATTGTGGTGGATCCGCTAATGTATTAGGGCTGGTTTCAGCTGCCAACGTAATTATCGCGAATAGCCCTGATAATAGAAATGATGTGAAAATTCACGCGTCTATTGTAGCTTTCCATGAATCATTTGTCATGCACTATTGGCAAACTACTGCACAAGATTATAATGGAGCAGACTATGACACATTACCAATCACTGATACCAGGGGAAAGACTATTTATAACTCCGGTAATGGAACATTTGGGGATGGTAGAGGCGATGTTACACTTTGGGGAGGAATCATTCAAAATTATCGAGGGTATATGAAGCGGTATACCACTGGTCCTTATGAAGCACCAGGACCCCCAAATGCTATTGGTATGGCAAAAGATTATTATTTTGATCAAAATCTTGCCTTTCCTCCACCTTATTTTCCCTACA
>JACKQG010004108.1_pt1 | contig 17128 bp, 19 predicted proteins | sample 8237621 | NCBI WGS metagenome assembly JACKQG01 (sample SAMN15677084, study PRJNA649215) | marine metagenome | biome: marine; feature: Black Sea; material: saline water; isolation source: suspended particulate matter (SPM) from the Black Sea western gyre | collected 2013-06-09/2013-06-10 | depth...
TCCATGGCCACATTCTACATCTTGTGGTCGGTTGAGTAAAGTGCATACCCACTTTATTATATTGTGATGCGTGAAAACGGAAAAGTTAAGTTTGTGTATAAAGGAAAAAGGGTGTCTGAGGCCCTTATCGAAGAGTACGCGAGGGCAAAAGAACTGCGTGCAAAATATAGAAAACTTCTGTCTCAGCTTAAAAAGCAGATAAAATTCTTAAAAGGTGCATTGCGTGGTCAAAAGTCAATATGACATTACTATTTCGCAATAGACCCGATGCAACGGTTTCGTATGTCAACTCTTACCGTGACATGTGGGATGATGAAGTGAAGAAACTCAAAAATGCATAACTCGAATTTGAAAGCCCAAGCCAGGCAGCAGGGTCGGCCACCGCAATTCAGGAGGAACGTATCGTAACCGCCCAGCCTGTTCCGCCGTCGGGGCTTCGCTCAAGACGCAATGGACCCCGTACCATCTGCAAGAGCTACGGGGCAGGCGCGAAGACAGAAAAGCAGACAGGTGCACTTCACGAAATTCTTGGCGTTCTTTGGCGCCTTTGCGGTTCAAACATTTTTTTCGCTGTATTGCGTGATCCCTATTAGTTGAGGAATTGAACAATGGAATACGATAAAGACAAAGTGGATGAGATGGCCCTTGCCCTCCTTTATCTTACGAGCTTCGAAGAGAAGGGGTATGGCCCAAGAGCATGGAAGGGTATGGACTGGGAGGTCATGAACCGCCTGCATGAAAAAGGATATATCGGCGACCCCAAGAGCAAGGCCAAGTCAGTTCATTTGACAGAGGAAGGGGCCAGGTTATCCGAAACGCTCTTCAAAAAGCATTTTGGCCTCTCTTCATAACCTGAACTTGGTTTCGAATGCCAGACACTGGAAAATTGTCAAAATAGGGGCATAGTTCATTTGTTTGAAGATAGAGATTTTAAGAGGGGGCCTTTGGAAGACAAACTGAGGCTGATTTAACTTCCATCTTCTCTGGTGCAGGCATCCCTGGCCAGTTTGCATGACAAATTGCTTCGTCTTGGCTGCTCTGCTCAAAGAGAAGGTCTCTACCTCGCGAAAAGATTTGATTTAGAACCCCATGCCTAAAATTATGAGAAAGAGAAAACCCCGATCAGATGCAGAACGTTTTTCAAGGTATCAGGCAGTCGTAAACGTATTGCTGAGAAAGGAAAGCTTTTATAAGCCCGACATTTACGCGGCCCTGAAGAATGAAGAAAAGACTTTTATAGGCAGGGTGATCACCGAATTGTTCCGAGATGGTTATCTGACCCAAAATGGCTTGAACTGATCAGAACGCACCTCACCAAGACCCTGTTGATGGAAAAGGAAGATGTGGATTTCATGCCCATATTTCATCGGGAAGGAACTTCATAGGGGGCACGTTGAACAAGGTCTTCGGGGGCGAGCTGGAAACGATTATCCAAGAACTCAACACGGCCATGGCCGCCTGATCAAAAGGGTATTGGACGTACCAACCAGAATATATTCTTTACATCAATATTGATGTTGACTTCAAATGGAATTTGCCATAGAATTTTATGAAACCCGTTCCGGGGCATGCCCGGTTCAAGACTTCTTGGACGGATTAAAGGAATCCGACCCGGGTGACTTTGCGGCTGTGATGGCTGGCCTCGCTAAACTTCGAAACAGGCATTACCATAGCCCACCCCTTTCAAAGCCCATTGGTGATGATCTCTTCGAACTCAGACACGTGGGCAAGCTGAATTCCCGGGTGCTCTATTTCTTTGTAAGAGGGAAGAGGATCATTATGTTGCATGGGGTTCGAAACAAGGCAAAAAGCATTGCACCAAGAGATCGGAAGGTCGCTTTGGATAGAAAGCGCGATTGGCACGCGAGGTTTACCCAATGAAACAAAAAACCAATTTTGACATATATCTTGAAGAACAACTCAAAGATTCTGGTTTTAAGAAACGTTTCGAAAGGGCTGGTGAAGCCTGGGACGTGGCCATAAAATTAGCTGCCTTACGTAAGGAGGCTGGCTTATCTCAAAAGGAACTGGCCCGAAAAGTGGGAACATCCCAACAGCAAATCAGCCGCCTCGAATCCCCATCTTATGAGGGGCATTCCCTGAGCATGTTACGCCGTATTGCAGAGGTACTCGGGGCGACCGTTCAGGTGGATATCCAGAGAAGAAAGCATTCCAGACAGCCGGCAGTGGCTGAAACCACGCCAAGTTACGGAAACAATAATGACGTGCTGAATTAGACACGATTCAGAGAAAACATCGTGAACATCCTGTAGCTCACGTTCAGAAAGGGCCTTTATGACCGACATCGTAGGCAAACTATGGGGATTCTGTCACACCCTGCGCCATGACGGCATCGACTACGGCGATTACATCGAGCAGTTGACCTATCTCCTGTTCCTCAAGATGATCGAGGAAAAAGGGGCGGAAATCCCTTCCGAATATGCATGGGCTGTTTTAAGGGAAAAGTCGGGCACCGACCTCACCGAACACTACGTGGATACCCTCCGGGCATTGGGAAAAGAGAAAAACATGTTAGGGGATATCTATTCGGGGGCCATATCCCGGTTCAGTAACCCGGTCAACCTCAAGCGGCTGGTCAACCTCATCGACGAAATCGAGTGGACCGGCCTTAATATTGACGTAAAGGCTGCGGCTTACGAGGGCCTGCTGGAAAAATCCGCCTCTGAAGGGAAAAAAGGGGCCGGCCAGTACTTTACGCCCCGCATTCTCATTCAATCCATTGTCCGGTGCACGAAGCCCGATCCCTGCAAGAGCAACGATTTTACAATACACGATCCGGCCTCAGGGACAGGCGGCTTTTTAGTCTGCGCCTATGAATGGCTCATGGAAAAAACCAAGGGCGGTCTTGACCGGGACGAGGCCAAACGGATCATGAACTCTACCTATTCAGGCACGGAGCTGGTCCCCCGTCCCAGGAGAATGGCCCTGATGAACCTCTACCTCCACGGTATCCAGGCCAACATCTATCTTGGAGACGCCATTTATGAACCCAAGAGAGCCGGTCTTTATGACTGCATCATGACCAATCCCCCGTTTGGCACCAAAGGGGCCAACCAGGCACCCAACCGCGATGATTTCACGGTTTCAACCAGCAACAAACAGCTCAACTTTGTCCAGCATGTGATGAGCATCCTTAAGCCGGGCGGTAGGGCAGCTATCGTTGTACCCGACAATGTCCTCTTCGCCGATCAGGCCGGTGAAGTCTTCAAGATCCTCACCGAGGACTGCGACCTTCACACCGTCCTCCGCCTCCCCAACGGTACCTTCACCCCTTACAGCCCCGGCACCAAGACCAACGTCATCTTTCTGACCAAAGGCTACCAGACCGAAAATGTCTGGGTCTATGATGCCCGCACCAATGTCCCCCGCATCACCAAAAAAGACCGCCCCCTGACCCCGGAACATTTTGCCGAATTTGAAACCTGTTACGGCCCAAAACCGAATAGCAGCCCCAAACGCGATCCCAATGACTCCAAAGAAAACCGCTGGCGATCCTTCACCATAAACGAAGTCAAGGATCACGATTTCAAAATCGACAGCCTCAAATGGCTGAGAGATGAATCCCTCGATGATGCCAATGACTTGCCTGAGCCGGAGGAATTGGCCACTGATGCGATGGTGGAACTTGAAGGGGCAATGGAGGAATTGAATGCCATTATTCTCCTTCTGGAAAACTCTTTACCTGGTGAATCCTACTATAGTCCTGATATAAGCAAATGACAGTTACACCCAAACAACAAATCGAAGGCAGTGACCGTGATAAGGCAGAAATCCCAGAAGGATGGACTGTTATAAGACTTGAGGAAGTCTGCACTGCACCACAATACGGCTGGACCACCAGTGCCGATAGGAGTAGGTCTGGGTTAAAACTACTTCGAACAACAGACATATCAAAGGGTACAGTAGATTGGTCGACTGTGCCAGGCTGCAAAAATAAGCCCGACGATCCTACAAGATACCTCCTCTCTCCGGGTGATATTGTTGTATCGCGTGCAGGGTCAGTGGGCTTAAGTTATATTGTATCAGAATGCCCTAGATCAATTTTTGCTTCTTACCTCATCCGTTTCCGAGCCTTACCACCCATCGAAAGCAACTTCATCGGAATCTATTTAAAGTCGCCCCACTACTGGTCGGGGATCGCCGATGTAACAGCAGGAATCGCAACCCCTAACGTAAACGCATCAAAATTGAGAAAACTCCAAATGCCCTTGCCCCCACTCCCTGAGCAACACCGGATCGTGGCAAAGATCGAGGAACTGCTCGCGCGTGTCAACACGGCACGTGAGCGTCTGGCCAAGGTACAGGAAATCCTCAAGCGCTTCCGCCAGTCCGTCCTCGCCGCCGCCTGCTCCGGCCGCCTCACCGCTGATTGGCATTCTGAAAATCTGAATTTCGAACGCGCCGAGCAGCTTCTTAAGCGAGTTTGCACAAAAAGAAAGGAGAAATACAAATCACAATGCAAGAAGGCAAGGGAGGAAGGCGGGAAGATACCCAAGAAACCAGCTAACATAGAATCTAACAAGGTCGATAATAATGAATTGCCTGAAATTCCCGAGGGTTGGATATGGGTTTATTTGCCTGACATCGGCTATATAAACCGAGGCAAGTCCCGGCATCGGCCCAGAAATGCACTACACCTTTATGATGGACCTTACCCTTTTGTTCAAACGGGTGATATAGCACAATCAAGAGGACGGATTACATCACATCGACAAACATACAGCGAGGCCGGCCTTGCTCAAAGCAGGATATGGCCTGCTGGCACCGTCTGCATCACAATAGCAGCCAATATTGCCAGCTCCGCAATCCTGACTTATCCTGCATGTTTTCCTGACAGTGTTGTTGGGGTGATTCCCGATGCGGATCTGTGTTTAGAGGAGTACCTGGAGTATTTTGTTCGAACAGCCAGATCTGACCTTGATCAGTTTGCCCCAGCAACATCTCAAAAAAATATTAACATTAGCATCCTTAGCAATGTAGCAGTGCCTTTGCCCCCTTTTTTTGAACAACACGAGATCGTCCGACGCGTCGAAACCCTTTTCGAACTGGCGGACGCAATCGAGAAGCGTGTGGCGGCGGCAAAAGAAAGGGCCGAAAAACTGACGCAGGCAATTTTAGCCAAAGCCTTCCGTGGCGAACTGGTGCCTACCGAGGCTGAACTGGCCAGCCGCGAAGGCCGTTCCTATGAACCGGCCTCAGCTCTCTTAGCCAAGATAAAAGCACAACGAAACGATGCTCAACCACAACCAAAAGGAAGGCGGGCAAATAGGAAGAGAAAATAGCCGGATATGCCGAATTCCAGGGTACTGATCACGTCGCTTTCCACCTAATATATGCTGGCTTGACTCCGTTCCGTTGGGCGTAAACAAGAAAGGATTTCCTGATGATAGATCAAGAGATCAAAAAAATCGCCAATGATCGAATTCGTATAGAAATTGGGGAACAAAACACCAGGCTGAGTTCTGAAATTGAGCGAATTAAGGCAGAAATGAACGATAGAGGGGTGTTGCGGTCAGGTATGACTATATCGCGTATTGTTGGGTTGTGTATAGATACTATCAAGATGAGGGGTCAACTCGTCTGGCAAACGTTATTTCGGTTTATCACAACGGCTGGTATCTCATACTCATCTGAATTGGCAGATGAATTGAAAGATTTAGTTGCCCAACACCTACCAGAGGGACTGGCTGATTTAAGGGGCTATGTTGAACAAACCGCGAAGCTGGCTGGTTCTCAAACCCCGCCCGAAGAATTTGTACAACGTTTGGGGATGGGAAGGAGTCAAGCCATAAAAAAGGTGGGTACAGAAATAGACCTGTTCGTACATTCGCTGAAAAGGAAGGCTGAAGCTGAAAAAGATGGGTCGGCCTCGACTGTTTTCAATATTTATTCGCCTGTGGGATCGATACAAACTGGAGATAATTCAATAGCGAATGTAAGCATGAATATTGATACTGAAATCAAAGAACAAATACGAAAAACGCTTGAAGAAATAAACTCAACTCTTATGCAGCCTGAAATTGAAACTCCCACGCCAAAAAATGAACTGATTGAGGTTGTGCAGGAAAGTCAAGAAGAACTGCAAAGAGTAAAGCCCAATGTTACGAGGTTGAAGAGTTTGCTGACAACTGTTGGAACGTCCAGTAGTCTCAAGCCTCAAACCCGCTTACGAGACCCTAAAACAAGCACTAACGTTTATCGGCATCTCATTACCATGACATATATACAGAAATCGCTGTGGGAATTGTGGAATTGGGGTCAGACCAAACGTGTTGAATTTGAATTGGGACCAAGCCAAGTGGTTGATGATACAGATATAACATGCATAATTCGGGAGTATTTTGACCATTAGAACCCCTATTTTGAGGGCGGAATTGGCTGTGTAAGAGACAGAAAGCAACGGTTCAAGGCGAATCGGGAATTGAGGGAGCAGGGGGTGAGCAGGAAATCAACCAGGGATAAAAAGCCTTGTGTGATGCAGTCAGGAGATTGTCTCCGAATTTGAGAGAAAATTGACATAAAGACACATAAATTCTATGATCCACGAATGCCGTGCCGCCCACCGGCCCCTGTGACCGCGACTGAATTGAGGCCGGTGAACAGAGCACCCTATAAGTCTTGGAGAACGAGATCCCTATGAACACACAAGAGCTCGATTATATCACGGTCAAGGGCTTCAAAAGCATCGCTTCGATCGAAGAACTGGCTTTGGGACCCATTAACCTGATCATCGGCCCCAACGGCTCAGGCAAGTCCAACTTTATCGGTGTATTTTCCTTTTTAAACGCAATCCGGGAAGGCCACTTGAACGACTATGTGCGCAAGTCGGGAGGGGCCGAGCAGTTGCTCCACTTTGGTTCCAAAATGACAGAAGAGATTCACTTCTTAATCTCCTTCTGTCAAGAAGTGAACAAATATGACTTAACATTAAAGCCAACAACCGATGATAGTCTTTATCCGGCAGAGGAGTGGGCTTATTATTGGGACAAAAAACGCTATCCACAACAACCATACAATCAAGCATTAAGATCCCGAGAAAACGGACACGAAGCAGGCATTAGCGATCCCAACACCAAAGGGACGGCCAATTGGGTCCGACAACGCCTGGGACGCTGGCGACTTTACCACGTCCATGACACCAGTGCTGCTTCACCCCTGAGAAAAACCGCAAAGCTGAATGATAACGCGTTTCTGCGGCCCGACGGGGCAAATCTGCCTGCTTTTTTATACCTCTTGCTGAAAAAATACCCTAACGCATATAGCCTGCTCCGGCGAACCATACAACAGGTAGCGCCATTTTTTGACGATTTTCAGCTTAACCCAGATCCGCTGAATGAAGAAATGATCCGCCTGGCATGGAAGCACAAAAACTCAGACCTGTATTTCAGCGCCTCCAGCCTGTCGGATGGGACGCTTCGATTTATTGCCCTGGCCACCCTGTTTCTCCAACCCGAAGAATTCCAACCATCTGTGATCCTGGTCGATGAGCCTGAATTAGGGCTTCACCCCCATGCAATCACGATTCTGGCTTCACTGGTCAAGCAGTCATCGCAACAGACCCAGGTGATTCTCTCGACGCAATCATCTCTTTTGCTGGATCATTTCAGTCCGGAAGATGTCCTGGTGGCCGACCGTGTGGAGGGCAGAACACAATTTACACGGCTTGACTCTGAAAAACTGTCCTCTTGGCTTGAAGACTACAGCCTGGGCCAGCTATGGGAGAAGAACGAACTGGGCGGCCGTCCGGGGAGGGAATGATTCCATGGCCAGACTCCTGATTCATGTGGAAGGCCAAACCGAGGAGACCTTTGTAAACGAGATCCTTGGCCCACATCTTTACAAACAAGGTTATATGAAGGTGGGTGCCCGCCTTGTCGGCAATGCGCGTCAACGCGCCCGTCGCGGCGGTATCCGGGCCTGGCGTGCCGTTCGAAACGACATTATCAGGCATCTTAGGGAAGATCCCGGCTGTTTGACCACCACCATGGTTGACTATTACGGGCTGCCGCAAACAGGAACCAGGGCTTGGCCCGGCCGGGAAGCGGCAGGTACATTGCCGTTTGGCCGGAAGGCCTCTACAGTGGAAAACGCGCTTTCTGGAGACATTTGCCGGGAACTGGGTGAAGGGTTTAATCCAGGCCGATTTATTCCTTACGTGATGATGCATGAGTTTGAAGGCCTGCTCTTCAGCGACTGTGAACGATTCAGCCAGGGGATCGGATGACCGGACCTGTCGGATGCCTTTCAAGCGGTCCGGGATCAATTTCCCTCTCCGGAAGAAATCAACGACTCCCCTGTGACAGCACCTTCCAAACGCGTGGAGCAATTAGTGCAAGGCTACGAAAAGCCGCTGCTGGGAACCCTGGCTATTCTTGAAATCGGTCTCGATGCCATTCGGCGTGAGTGTCCGCATTTTCGGGATTGGCTTTCCCGCTTGGAGATATGGCCGCATAACCGAAATTGAGACCCATCGCCCCTCCCATGGCCCAGATCAAGGAAGAATCGGTATGCCGAGAAAAAAAGCTCAGTGACACACAGATGATAACTTGGCCCGACCCCAGTCCACCAGTCCACAGCTTCAATCATAAAAGGGGTATTACAGATTTCTGGAGAAGGGGGAGATGTAACCGCCCGGCGGAGCAGGCTTTCATTTCGAAAAAAAGGCGCTCTACCAAAATTTGTCTTGACAAAAGTATCAATTGATACCATATTCTATGAAAAGACCCTCACATAAAGAATTGTTCGGCAAATTGCGTGATGCCAAAGCAGCGGTCCGGAACGGGGACGTATTTCTCATCGATCAGGACGTGATTGCGGAAGACGCCATCGAACTCGGGTACGATATTGGAAGTGAACTGCTGGAGGTGCTTACGGAACTCTTAGAGGAAACGTCCCTAAACCACTATGCGGGTTTCCGTCCACCTCAAAGGTCATATAAGGGCGAAATCGAAGGCCTGGAACTTTTTCCCTTTGTGGTCGAGAGCCCTCGTTTCAAATGCAGGCTCTATTTCAAGTTTGCTCTCAATGCAGGATCGCTTTGGCTGGTGTCCCTGCATCAGGACCGACCAATAAAGGAGTCATCATGAAAACGATGCATTGCCCCAGAGGCCATAGCCCAATGGAGCTAAAGAAATTGCACAAAGAGAAAACGTTCAAAGGCGTTGATATCAGCTATATGTCGGAGGCCTTCGTGTGCCCGGTGTGCGGACTTGAAGCCGGGACAGTGCAGACCGCCGGCGGTGTGCAACGTGCTATTGCGGACGTCTATCGCGCAAAAGTGGGCCTTCTAACCAGCCGGGAAATCAAATCCCTGCGCGAGGCAAAGGGGCTTACTCAACAGCAATTGGCCGACGCCATGAATGTTGGAATTGCCAGCATCAAACGCTGGGAAACGGGTATGATCCAGAGCAAGTCCATGGATCATGCCTTGCGGATGCAGTTGCAAGATGACATCCGACCAGACGACTATACTGGCAACCGGGAAATTGACCTGCCCAGGATCAAACTCGTCGCTAAAACATTCGAGAGTATTCTCGGCAAGCGCCTGCTCAAAGTCGGAGATAAGTTTTTGTTTTTGGCAAAATATTTGTGGTATGCAGATATGCTCGCCTTCCGGCGGCTCGGCAAGGGACTCACAGGAGCCAGCTATGCTGCCATTACCTATGGTCCCCAACTGAATAATTACAGAGACTTGATAAAACCCATCAAGGACTCGGACCTGAACGACGCCAAACCGCTTTCAGAGGAAGAATTTCGTATTATACATCAAGTAGCGGCAAAATTTCCAAATGAGGAAGATGTCTACAACGCCGCCCATCGCGAAAAAGTTTGGCAGGAATCGCCTACCGGAGCTTTGATCCCGTATTCACGTGCCAATGAGTTAACCGAAATTTGTGAAGGTTGGGGGCGTGGGGAGGGGGACGCTGCTAAAAAAGTTTCCGGACTCAAATAGGGGAGAAAACCGACATCCCAGTTATCCCTCATATCCGGCACACGGCGACAAAGTACGATGCGTTATTGGCGATCGGTTATGAGAGATGAGAGGCGCGGGATCAAGTAGTCGGGCGAGTTGAGCAGATTTTAACGAGACCTTTGAAAAACGCTCCCTTTCGCACAATCTCTGTGTTGCGTTCGGATTTTAGTCCTCGAAATATTCAATATATTCCTGTGGTTAAAATCCTCACGCGCCTTGATCTTGAACGAAATTGAACATTTTTTAAAGGTCTCTTAACGAAATGGGAGGCAGAGGGATGAAGATTCTGGGTTTGATTGGAAGCTACAGGAAAAATGGGAACTCTGATATCCTGGCCAAGGAGGCCCTGATGGGTGCTGAGGAGGCCGGAGCCGAGGTAGAGTTGCTGCGTCTGACCAACTATCGGATCGAGCCCTGTCAGGGATTCGGCCTCTGCCTTTTCCGGGAGGAAGGCTGCCACATCAAGGACGATGTCAAATTCATCTGGTCCAAGATCGGCGAGGCGGACGGGATCCTTCTCAGTGTGCCCTGCTATTTTCTCGAATCAACGGCGGTGCTGAAACAGCTCATCGATCGGGCATGGGTCCTGGCGCACCGAGGTACCTTCCGCGGGAAGTATGCATCAGTGATGGTCCCTTATGCCACAAGGGGATGGATCCCTTATGCAATGCTCCAGCCGAATATCTTCTTCGGTATTCTGGGGCTCAAAATCATCCATCGTGCGGCCTTCAACGTCCAGGGATTAGGGGAAGCCGTCCACGATGACGCAGCCATCAAAAAGGCGCGAAGGATCGGCATGGAACTCGCCCGTGCGATCCTGGATCAGGACCCAACCTATCGCTCGGAGCGGGGTCTCTGCCCGATTTGTCAGGACCGGAACATCAGGATCTTGAAGGACCATAAGGCCGTGGAGTGTCCTACATGCGGGATTCGGGGGACGCTTACGGTCCAGGATGGAATTATCGATGTGGTATTCGATGAGAACGCCGTGTCAACGTATCGATTTGATCCGGTGGTAGGCTATAACCACTTTACCTATCACATCAAACCTTCGAGGGATTACTTTTTGCGGACCAAAGAGGACCGGAAGACCAAGGGGAAACTTTACAGGGATTATCTGAAGGATGAAGGGTAATATTATGAAAAAATACACTGTCCACCTTCGCTATTACATCGGCGACCCCCTTGCCGAGATCCGTCAGGAAGATTTGGATCGGATTGGGAAAACCCACGGAGTTGAGATCTTTTTCGAGAAGATCGATAACCGGACGTTTGACAATGGGATAATGAAAGAAGAAACGCTGGGCAAGGCTATCGAGGAGATTACTCAGGACGTGATAACCGTGGCCTCCGGGGATGAGACCCTCTTCCGGGAAGCGATCTTAGCGATATACGAAAGGTACAGATCCCCCAGAACAGCTTACGGTTTCTGGGGGAGCAGCAAGGACGGACAACGGGTAGCAAAGGAGATTGCGGAAGAAACCGGCGGGGGTTGGTAACGCGAGCCCTTAGCCCTTCTAATCTTTATTCAGCAAGCTTATGCCCCAATTCTTTCGCAGCCTTCAACGCTGCTTCGTTCTGCGCAATTTCACCGCTATTTAAAGCGCTGCCATAGACAATCCCCGCTATTTTCGCCCCGACATATCTGAAGGCGTCCTGAAAACAGCGTATGGCGTTTATGGCCCCTGAAGCATATGGATCAACATCGCCGTATGCGATGGCAATTCCTATTTTCTTCCTGAACGGGTTTTCTCCATATTTGGCAAGAGCAAAACACCTGTCCATCCACAACTTGGTCTGGGTCGACATGTTAAACCAGTGAACGGGAGTAGCGATCACCCAGGAATCCGCTTCGATCAGCTTGGGAAAGACGGTCTGCATATCGTCCTTGATGGCGCAGCCCTCGGCGTCCGGGTTCTGACACACCCAGCAAGCCTGGCAGGGTTTGATATCCATACCGTGTATATACAGAGATTCTACCTCTGCTCCCTCAGCTTCTGCCCCCTTGGCTATCTCCTGTGCAAGGATCGCACTGTTTCCATTTTTGCGTGGACTTCCCAACAGGATAAGAACCTTTTTCCTTTCACTACGATTTGTCATTTTATTCCTCCATTAGATCTGAAGACGGAAAATCAGTTTTGGCTTGTGCACCTTTTTAAAGTGATAAACGATCGCTTTTTCGGATAAGGGATATCCGAAATTTCCCTTCTGTGTCAACAAGAACTGCATCGCAATATGCGGAGACGTTGACTTACCGTATAGCGGGAAGTCTTGTTGGCCTGTCTTGTATTTGATAGCGGATGTCCATAAAATGAACTACCCCGCCGCAAGCAGCGGGGTATCATCAAAAGCATTGAACGCCCCAAGGGGCGGGGAATATAACCCCTGTGCGATTTAACATTGAGGAATTAAGGAACAAAAAAGCGACTTTTTGTCACTTCACGTCACGTCACCACGGGCTCCCGGTTTCCATTGCTGACCATACTCAAAAAAATGGTTGCATCTAACGACCATTATGATCATGATGGTATGAGAGGTCTACTATGAGCCAATCAATCTCGGTCGTTGAAGCGCGGCAGAAGTTAGGCGAGATCTTGAACAGGGTGGCCCTGGAGCGGGAGGAAATCATCATCGAACGGGCCGGCCGGAAAATTGCCCGGCTCTCCCCAGCCTCTTCTCCCTCGATATGAATATTGCAGACCATGTTGCCAATCTTAGGGCGCAATATCAATTCAAAACGCCAGACGCCATCCAACTGGGCACGGCCCTCGCCTGCGGCGCCGACTATATCATAACCAACGACAAAGCATGGCAACGGTTTGAAGAGATAAAGGTCGTTCTGGTTGAGGAGTTAAACACAAGATAGGTGAAAAACGTCGGCGGCGGTATTGAGGCGAAGCTTCGGTAGATTGATTATGCTGAAAGATCGTGTAAAAGCATTGCTGGATAATGGGATAACGGAAGGGGTCTATCCCGGTGCGGTGCTGTTAGTGGCTCGGGAGGGGAAGATACGCTTTTTCCAGGAATGCGGGAACCGCACCCTTGTTCCCCATGCCGTTCCCATGGAAAAGAACACGATATTTGATCTGGCCTCCCTAACGAAACCGTTCGCCACCGCCTTAGCGATGATGAAATTGGTTGATGCCGGAAAAGTCGGGCTTGATGAACCCCTTGAAGATCTGCTTCCCAAGGCCGCACCAAATGACAAAAAGACCATCACCCCGAGACTCCTTCTGAGCCATTCTGCCGGGTTCGTAGACTGGAAGCCCTTTTATCTTGAGCTTGACGCTATGCCGCGAGAAAAAAGGAAGGGGAGATTAAGGGAGGAGTTGCTGAACATTCCGCTCGCATACCCGCCCGGTAAAGGGACGTTGTACAGTGACCTCGGGTTTATGCTGCTTGAGTGGGTGATCGAAGAATGTGCCGGGGGTTCCCTTCCCCGCTTTGTAGAACAGGAATTTTACGGCCCCTTATTGTTGAACGAAACCTTTTTTTTCAGCAGGGATCTTCCCGCCCCATTTGACCAGGACCGATTTGCGGCCACAGAAGATTGCCCCTGGCGAAATCGGATCATCCAGGGGGCGGTGCATGATGAAAACGCTTACGCGCTTGGCGGGTATTCCGGTCATGCCGGATTGTTCGGGACGGCCAAGGAGGTCCATGTCCTGGTGAATCTCCTGAGAGAGCACTGGCGCGGGGAGCGGGAGGATTATCTCAAACCGGAAACTGTCAGGACCTTTTTTACAAGGCAGGACCTTGTGGAGGAAAGCACCTGGGCCTTAGGGTGGGACACCCCTTCTCCTGAAAACTCCAGTTCCGGAAATCGCTTTGCGGCAAGGAGTATTGGCCATCTTGGATTTACCGGCACTTCCGTCTGGATCGATTTAGAGCGAGATGTTATAGTAGTATTTTTGACCAACCGGGTACATCCTACTCGAAAAAATGAAAAAATCAGGGCGTTCAGGCCTGCGCTGCACGATCGGGTCATGGAGGAGTTAGGGATCGTTCGGTAGGCATCGGTAAGCCCTGAACACCGGAACTATTGAACCCTGGACAATTACAGAAGGAGACCTTTGAAACATGTTCAATTTTGGTCAAGATCAAGGAAGGCGAAAATTTCAACCACAGGAATATATAGAATATTTCGAGGATTGAAATTTGAGCGTGACGCCGAGATTGGCCAAAAGGGGGCGTTTTGCAAAGGTCTCAGAAGAAGATCCAAGGAGGAGATCCATCCGATGGGAGAGATTCGGAGCACTCTTGACATTATCATGGAAAAGGCCAGGGATGTGAATTTTGAACCTGCTGAAATCCCTAAGGATACAAATATAAAAACAGATATCGCCCAAAGGAGTCTATCATGTCAGATGCACCCATTGTGTTTGAAATTAGAGGGAACATTGCCCAGATCACCCTCAACCGGCCTGACAATCGAAACAGCATGAACGAAGAAACCATGCCGGCCTTCCGCGATGCCATCAGCCAGGCGAAGAAAAACAGGGACCTTCGATGCCTGATCATCACCGGAAGCGGCAACACCTTCTGCTCCGGCGCCGATTTTAAAAGCGGCCTTCTTGACGCCAAGGACCGCCTTCCGCATCAGATACTCATGGACGCCTATGGGCCGTTTCTCGCCGTGGATGAACTTGAAATGCCCACCATCGCCGCCATGAACGGTCACGCCATCGGCGGCGGGTTCGGGCTTGCTCTCATCTGCGACATCCGTATTGCCAGCCGGCGTTCGAAATATGGCGCCAATTTTGCCCGGCTCGGTCTCCATTCAGGAATGGCCGTCGCCTATATGCTCCCCCTCATTGTGGGACTACCCCTTGCCAATGAACTCCTCTTTACCGGACGTCTGATAACCGGTGAAAAGGCCGCCGAAATCGGACTGGCAAACTATGCCCTGGAACCGGATCAGGTCGTCCGGAAGGCCTGGGAATTAGCAGAAGAGATAGCGGCATCTGCGCCCGTGGCCGTCAAGATGATCAAACGCGCCATCCACCGCGGCATCCGGTGGGACCCTCGCAACTCCGCAGAGATAGATTCCCTTTACCAGTCACGCACGTTTGAGATGGAAGACGCAAAGGAAGGAATCAGCGCGCTCCTCGAAAGCCGAAAACCTGTCTTCACGGGACGGTGAGACCGTTCCCTTCAAAATGAAAATTTCCGGACGAATTTTATTGACAAGGGATCTGGCCTGGTTTTAGGGTCCCGTATCCTGAAACAGATGCGGAATAATGGATAGAAGGGGACTGACATCGCCATGAACCATCTCCCCTGCCTCGATCCGGAGGTACCATCATACCGGAGATCAGATAGGCGAGGGTGAAGAGTTGAGGTGTCAGCAACGGAAACGGAACGGAAAGGGAATCGTGTCGTGTCTAAAACAAAGCAGTTGGATGTTTTTCTGAAACCGCGGTCCGTAGCGGTCATCGGGGCCACGGAGCGTCCGGGCTCATGGGGCTCTTTTATCATGCAGGGGCTGCTCTCAAGGCCCTATCCCGGAAAGATCTTTCCGGTCAACCATCAGGCCGGTCGCGTCTTTGACCTCCCCGCGTTCAAAAGCGTGGCGGACATCCATGAACCGGTGGACCTTGCCATCCTCACCATACCCGAAAAGTCCGTGGTGCTGGCCATTGAGGACTGCGGCCGTAAAGGCGTAAAAGGGATCAGCATGATCACCGCGGGCTATGGTGAAGCCACCCTGAAGGGAAAGGAAAAGGAACGCGAACTGGTTCGACTGGCCCATTCATACGGAATGCGCCTCCTGGGCCCCAACGTGAGCGGCACCTTCGACCTGCATGCCGAATTCAACGGGTCGGCGTCGCCTGAAAACCATCTGTACAAGAGCACCCTCGGGGCTGTTTGCCAGGGGGGTTACGCCATATACGATCTCCTGGCCCACTATTTTTCGCGGGGAATGGGGGTGGGAAAATTTGTCCATACGGGCAATGAATCCGATCTCACCACCACCGATTTTCTGGCGCATTTCGGAAAGGACCCTGAAGTAGAGGCCATTTTCATGTATGTGGAGGCCATCAAAGAGGGAAAGCGTTTCTTGGATGTGGCAGGGGAAGTATCGCGGATCAAACCTGTCGTTGTATTCAAGGCCGGCCAGTCCCCAGGAGGCACCCGGGCCGCTGAAAGCCACACCGGCGCACTTGCCGGAAGTCACGGGATCTATAAGGGAGCTCTTGAACAGGCAAACGTCCTCGAATCGCCCACCATGGAACTTCTGATTCCCGCTGGACACGCCCTTATCGAAAGGCCGGCCATGACCGGCAACCGGGTGGTCATCCTGACCATGGGGGGGTCGTGGGGCGTGGCCCTGACCGACGCACTGGAGCGGGAAGGACTCCGGGTGCCCGAACTGAGCCGCTCCCTTCAAGGCGCCTTGAGATCCCTTGGCATGCCGGTCAGGGCCTCCGTCAGAAATCCGGTGGACATCGGGGCATCCGGACTCTTTTTTGAAAGGGAACTGTTGCTCGCCCTGGGCCGCGAGATCCTGACATCGGGTGAGGGGGACGCGATGATACTCCACGGAATGGGCCGCCCGGGGATGCTGGAGGACGGTGCGCCGAACCGGCTTCGGTTGTTTCTGGAGATCAACAAGGAGATCATCCGGGGATACGCGGCCATGGAGGCGGAGTTTGGTCGTCCGGTGTTTATCGGGAGTATTTACGGGCCATGGGAGAGCCAGGTGATCCATGATCTGAACCAGGAGGGAATCCGCATATATGACCGGCTCGACGAGATTGCCCAGATACTTTCCATGATCCACCGGTACTGGTCCGGGCGGCGATCCATGGATAGGTAGTGCGGGTGCCCGCCCACCAGATTCATCGAGGCCATCGCCCCGAAAAGGCCCACCACAGTTGACCAGCAAATCTTCAGCTAACTCTGGCTCAAAACTACCAGGTTTCAAGGAGTTACCAACAATAACACCGCGGGCACCTGGCGCGTCAATTTCCAAACCCCACTCAGGACCGTGAACAATATGAGGCTGTCAGGGTAACGCGGTTAAGTAGCTATGCCCCTCATTCCGGAGGGGTGCATGCTAACCTTTCAGGAAATCAGTGTCCTTTCGGCAAGCCTGCGTAAACGAAAAAAAAGTGAATTTTCATGTATTTT
>JACKQG010003251.1_pt1 | contig 17125 bp, 11 predicted proteins | sample 8237621 | NCBI WGS metagenome assembly JACKQG01 (sample SAMN15677084, study PRJNA649215) | marine metagenome | biome: marine; feature: Black Sea; material: saline water; isolation source: suspended particulate matter (SPM) from the Black Sea western gyre | collected 2013-06-09/2013-06-10 | depth...
AATGGCGAACGATGTTCTCGTTGATCACGAGCGCTCCATACTTGGATTGATGCACTGCGTCTAGAAGCAGACCGCGATCGGGATCCACTTCGACTTTCATGTCGTGGTCACGCATGTAACTGGCCCATTCCTTGCGGTTTTCCACAAACTCCACGCCGTGCTTTTCACAAATTCGACGCATCTCCGGAATATCTGCAAAATTCGTGACGTCTTCATCCTTGCCCCAATTCTTGACGTCGTCCGCCTTCCAGTGGACGCTTGCCACGACGATGTCGGCGGTGGTCTGCCTGCGCAATGTCTGAAAGATCTTCTCCAGATCACTTTCCAGTCCGATGCCGTACAGGACAACCAAGTCGGGTTGTTCGGGAACGACCACGTGCTGTGCCCAGCCCAGCACATAGCGCCAGGGCACCGACGAGCCAACGTGCTTCCTGTAAATGATCGGAGGGGCATTTGGAAAGCGTTGGCGCAGATAACACGCCAAATCGGTACCATCTCCCAAGAAATTCAGATAGCTCGGCCCGATACCCCAAATCAGAAACGGCCGTTCGGGAGCAATGCCGTCTGTGAGCTTGCGAATGCTGAGCGCCAGATTTCGCCCGTCATCCGGTCGAGGGGACAGGTCCCTTTCGGGATACTTGGCCCGCCATCTCCAAAACCCGACATCCGCTTTGAGCGCCGCCGCCCGCAGTCGCTCGGGAAGCGGGGGCAGCGTCGTGGTCTGCATCCCATCAATCAGCATCGTGATATCGACCGCACCGCGGGGCAGTTCGAAATTCAGGCAGATGGTTGTCACGTCGTGCCGGTCGTAGATGCCGGCTTCGTTCGGGGTGGCTTTATCCAGGACTCTCACGTTGGTCAGATCAATCACGGTCCGTTGCCACTCGCCCGGCGCGGACACGTCGATTGCATCGAGCCAATCGACAATGGCGAGTTTCTGGAACCCTGGGCTGCAGAAGTACGCATTGCGCGCCCGCAAACCCTTTCCCTCGACGACTTTCAGCGACAACTCGACCGCCTCGGCCTGGGACAAGTCCAGCGGCCTGGGTAACGCCAAACGCAATTCGACCAAGTTCTTGGGACGTTCCGCAGCCACCTGCATGTGTACTTGCATGCTGGATTCGCCCGACTTTCGGTCGTCCTTGTTCGGCGCGAAGGTGTATTTCTGCAGAATGTTCTCGTCCTGCCAGTAGCTTTGTGTCGACCAGGTGGACTCACCTTCAGACCAATCTGACACGATCTGTGCCGCCGTCGAACTTACGGTCCATACACAAGCGCTGCATACGATTCCCAACTTAGTCCCAAGTCCAGGCACGATCTTTCTCCGTACAAGTGGTTGCTTTGTCAAAGGGAACGAGGACAGACCAAGAATCAATAAGCATATCAGGTTTTCAACTCACAGTCTTATCTTCCCATGCCCGTTTTGTGTGTAGAATGATGGAGACGTCTGGCACCTGACCAAGATGAAATCGCCCAATTACGAGCGAACGTCTTGTGATGAGCCACGTCAAGACGTTTCGTGGACCGGCATGACAGACACATCAAGGAGAGCAACTGATGGCGAACTACAGGCACACGCGACGGATTTGGACGACGGCGGTGATCGCGGCGATGGTATTCACAGCCACCGTGACCGCAGTAACCGACGCCCAGCAGAAGCGCCCAAAACGTCGTCCCGCTGGGCCGCGCGTGCAGCCGACGCACGCCGACGTGCCTTACGGCGAGCATTCCCAGCAGAAGATCGACATCTACCTGGCCAAGTCGGGCAAGCCCACGCCTCTGGTGCTGTACATCCACGGCGGAGGATTCCGGGGCGGGTCGAAGAGCGGCGTTAATCCCAAGCCGTTCCTGGACGCCGGCATCTCGTTGGCCGCCATCGAATACCGTTTCGTGCAGCACAAGCGGTTGCCTGCGGCGCACCACGACTGCCGTCGGGCGATCCAGTTCCTCCGGCACCACGCCAAGCAGTACAACTTCGACAAGACGCGTTTCGGCGCGTTCGGTGGATCGGCGGGAGCACAGCTATGCATGTACCTCGGCTTCCACGACGACATGACCGACGCGGAATCCGACGACCCGATCGCCCGCGAGTCGACTCGGCTCGCCTGCGTGGCGACCAGCGGCGGGCAGACCACCATGGACTTTGCGTGGTGGCACAAGAACGTGCCCGGTTACGACCAGCCCCACCGCGACATTTCGGCCATTTTCGACGCCGACACGCCCGAGGGAACCGCGAAGATCGTCAGTGATGTTTCCGCCCTGTCACTGATCAGCAAGGACGACCCGCCCATCTTCATGAGCTACGGCATGAAGCCCGACGACCCCGTGCCGGCCGGTGACAGGGCTCAGGGCTGGAAGGTCCACCACGTGATTTTCGGCGTCAAGCTCAAGGAGAAGATGGACGAGATCGGAGTCGAGGCCGACCTCCAGTACCCGGGCGCCAAGACAGAATACAGCTCGCGCGATCGGTTTCTCATCACGAAACTGTCGTCTACGCCGGAAAGCGATTGAGGGTCAGAAACCTGGCAGAACTCCAAGGTAGAGGCGATCAACTCGGCCATCTTCGCAAACGGCGGAATTCTATAATCCCAGAGGTATGCGATGGTAGAAAATACACGATCGATACGGGCACTTTCTTGCATTTGCCTGACTACACTGGTCTTGTTGACCGCAACAGGCTGGGGCCAGGAATCTCAGCCGACCCTGGTCGATTTGGCCAGTCTGCCGCACAAACCTTCCGAGGTGACCACCAAGGCGGGCGCCAAGGTGCCGGCAGGCAGCGTCGAGTTGGTCGACGGGCAGTTCGGCGAGGCGTGCAAGTTCTCCTGCGTCGAGTCCACCGCGTCGCAATTCTTCACGGCATGGGTGAACCCGAAAGACAACTGGGACGAATACGAAGGGTTCAGCTTCTGGGTCAAGGGCGATGGTTCCAAGAACTGCGGCGGACTGGAGTTCATTGATGGGGAAAACTACGGGTTGCGCTATGGTTACTGCTTCCCGATCGACTCCACCGACTGGGTCAAAATCAGTGTGCCCTGGGGCGATTTGATTCCCGAATTGGCCGGGCCGCTGGTCAACGCCGATGGCGGCTATGCCCCCAGCAGGTTTCGCAACGTGTGGATTGGCAAGTGGGTCTACTGGCGCGAGTACCCGGCTTGTTCTTTCACCGTCGAGCGGATGCAACTGGAAAAGAAAATCGACCGCGGCACGACTGACGACACTCCCAAACAGCCGGGTCTGCCGCGCGTGTTGGCCAAGTTGAAGGCCGGGCAACCGGTCACCGTCGTGACCATGGGCGACTCGTTGAGCGACAAACGACATTGGGCCAACCGCGAGCAGCTTTGGTCGGAGATGCTGACGCAGAAGCTCAAAGACGCTTACGGCAGTGAGGTCACCCTGATTAACCCGGCGATCGGCGGAACGACGCTGAGTCAAAACGTCGTGCTGATTCCACGCTGGCTTCAAGACGCGCCATCACCGGACCTGGTCACGATCTGGTTCGGCGGCAACGATTGGGACTCGGGAGTGCGCGGTGCACGATACCAACAGTACCTGCGTGCGGCCGTCGACCGAATCCGGCGCTTGACCAAAGGTCGTGCCGAGATTCTGGTGATGACCACCTGCCCCGGCTTCAAGCGTTGGGAGACCACGAGCGAATTGTGCCGAGCGACCTATATGGTCACCAAGGAGCGGAACACGGGCTTTGCCGACGCGGCCGCGGCCTTTCACAAGGCTGGTTCCCGTGAGGAAGCCCTTAAGCGAAAGTACTGGGCCTGGGACAACGTCCATCTTGGCCCCGGTGGCCACGAACTGATCGCGGACACCGTATTCCGCGCTATCCAATCCGGAGGATTGGCCGATCTTCAGACGGCCGAAGGTACCTCCTGGATGAAGGCGCCTCCGCCGCAGCAAGTGGACGAGGGACAAACGCCGCTTGGCAGCTTCGAGCCCGGCCAGGACAACCTGGTCAGCAACGCGGGCGGCAAGGTGGTCCAGGAGCACGCCTCGGATGGTCGTCACGCATTGCGGCTAGAGAGCAACGAGAAGGATTACGTCTCGATCTCCTTGGAAGGCGGCCAGTCCCTGCGCATGGTCCGCCAGAACTCGCGCTTCCTGGTGGATGTATTCAATCCTCAGGACCAGGAAGTCGCGGTCGGAGTGTTGGTCAAGGATCCTCGGTCCGTGGACTACAACACTCGTTACAACAGCACGCTGAACGTCCCGCCGGGTCAGAGTACGATCGACGTTGACTATACGCGACTGCCGCGCACTGCCTCGGAGCAAGGCGACCAACCGGAGTACTTGGATGTGAAGCAGATCACACTTTTCGTTCTGTTCCTTTCGCCACACGGCAACGGGGAATCGGTAACGTTGTTCTACGACAACGTCCGCCTGGCCGCAAAGAGCAAGGCCCAACCATAGCAACGGGCGTGGCACTGCTTGCTCGCAAGCAGTGTGAAGCGTCCAACACGCCTCAAGCCGATCGCTACTGCCATTTCGTCGCGAAATGCTCGTCCTGACCGGCGGCCCACCACGCCAGATCGCGCAGCAGCAGGACCCAAGATCGCCACTTCCAGAAGGGTGTCTGCGACTCGGCGGGCGCGCCGAAGCAGGTCATGCCGACGACGACAACGCGGCCCTTGCCGCACCGGCCGACAACCAGCCCCGGCTTGCCGCCGACTGTGATAATGGTCTGTGCCTCGGGCCGGGCTCGTAGGTCATGCACGAAGAAACAGACCGGCGGCGAATCGAACTCGACGAATTGAGTCACGGGGTGAGCAGCGCCCCGAGCCAGCGGTGCGCCGCCAGCCAAGGTCACCAGCGGCGGGATGCCCTCGCCGCCAGCGACCGGCAAGACCTCTTCAAGGAGCGAACCCTTCAGCCCGGCTCGGTCCAGGGCCTTGTGGCCGCCGAAGACGATCAGCCCACCGCCGCGTCGAACGTATTCGGCCAACATGTTCTTCTGTCGCAGCGTAAGCGCGGTGAGGTCGGCGCCGCATAGGTAGATGACGTTATTGTCGAACAAAACCTCCGCCGTCTCGGGAAAGCCCACGTAGACCTGAGATCGGCCCTTTCGGATAGGAACCATCTTCAGTTTCATGTTGTACCCGCTGAGGTGGTGGGCATCGACGATGCGGTAGTAGTCGTACAGAGCCCCGGCGACAAGCAACCCGGTGAAGGGGTGAGCGTTGCGGCGAGGCTGGACGTCGGCAGGAATAGTGCCTTCGCTGCCTGGGTAGAGGTCCAAGAGTTGCTTGTCTTCTAGCAGAGCGAGCGGAAAGATCTTCACGATGTCCGCGGTAAAGGCTTGATTGCCTTCCGTGTAGACCCGAAAGCCCCAGTACCCGGCGGAACGCAGAACGAAATCGACCGGGAACTCCTGATACGTATTGGCCGCCGGGAAGTCCTTGGGAAAGAAACTCTTCAAGGCGCGTGCGCTGGCGAATTCGGAGAACACATCCACAGCTCCGGCTTGAATGTCGCCGGTAATTGTGGCCACCTTCGAGCGAACTAGGGCGCGATAGAGTCCGGCCGGTGCGTTGGTGAAGTAAGGCGAGTGGGCCATGATGCCCTTGCCTACATCTTCCGGACTGGAGATGACCGAGTCGTAAGTGGCCAATGGGTCATTGACGATAGTGCTCCATTTGCCGCCGGCCCTGCGTTGGCTGGAGAGCTGGTAGGCCTGGGCACGCGAGGTGCTGAGTCCGCCTTCGACGATGCGTGGAACCTTCTCAAGTGCCCACTGAGGTGTGGGTGGTGGGTTGTACTGGCGAATCTGCCAGCCGTCCAGCCACAGGGCGGACGGAATGTTCTTGCCGATTTGGCGCTGCGAGTGATTGTTGAGTCTAGCGGTCACGACCAGTTGTGCGGCCCCCGCGGGAGCCAGGAAAAAGCGATCACCCAGGTCCCAGTCCAGGGGATGGTAGGGGAAGCTGATCCCGGTCGAGGAGGCGATCTGTTTGCCGGAAGCGTCATTCCAGGCGAGGGACACATACGAGTCCACGCCGCTGTACTTGCCGCGCTCGCCGAAGCCTTCGCTGCGGTACGCGACAGAAATCAAGTACCATTTGCCGCCTTTGATCGGGACCGACTTCGACTGCACCGCGGCCGCGCCGGCGTCCGGAACTCCGACCTTCAGAGCCGCTTCGCCGACCAGGAAGACCTGCTGATCCAGGCTGAACTCGGCCGCGCCATCGGGAGTCGACGTGACCGTCCAATCCACCGGCAGGCCCTGTTCATTGGCGATCTCGAAGTCCGGGTTGGTCAAGAGATTGGGGCCGACCCAATCCAATTCGGCGGTTAGGCACGGCGCGGCGCACAACGCCAACGCGAGCGAAACCAGACCAAGGCTCTGTTTTATGAATGGTCTCAGTGCTCTGTACGATGGCCTTCCAAGGCCGTCGAGGGCGGATTTTGCCGCTCGCGGGACGGCTTTGGAAAGCCATCCTACGGGTTTTGAAGCAAAGCCTCGTACGCACCAAGTGCGGGTTATCATCTTCATGGCTCCTCGAACTGGAACACGATCATCTTCCAGAAAAGCACGCTGGGCACGGTGACGGCTACTCGGCCGTCGCCTGCGTCAACGAGATCGAGCTTCACGACTTGGGCCTTATTCAAGCCAGTCAACTCGAACGGCTCGCTCATCAACAGGTAGGCGGCCGTGGGTCTTTGTCTCCCGGAGGGTGCGCAGAACACAGTGATGTCGGTTACCGGGGGATTGATCTCCGAGCGGGGATTCTCCATGACCTCGGCGACCTTGGGCGGGTTGACCAGATTCACCTGCAGGCACTTGCGGCCGTCGCTCGCGCGGGTCCAGAAGCACATGTCGCGCCACCACAGCGGGGCGGCGGACTCGACCTCCACCTCGCCCTTGAGTTCAGGGATCCAGTCGCGGTTTGTGTTGTGCAGATACTCGCTGAACCGCGTGGTGAATGCGCCGTAGTCGCCAATCGGCTGACGCGAGTTGTAGTACCAGCCGCCGTAGTCCCGGCCGCCGCAGACGATGCGGAAGATGGCCGAGTAGATGAGGTCAATGGGGTACTCCATGCTCCCGCGATTGAAGTCATAGGGATTGTAAACGCCGCCGAGCTTGTTGACCTGGTTGCCCCAGGACATCATGCGGCGCACGTAGGCTTTCCAGACGTGGTAGGGCGAGCTTTTTTCCTGGTAGGTGCAGGGCAATTCGTCCAGCATCCACGCCCCGCCTTCGCAGCGTTCCCGGAAGGTCTCCATCATGTCCTTGACCTCCTCGGGCGCGGCGTAGTTGTAGCCGAACGTGAAGTCGGGGAGTTCCTTGCGGACGAGAGACTTGATGCGCCGGACGGACGCGGCGCTGATGCGGTCGGCCTCGGGGTAGGTGGCGGCGATCTCTTTGCCGTTAAAGCCGCGCTCGCCCGGGTAGACCTCCAGGTAGCGGACATCCAGGCGAACGCCGGCAAAACCCATGACCTTGCCGCAGTCGATGAACTGCCGGGCCACGTATTCCTCGACGGCAGGCAGCGAGTGGTTCAGGCAGGCCTGGAAGAAGATGTGGTTGTAGGTCGTGGGGTCGAAGTCGGCATCGTCCTTGCGGCGGTACCGCTCGCGGCCGTCCATTTCGTAGCCGGCGATCTCGCCGCTGGCGTCGTACAGGAACCACTCCGGATGCTGCTGGAAGAGCTTATAGCCCGATTCGGCCCAGCAAGTGCCATTGACGTACGAGACCGGCCACATGCCGACGGACTTCAGCATTTGGTTTTGCTGGATAACGGTCTGGCGGCTGCGGAAAGTCAGACGCCCCTCGCCGCCGGGGAAGAGGTCCTCGGCGGGGGCCAAGTTGGAGATGTCGCCCGGAGCCCAGGAGAAGAACTCGAAATAGATGCGCCGCATCTTCTTCCAGTACTGCACACCGCGCCATGAATCTTGGCCCGAGGCGGGGGCGACGTAGAAACTGCCGCGGCCACTTCTGCCGGCCCAGAAGGAGCGATCACCGCTGGCGCCGCCAGCGACCCAAAGCGGGAGCTTGGACACCGCAAAGAAGTCTCGTCCGCTGGCGACTTCCCGGCCGTCCACGAGCAGACGCACGCGGATCTCCCGGCCGTACTCCTCGGCGCCGAGCGAGTAGGCGGAGGTTACCTGCTTCTCTTCTCCGGCGGCGAGGCTGACGTTCTCCTGGAAGACCTCCCGGCGCGTATCGGCGGCGCGAATCTCCTCGCCCACCAGCATCCCGTCGATCACTGCGTTGGTGGGATTGACCAGGGAGGTCACCACGGTCACTTTCTCCTGCGGCTGGTAGCGAATCTTCGCAGGCGAGACCTCCAGGATGCGTGGAGCTTCGAGGACGGGGACCGAAATCTCGGTCTTGTCCAGATACATGACCGGCGCGACGCCCTCGGGCGGCGCGTCCCACTGGAGGATCACTTCCGGACCGTAGGTGTCGGCGGTCCACGGCACGTCCAGGGTCAACGTGATCGGTGTGTAGCCCTGCGTTTGGAGGTTGACGCCGTAGACGCGGGTCTGACGGTTGTGGGCCCATAGTCCGGTCTCTTTGTCGTGGGCGACCAGGGTCAGCATGAATCCCGGCGTTAGTGGCGGCAGGTTTTCCGCACGGAGCCAAAAGGTGAACAGGACCTGCCCGCGCATTTCCATCCGGGGCGCGCTGTAGACCATGTTCCAGCCGCTGGCATCGGGCTCATAGGGAATGCGTACGGCTTTGCCGCCTGAAGCCATGGCGTCGTCGGCCACGGCAGTTCCGAATCGCACGCGGCTCGACGTTGCGGACTTCTCCGCCTCTTCGGACCAGACCACTCTGGATGCGGCGGCCACGGAGGTAGAGTCTGCAGCCAGCAGCAACAAGCTGGCTGTGATCAGGACGGCCTTGAGAACTCGCATGCCAACAACCTCGCGCATGGTGCCACCGTTCGTTTTTCAGATTCCCGACATAGGCGACATCCATTGTACCGACTTTCGAGACGAACGAGACTGGAGAACTAATATCCGAGTGCTTTCTTTACGGCGACTGGTCGTCACGGTAAGCTCACCAGCCGACACGGTGATTGCGCCGCTGCGCATCACAACGGAGCGAGTACGGCTTTCGGGGATGGCACCTGACCGCGCTCGGTAGCGATTCGTGGAAGACAGTAACCAAATCCCACTTTGTATGGAGCCAGTGATGTTCTGTTCGCACGGACCGAAAAGAAGCAGCAATACCGTTACTCTGCCTGTGTTTCTTGTCGTCGTGATTGGCATGGCGGCGCGGCCCGATTCCGCCTGGGGCCAAGCGGAAGATGATAGCGCCGACTGGACACGTCTGTGCAAGAGTATCCACGACTTCGGCGTGCTGCCCAGCAGCGATGCCGAGACCAACCTCGCAAATCTACAGAAGGCGATCGACTGGGCTGCGCCTCGCGGCGCGGCGCTATTCGTGCCGCCCGCCAGCAGCCCTTATCCCGTGTCGGGCGGGCTGATTCTGCGGAGAAACGTGTCCTTGCTGGGTGTGCACGGACCGGTTGGGCGAGGAACACGTCATCCGGACAAGCGGCAGCCGGTCGGGTGTGTGTTTGCGATCGAAGATGACGAGCACCCATTCATTACCGTCGAAGGCGCCACTCAGTTGCGCGGCCTGCAATTCTGGTATCCGCGGCAAACGCTGTCCGATCCGGAGAAGGTGATTCAGTACCCACCAACGATCCGCGTCTCGGGTACCAGCCCGGCCCACGGAGTGACTCTTTCGCGGCTGACATTCTTCGGCGAATTCACGGCCATGGATTTTCGTGCGACGCGCCGGGCCAGTTGTGAACAGGTGCTGATCGAGCACTGCTATGGATACCCGCTCAGCGGTCAATTCATTCTGATCGACTATTGTTACGACATTCCTCGCATTTTGCACTGCCACGTCAATCCGGCCAATCGGCGGTTCATCGACGGCGGATACAGCCGATCCGTAATCGACAGCGTGGTCGCTCGAAAGACATTCGCGTACTGGATCGACCACACGGACAACGCCCAGATCATCGACGCGTTCACCTTTGGCACGTACGGCGGAATCTGGCTCGGCGGGGCGACCTACGGCCAGATGACAAACTTCAACTTCGACTGTGTGACCGTGGGAATCCACAAGCTTGGCGATTCCACGTTCAATCGCAATTGGCAGATCGCACAAGGTTCGATCATCGCCAATACGGGCGAAGAGATAGAAGACATCCACCCCATCATTATCGAAGGCCAAGGACACACGGCGATGTCGAACGTCGAAGCGTTTTCAGGACCCAACGGCGCGCTGACGACCCTGAACCAGTCGCAGGACTTCCTGCTGATCCGCGGCGAACGTAAGCTGACGGTCAGTATGTTCGGCTGTCGCATGCGAAACTACGCCGCTGACACACCAATTACAATTCAGAACGCCGCCGCAATCGTGCAAGCCGTGGGTTGCATCGACAAGGAAGAGAATCCATTCGCGTATCCCTGAACTGCCTGTGAAACGAGATTGGTCCCTATTCAGCGGAAAAGCGAAGATATGAGTTCCGGCACAGAGGGGTTTCTCCAGTTACGGGGAATTCGACTGGAGTATCAGTGGCTGGGTCCGCCGCCCGAGCGCGGTCCCACCCTGGTGTTTTTGCACGAGGGGCTGGGTTGTGTTTCCTCGTGGGGCAGTTTCCCAGAGCGAGTTATCAATCGGACGGGATTGAGCGGGTTGGTCTATTCCCGCGCGGGCTATGGCAAGTCCGATCCCGCCCCACTGCCGCGGCCGACCGATTTCATGGACGACGAGGCGGAGGTCCTGGCCAGGCTTCTGGAGCAGTTCGAAATTCAAGAGAGCATCTTGGTGGGGCACAGTGACGGCGCTTCGATCGCCCTGATCTGCGCCAGCCGCGACGATGCCATCAGTGTGCGCGGGCTTGTGTTGGAAGCACCCCATGTCTTCACGGAACTCTCCGGTCTGGAGAGTATCGCAGAAATTGCGAAGGACTTTCGAACCTCGGAGTTGCGCGCTCGCCTCGCGCGACATCATGGCTCGAATACAGATATTGCATTCTGGGGATGGAACGATGTCTGGTTGCATCCCGACTTCCGCGCGTGGAACATCGAAGCCGTTCTGCCTGCCATCCGCGTGCCCATGCTCCTGATCCAAGGCAACGAGGACCAATACGGTACTTGGCAGCAGATCGAAGCGATACAGCGGGGGGCAGGCGGACCTGTCGAGGTGCTCGCCGTTCGAGACTGTGGACATGCACCCCACCGCGAGCAGGCAGAACCGACTCTCGGCGCGATGGCAACGTTTATCCAGCAACTTTGCGGACGTGGGCCCGTCTCATGAGCTGATGGTGTTCTCTTGCGAGTCGAGATCGCGATGAAAGCCTCCCCAGACGATTATTTGCTTGCTCCAACTGGTATTCGGTTGGTTTGATGAACTGAATGGAAACAGACGTCCTCTTGGTGCTCGCAGTGGCTTGGCAGAATAATGGGGGCAGAATGATGAAGATTTCTCTTTTTCGCGTTTTATGATTCTGCCCCCATCATTCTGCCAGTCACTTTATGCTGTAACGGTGAAATCAATCACGTTCGGGGCGCTTCTCGCCTCGCCCCCAGCCGCTACGCAGTCCTTCGAGCACGCTGTCGGGATCGAGCGGCTCGGTTGACTCGATTACCCACACGGCGCTTTCACCGCCGAGCAGGGAACAGAAGGCGTTGCTGCCGGGTGGCACTCGGGGCATCTCCACATCCCGTTTGAACAGCCGGACCGTCGCCCCCGGGGGAACCTTCAATTCGTGCTGTCGCCAATGGCGCACCAGGCTGGCCGTCCAGAGGTACGCCTTTCGTCCGTCGGGTTCGAGGAGCAGGGCCGCGGCAGCTTCTTTGAGTGCTTTGAAATGCACCTCACCGCCGCTCCCGGCCGGATGGATGTGGGTGGCGACGTTCACGTGATCGCCGGCCAGCCACGGCGCTGGGTGGCGAAGAACGGGTGAGACTCCATCCGCATCGACGCCGTATTCGAAGCCGCCCTTTTCCGCCAGCCGCACCGTTCGAACGTCCAACGAACCGTAGCTGAGCCACAGCGACGAGTTGTCGCGGCTGTGTTCCGTCAGCTTTCGCGTGGTTGGCCTCAGCGGCCAGACGACGCGGGCGACGTCCTCCGTTTCGGGGCTGCCGCCATCGGCGTGGCAGCGTAGCGTCCCCAGCCCGATGAGATGGTCCCGCCACACGGCCCAGTGCTGCAGACTGGTCCAACCCGACACTTCTCGAAGCGGCCACCGCTCGCCGGCAATCCACGGCAGATCGGCCCAATACGGGCTGCAAAGCCGAGTCAGGCAACTGACCGCCGCAAAACCATCGGTTTGTGTCAAATGGACCATTGGATTCCACTCCACACAACGGTATTCCGCGCGAACTCGCCTGTCACGTGGAAGCCGAGGATTGCGGTCCCCTGCGAGCACTTCGAAACGAACGCCATTGACCGCCGAGCCCAGCGGCAGCATCGGCTCATCGGTGTCGCAAAGATAGGCTCCCGCGAGGCTGTCGTTCATTCGGCGTGTGCCGACCGCGGCGGTGAAGTCTTCCCAATGGGAACGCACGCCGCGGAAGCTATGATCGGCGAAGACCCGACGGGCCGGCAACGGTACCGGATCGGGCAGCGGATGTCGCTCCATGAGCCGCAGGGCGGCAGCGGCGTAGGTGGTATGATGGAAGTTGTACCAGTTGGGGTTTTTCTCGAAGAACGAAGGCAACCGGTTGGCCACGTTGTCGGCACGCACCTTGGTGGCGATCTCCGCGACCCTGCGGTTCGTTGCATCGCCCAGCGCCGCGGCCAACATGGCCGGCGCGGCGGGGTTGAGCGGCTTGTAAAGGTGGTGTTTCAGATGCGGGTGCTCCGCGTCGGTCAGCAGTCCGCTTCGATGTTGCACGTTGGGAAAGTAGGGAGCCAGACGCTTCAGCCACTCGAGCGCATACGCATCGCCGGTCAGATCCCAGTACAGCGCGGCACCCTTGACGACCATTTGCTGGTAACCATGCTCCGGCGAACTCTTCAGGAAATACGCGACCCCGCCGCCGTCAAAAAGCGAATCCTCGTAGCGACGAAGCATAGCGGCCGCCTCCTCGCGATAGCGCGTGTCGCCGGTCACCTTCCAGGCTGCGGCCAGACCGGCGAGATGATAGAAGTCCGGATTGGCGTAGTCGGCGACCAACAGATCTCTGTGGTTCAACAGCAGCGCATCGTCGGCCGCCGCCGCGACGGCGTCTCGCCAGACTCGCACGCGGGCTTCATCCGGCTCGCCCGACTCGATCCAGCTCAGCACCGCCCAGGCAAAGCTGTGCAGGCCAAAGTCGGCGCCGTGCCCTCCGTCGTCCCAGCGGCCGTCGGCATGGATTCGCGCCAACGCGTCGAGTAGAAAGAACGCTTTGTCGCGATGTGCCTTGTCCTGGTGAAATCGACTCCAGTCATACTTGTATGCCGCGGCAGCGATCCATGCGATGTTGGCATCCTCCGCCGCACCGCCGTAGACGGTGCCGTACTTTGGATTATCTCGATCCGTGACCACGGCCCGCAGGCCATGTTCGGCGCGATTCTGGATTACGTATTTCAGGAAGGGAACCAAGTCGGTAGGCACCTCGTCGGCGAGGCTGCACTCGGCTGACAGACCACAGAACAAAACGAAAAGTGTCGCAATTCTCACTTCAAAACTCCACGCGAATGATACGGCTGACAAGGACAGTTCCGCAGCTTCTCTACCGGATTCAGCATCACAAATTCGCATCATTGAACGAGCTGTTCGCTCGATTCGCGAGCCTGCTCGCGACGAAACGCGAACAAATGCGTCTTCGTGCGAGTATACACCATCGAACCGTCGATGGCAGGAGTCGCGGCGACCGGCTCCTTCGGCGCGTGTTGATGCTGCCGGGCTGCTGGCTTCATGCACTCTTTCCAGCGGCACTCTTGGGGCCTCTCGGCGCCAGGAAAGTTCGCCGGTCTCTCTCTTGAATGCTAACGTAACAGTCGATTCTATACCTTTGCAGTCTGCAGTGGCAAACAGGAAACGGGCGTGTAGACATGCATTTCAGCCCCCTTGCTCCAGACTCCGGTCGCAACGCCTTCGACAACGTGTTCCGTGGCGTCTACAATGCCAGCGCTTCGCGCAGTTGCCCGCGAACGGAGAACGCGATGCAGATGCAGTTCTCCGTCTGCCCCAACTCACGGAGCACCCACCACGAAAGCAGAAACAAGTTCCCCGGAGATTCCTCATGCGCCGATTCAACATACAACACCGACTGACATGTGGCATTCTGACGTTGATTTGCAGCCTTTCATGCGCTCCGTCTTTCGCTGACGATGTCGTGCTTGCTGCGGACGGCAAGTCGGACTATCAGATTGTCGTGCCGGATGTGGCGCCGAGCCCTGCGATAGGCGAGTGTTTGAACCAGACTGCGAGGCTCGTTCAAACCGCCTTCACGGCCAATGGAGCTGATGTGCCCGTCGTGGTGGAAGGTGAACGCGATCCGGCCAAGCCCGGGATCTACCTGGGTGACACGGCGCTGGCGCGGGCCAATGGTGTCGATGTCGCGCAACTCGATGGCTGGGGCTATGTGCATAAGGTGGTCGGGCGCGATGTGATCATTGCGGGACACGACCATCCAGCGCCCGGTCCGGCGCTGCATCCGCGAAGGCCGACGTGGGATCGCATCGGGACCGCGAAAGGCGTGACTGATTTTCTGCGGCAATACGCCGGGACGCGTTTTCTGTACCCGGACATCGGGCCGAACAATTCCATCAAGGCGGCTGCGAACGTCAACCTGCTGGATTCACCCGCCATCGAATTCCTGCCGACTGCGGCGATTGCGGTTCCCAACGATCTGGACGTTCAGAAGACACCGTCCATCGAGTTCAATACGGCTCATCCGGCCAGTGGGAGTTTCTACGATCTGGCAAACAACCGGTTCCCCCGGGTCGATCAGGTGTTTGGCGGTCATACCTATGGAAGAGCCATTCCGTTGGACAAGTACCGCGAGACGCACCCCGAATACTTCGCCCTGGTCGGTGGCCAGCGTCTGCTGGAAGGCCACGGGCAATACTGCATTTCCAACCCCCAGGTACAGGAGTTGATCTACCAGGACATGATTGGCTGGCTCGACCGTGGCTATCGGGCTGTCGATCTCGGCCAACCTGACGGGTTCCGGCCTTGTCAATGCGAGGACTGCGAGAAGCTGTTCGACACCGGTTCCGATTGGGGCGAGAAGCTCTGGATTCTACACCGCAAACTGGCCGAGCGTGTTTTGGAGTCACATCCAGAGAAGAAGGTGACGATGATGTCGTACATCCTCACTGCGGCACCGCCGAAGACGTTCAAGATCTTCCCGAAGAACACACGCATCATGTGGTGCGGCACAAACGAGGAAGACATCGCACTCTGGCGCGAGCACGAGGTGCCCGGTGGTTTTACCTCGTACATCTACAATTGGTGTCCCAATCTCGGCACGCGATACACTCCGATGCGGACGCCACTGTTTGTCGAAGCGCAGGCAAAACGTCTGGTCCAGAATAACATCCAGTCAATCTATCGGGACGGACCGGGGTGTCTGTTCGGACTGGAAGGCCCGGTTTACTACACGATGGGCCGGATGTTCGACGACCCGCAGAACAACCGGGCCAAGGACCTGGTGCCTGAATTTTGCGATGCGGCTTTCGGTAAAGCGGCGGCGCCCATGCTGCGGTTCTACGACCAGCTCTATCACGGTATCGAACTCTATTCCCAACACCTGGGCACTCGTTGTCCGGCATGGACCTATCACACCATCTACGGCCAGCGCCGCAAGCATCTCTCGGATCCATTCCAGTTCCTGGGTTTTCTGTACCCGCCGAACCTGCTGTCGTCGCTCGAGACCGGACTGGCGCAGGCCGAGAAAGCGGCCGACACCGACAAGGTCAAAGTCCGGTTGGCGCTCGTCCGTCGGGAATTCGACTATGTGAAAAACCTCGCGTGCGTCGTTCATCTGTACCACGCCTATCAGATTCAGCCGGACCTCGCTTCGCGCGACCGTCTGCTCGATGCCATCGACGCTCGCAATATCGAGATCGACGGCTACTACGACACCAGGGGAAGACCCAGGTCGAGCACCGACTGGGCGTTCGTTATGTTTCCACCCATCGGCCACGACGCCAAGCATCTGCGGCTCGCCTATGATCGGTACCAGGAACCATTCGCGAACACACCGTTGAATTGGGACACGAAGGCCATGCGCGAGGCGCCGTTGCCAACCGCAAAACCATGAACTCGGAGTTTTCAAGTACAACCATGAAGTCGATCCGGATAACGATATGCCGGAAATCACGGAGCATGCGTCAATCTCGACCGCGAGTGACTGGATTGGAGACGATTATGATGGCGACACTTGTGCTTTTCTGTGCAACGCTCACGGCGGCGGGCGCGCCGTCGACGAAGGTGCTGATCGTCCATGATGAACCTGGGCCGATGGCCGTCTTGGCCGATGCGTTCAAGGAAAAGGCAGGATTCACCGTCGTTTCCGTGGAGCAGGAAAAGCTGCCGGATGACCTGTCGGGATTTGCGGCGGTGTTCAACTTTGTACACAAACCGATGACGCCGCGGGCCGAGCAGCTTTGCATCGAATATGCCCGTAACGGCGGTCGGCACATCCTGCTGCACCATGCGATCAGTAGCTCCAAGCGGAAGAACCCGAAGCTTCTGGACGAGTTGAATAGCGAGGTTCCGCCCGGTCGCAAGCCCGCCAACGGCTTCTATGTTGAACGCGGTACGCTAACGATCGTGAACTTGGCTCCGAAACACTTCATCACCAGCAATCGTATCACCTACCCGGCCAAGAGCAACTTCCCCGATGCCGCGGGCCAACCGATCGAGCGCGATTCGTTTTCGTTCGACAATACTGAGATCTTCCTGAACCTGAAGTTCCCGCCATGCCCCGAGCGTACCACCCTGTACGGGATCACTTTCCGCGACGCGGACGGCAAGTCCTTTGCCCAACTCGCGGGCGGCTGGGTGATGCGCACCGGCAAGGGCTACTGCTTCTACTTCCAAGCCGGCCACGAAGCTCGCGACTTCGCCAGCCCAATCTACCAGCAAATCCTCATCAACTGCGTACAGTGGAAGCCAAAGTAGGTCCCGCTTGCCGAGCGGGA
>JACKQG010004109.1_pt1 | contig 17116 bp, 19 predicted proteins | sample 8237621 | NCBI WGS metagenome assembly JACKQG01 (sample SAMN15677084, study PRJNA649215) | marine metagenome | biome: marine; feature: Black Sea; material: saline water; isolation source: suspended particulate matter (SPM) from the Black Sea western gyre | collected 2013-06-09/2013-06-10 | depth...
TAATAACATTGCACGCTTGTCCAATTCTAATATTTTTAGTTCTTGCAGCAGCGTCTGCACCCATCATTAAAGGATTAGTACAACATTCCATTCCTTCATGATTAAAATGATGTTCAGTATACCAAATAGAATTCCAATTATTTTGATCGCAATAAGTTGTTATATCTCTAGCCTCATCAAGCAGTTTGTCGTATGGTTTATGATTCCAATTAGTTGTATTACAAAAATATCCAAACTTCATTCATCCTCCTTAAACGTTAAAACTTAAAGGACCGATCCCACTTTCGTATGTGAAATAACGACGAGTTATGTATCGCTTTTAGCTAAAATGTATCAAAAAAATCAAAATATTTCTATTAAATTAAATACTACATATTTAAGAATAATAATTAAAAGGATCCAATATATTATTTTTATTTTTTGATTTTATAATTTTTCTAAATTTTTTTCCAAAAAAATCATGATATGAAAGAAATACAATTGCGTCATATTTTGCATGATTGGAAATTGTTTTATGGATTTTATATGTTAATTTGTTTTTTTTTCCAACAAAAGGATCGCACCCGAAAATTTTATTATTTTTCTTTTTTATTTTTTTAAATATTTTAAAATTTAATGAATTTCTCATATCCGCAACACCCGGCTTATAAGTTAAGCCAACAATCATGATTTTAGAATTTTCTATACTTTTATTTTTTTTATTTAAGAAATTATTTAATTTAGCAATTACATAATTTACCATTCCATCATTAATTTTTCTTCCAGCAATAGTAATTCTAGTTTTTAATTTTTTTTTAGCAGCTAAACTCGATAGATAATACGGGTCTACTGGTAAACAATGACCCCCAACCAAACCTGGTCTAAAATTTAAAAAATTCCACTTTGTTTTAGCTAATCTAATAACCTCATTGAAGTTTATTTTTAGCTTTGTGCATATAAGCAAAACTTCATTCATAAATGCAATATTAATATCTCTTTGTATATTTTCTATAACCTTCGAAGTTTCTGAAGCTCTAATATTTGAAGATCTTATTATTTTTTTAGATATCTGGTTATAAATTTTAAAAATTTTTTTTAAAATTTTTTTATTTTTTGTTTTAATTGATACTATTTTAGGAATATTCTTTAACGTATTAATCTTATCACCAGGATTTATTCTTTCTGGGCTATAGCCAATAAAAAAATCTTTATTGTTTTTCAATCTCGTTTTTTTTTCTAAAATATTTTTACATTTTTCGGTAATGCCCGGGTGGACAGTGGACTCAATAAAAATTATATCATTTTTTTTTAAAACTTTAGAAATTATCTTTGTAGCATAAGTTAAATTCCTTAAGTCAGGTGTTTTATTTCTATGTATTGGAGTGGGAACACAAAGAATGAAAAAATTACATCTTTGAATATCTAAAACTTTATTAGTAAAGTTAATTTTTTTAAGTTTTTTAAATTCTTCCTTATTAAATTCATTATTGATATCTATTTTTTTTTTTAGATTTTTGATTCTTTCATTATTTATATCAAATCCATAAGTAAAAAATTTTTTAGAAAGGGCTAGAGCAATTGGCAAACCAACATAGCCCAACCCTACAATACATGGAGTAATTTTCATTGGTAAATTTAATATACTTAAATTAATATAATATATATATATCAATTATATGAAAATATTTATAACCGGAACTGCTGGTTTTATTGGTTTTAGTTTGGCTAAATTTTTACTTGAAAACAACCATAATGTTCAAGGTTATGATGGGATTACAAATTATTATGATATTAAATTAAAACAAAATCGAAATAAAATTTTAACAAAATATAAAAAATTTTCTTCAACAAAAGGAATGTTAGAAAATAAAGATCTTTTAAAAAAGACTTTAAATAAATTTAAACCTGAAATTATTATTCATTTAGCAGCACAAGCTGGTGTAAGATACAGCATAGAACAACCAAGATCTTATTTATCATCAAACATAATGGGTACCTTTAATATTATTGAATTAGCACATAAAATAAAAGTTAAGCATTTACTGATAGCATCAAGTTCATCAGTTTATGGTGCAAATAAAAAAATACCTTATCGTGAAAATGACAATGTTCAATCTCAACTAAGCGTTTATGCCTCAACAAAGCTAGCTACAGAAAGTCTCGCACACTCTTATTCTAATATATGGAAATTACCAACCACCGTACTTAGATTTTTTACAGTTTATGGACCCTGGGGAAGACCAGATATGGCACTTTTTAAATTTACTAAATCTATAATTAATGGAAAAAAAATAGATATTTATAATAATGGAAATATGTATCGTGATTTCACTTATATAGATGACATTGTTAAAAGCATTTCTTTATTGATGAAAGTAATTCCAAAAAATAAAAAAAATTTCAGCACAAATAAAATTGATAGTCTGTCACCTGTTGCACCATTTCGAGTGGTGAATATTGGAAATTCAAAAAAAATTAAATTATTAGATTTTATTAAAGCAATTGAAAACAGCTTAGGATTAAAAGCTATTCGTAATTATATGCCAATGCAAAAAGGAGATGTGGCTATGACATTGGCAAATATAGATTTATTAAAAAAATTAACGAGCATAAAACCTAAAACAAATTATAAAGAAGGTGTTAGAAAGTTTATTGAATGGTATCTACGTTATCATAAAAAATGATTAACAATTAATTTAGGAGTAGATTTGTGAATATAAATGGGATTCCTTTATTCTTAATGTTTCATCGAATTGTTGGGAACAAAGAACATATTATTTTAGATTATGATATCGAATCTGAGCTAAATATCCCAGAACCTAGAAATGTTACAACAAAATTTAATATTTGGTTGTAAAAACTTTTTTTGATTCATATGGTTTATTTTAATTATATGAAAAATATTACCAAAAGTATTTGCTTTGATATAGATAACGTAATTTGTAAAACGATTAAATCAAATTATAAAAAATCTAAACCTATAAAAAAAAATATAAAATTTATAAATCACCTCTATGATCAAGGCCACACAATAAAAATTTTTACTGCAAGATATATGGGAAGGACTGGCGACAATGTAGTAGAAGCAAAAAAGAAAGCAAAAAAAATTACATTAAATCAATTAAATAAATGGAAAGTTAAATTTCATAAAATATACTTTGGAAAACCATCTTCAGATTTTTACATTGATGACAAAAATTTAAACTTCAAATCAAATTGGATAAAACACTTGAAAAGTTCCATTAAATGGAAAAAGACTAACTAAGTTTAGATATCTTAAAAATTAATTTTTTTAAAATTTTTTGATTTTATTTTTGTATTTCTTAAAAATTGAGAGAGATAATGCATCATGCTGATGTGGCAATCTTCAACTATACCGTAATTTGCCATTGGAAAGTTAATATTGAAATCTGCTATTTTTGATAACTTTCCTCCATTGAAACCAGTAAAGGATATAGTTTTAACATTTTTTGTTTTTGCTTTTTTAACTGCATTTATTAAATTTTTGCTATTGCCAGAAACAGAAAATAAAAACAGAATGTCGTTTTTTTTGCACAATTTTTCTACTTGAAATGAAAAAATTTCATCAAAACTAATATCATTTGCAATAGCAGATATAAGTGAGAAGTTTGAAGCTAATGAAATTGATTTTACTTTTAAATTAGTTTTATTATTTGTTTGTTTTATAAAATCGCAAGTAAAATGATCTGCTAACGAAGAAGATCCTCCATTACCACATGTATAAATAATATTATTATTTTTTATACATTTTTTGATTGCTTTTATTATTTTATCCAATTCATTAAAATCAATACTTTTAAGTAAATTGTTTTCTTCACTAATATACTGGAGATAAAATTGTTTACTTTTTGTAATTTTTTTTAAGGGAAATCTTTTATACATTTAAATGTCTTAATTATTAATCAACTTACTACCATAAACTTTCTAATTTATAAATATTAGATTTTGCATTTTGTTAATAAAAAAATTTTTTTTTTAATTGTTTTTTTTGATTTTAAATTTTTTATTTGCTTTTCAATTTCCTCAACTTTTGATCCAACTAACACTCTATACCAATACCCTTGAATAAAGTGATATAAAAAACCAATTTTACCATCTAAAAAGCCAAGCAAAATAAAATATCTAAATATAAAATACAATGATGTAGAAATTTGATATGGGAGTTTGTTGTATATTTTTTCTTTTAAATACAATTTTAGTTTTCTAGAAAAATTAATTTTTTTATTAATTTTTTTATTTTGATTTATTAAATTATATTTTTGAATGATAACTTCAATCGCTTCTTTTGTTGCATAATTTATATGCTTATTAATATAAAAATAAATATTTTTTGAATTGTCATTAACTATTTTATTTTTAAAATTAATAATCTCGCCATTGTAAAGATAAACACTTTCACCCATCCATCTTTCTTCTACTTTTCCAAAGTCATATTTCCATAGTCTTAAAAGTTTCAAATTTTTTCTTCCGCCAAACTTAATCTGTTTACCCAAAAATTTTTCTTTTAGTTTAAAGGTTATTCCAGACACATCTTTATCTAAATTATTAAACTTTTTTCTAATTTCTCTTATTAGATCTTTCTCTAAATATTCATCAGCATCTAGTCTTAAAATCCATTTATCTCTTGGGTTTATTTTTTTTATTGCCCAATTAAATTGTTTTGAATGATTAATAAATTTATGCTTGAAGATTTAGCTCCTAATGATTTAGAAATTTTAACAGTTTTATCGTTAGAGAATGAGTCAACTATATAAATATAATTAGATATATTTTTTGCTGACTGAATTGCAAACTTTATACTTTTTTCTTCATTATAAGCTAAAATTATTGTTACAATTTTATTTTTTATATTCATTAATTAACTTGTTACAAAATTTTTCTTTTTTTAACTGGTTTACAAGGATTACCAGTATAAACCATATATTCATTATCAAGATCTTTTGTAACAACTGATCTAGCACCTACGACACAACCTTCATTAATTGTTATACCAGGATGAATAAATACTTCAGAGCAAATCCAGACTTTTTTTTTCAGTGTAATTGGTTTTGCAAACAACTGAAAATTTTTGGAGTTGTAATCATGAGATCCACAACAAAAATAAGCACCATCAGATATCACGGAAAAATCATCAATAAAAACTTTATCCATATTGTATAATTTTACATCATTTGCAATTCCAATATAATTTCCTAATTGAAGATTCCAAGGAGCCCATATGTTAACTTTACGATGGATATTGCAATGTTTTCCAATTTTAGCACCAAAAACTTTTAACAAAAGTATTCTCCAGCTATGAAATGGTCTTGGGCTGGGTAAAAATAATAAAAAATAAACTATATTCCATATAAATCTTAAGACACGATTTTTAAAATCGAAAGAAGGTTCAATAAAAGGATTATTATTTTTTATTATCATCACTATATAGTTTTACCATACTTATTTATTTAAATGTCATTTTTAAATAATTTGCAAGGTTACTTGTAATAGGTTTAATATGAAAATTTTTTATGAAGCAATTGTGAGAATTTTTACAATATTTTTTATATTCTTTATTATTTAGTTTAAGATATTCCTTAAAGCCTAAGTAAAAACTAGCAACATTATCATTTGTGACAAAACCTGCTGAATTTTTTTTTATTGTTTTCCAGATATTTATTTTATTAGTAATAATTACAGGTTTTTTACAAGACATAGCTTCAACTACAGATATTCCAAAATTTTCCTGATGAGATGGTAAACAAAATATTTCTGACGATGTATATGCATCCCATTTTAATTTATTATAAAGTGGGCCAGTCCAGGTTATAGATTTTTTAATTTCTGAATTTTCAATTAATCTATTTAATTCATTAAAGTTTTTCTCATTATATGGCCCTGCAATAACTAGATGAAAGTTAGTATTTTTTGAAAAAATTTTTATAAAACATTTTATTAAAATATCTAACCCTTTTTTTTCATGAACTCTGCCAAAAAATAAAATTATTCTTTTATTTTTAGTTTCAGGAAATTTTTTGATAAATGAGTTATATTTTTTATTTATTTTATAAAGATTTCCTTTGATACCATATCCTATAACCTTTTCTTTAATATCAAATGGATAAAAAGATTTTCTTGCTAATTTTTTTTCCTCACTAGATGTATATAAAATTGATCTTGCATCTTTTAGAACTCTATATTGTATAAGATACCAATATATAACTTTTTTGATGTGTTTAAAAAAATAATTTTTTTTAAACCATGGATCTAACATACCATGTGTAAACACGTAATATGGTTTATTAAATTTTTTAGCAATCTTCCAAACAGCATAATTATGATATTGCCAAGTACCATTTACAATAATTAAATCATATCTATTTATGTTTTTATCAAGCCAAGTTATCATTTTAGGATTATATGCATAATCAAACTTTTTAGGACCTGTGGCAAAAACTTTTGGTAATCTTTTATCTTTGAGCCATTTTGCTTTTTTTTCATCAGAACATAATACGTGAGCATTAATTCCAAAATTTTTATAATAATTATTAAATTGTTTTATACCTTCTATTGGACCACCTTTTTTAGGTTCACAACTTGAAATTACATGAAGTATATTCATTTTTTATACATTTAAATTTTTATAAAAATCTAGATACTGCTTTGATATAGCAGACAATTTAAACCTCTTTAAATTTTTAAAACCTTTTTTAATTATTGTATTTTTAAATTTTAGTTTGCTCTTTATTACTTTTGCACTTTCAATTTTTTTATTTGGGTTGAAATAGTAAACTGAGTCTTTTCCTATTTCAGTCATTGGTTTAAATTTTGATGTAAAAACTGGGCAGCCGCAAGCTTGAGCCTCTATAATTGGCCAACCAAAACCCTCAGTTATTGATGGAAAAATTAATGCTTCTGCATCAGAATAAAGCGCACAAATAGTTTCATTGTTTGGATTTACTAAATTAATAATAGAATTTTTTAATTTTAATTTTTCAATTAGTAATTTTAATTCTTCAGATATTTTTTCTCCTGCTAATATTAATTTATAGTTTTTATTTTTTTTAAATTTTAGAAATTCACAAAATATATAAACTAAAGCTTCTTTATTTTTATACCAGATGTTTCCTCCAACATGTAAAAAAAATTTAAAATTTATTTTCTTTTTATTTAAAATTTTTTTTCTCTTTTCCTGTCTCATTGGTTGAAAATTTTGATTTAAAGTATTATGAATTACTTGAATATTTTTTTTTTTAATATTTGTTATTTTAATTAAATCTTTTTTAGTGCTTTCTGAAACACATATAATTTTTTTAAATTTTTTAATAAAATGGAGTATTAGTCTTTGATATATATTTCCTGTAATAGACAACTTTTTTAAGCTTTTACTACTCAAAAGTTTAACACTTATTAGATCATGGCAGGTTAAAATTAATTTTTTTGTTTTTAAGAATGGAAATAAAATAGAATTTGCTTGATCGCAAATATGCACAACATCATTTTTTTTAATTTTATTATATAATTTAAACCCAAAGATAATATAGTTATCAACATAACCTAAGTACTTTTTTAATATTTTTATTTTAAAATTATATTTATTTAATACAACTTCAGGCTTTAGTATTTCTACTCTATGACCTTTATTTTTTATTATTTTCTTTAATAAATTTGCATATAGGTGCATACTAGTTGTTCTAAGCAAAGAATAATTTCCAATTAAAAAAATTTTCATTTTATTTAATTAAATTAATTTTTTTTAAAACATTTTTTACAAGTTCCAAATTACCATATTTGTCTTTGATAACTCTTTTTCTTCCAGCTTCTCTAATTTCATTTCTTAAAATTTCATTAGAAAGTAATTTTTTACAGATATTTAAACATTCTTCTTTCGTGGACCAAAAAACCGCCTCTTCACCTTCTACAAACATAGATGAATGTTTTTCCGTTCTTTCAGCACACAAAAGACCACCAGCATATGGTATTTCTACAGAACGTCTTGTTGATTGATCTCTATTAAGTTTTGAGAAAAGTCCAAGAGAAATTTTCGATCCCTGGATAGCCTTAACATAATCTTGTTTGTAAATTGCTGTTCCTTTATGATGATTCCTTAGGTATTTCCAGTAAGGAGATCTATCCCACCTATGTCCCCATATTGCAACACTTAATCCATTTTTTATTAAATAATAAATCAACTCGTCTCTGTTTTCTCCTTTAAAGTATGTTCCAATAAATGAAACGTCTGAGAGAAATAAATTTGGTATATCTTTATCATTATCTAACTTTTTATGTGCTATTTCATCGTAGCTAAAATTTATTAGCGATACATTTTTCGCACCTAATTTTTTGTATTCATCTATGTTTATTGAGCGATAAACAAAACAATGATCAAAATATTTTAATGATCTCTTTAGTGTTAAAAATTTTAATCTATCTCTTTTGCCTGTAACGTCGTCATTATTTGATAATATAATAGGGCAGTCATATTTTTTTAAAAAATCTAATATTTTTGGACCAATAAGTTCACCACCATCTACCCAAATAATATCCGGATTAAATTTAAATTCACTGATTTTTTTAACAACCCACCTTAAAATTCTTTTTTGAATAAAAATAAAACCAGTATTATAATGAAAAATTTGTGAAATTTTACTCAAACTATTATAAGAATCAAAAAAAGGATTTAAACTAATCAAATCATAATTTAAACTTTTTAAAGCATTCATTCTTAAATAACTGTTACTGGTAGGATCGTTTAATAATGTACCTATATATAATATTTTCATTTTAAAAAATTTTTTTTGATTTAGAAAAAAATAATTTACTAAGTATTATTAATATAACCAATATAATTGCAGAATTTCTTGCATAAACTAAGTATTGAAGCATTCCCCCTTCTGCTAAAGCAAAAAATAATATTAATGAGCGACTTAAAATAAAAATAAGTATTAAAGGGTTAAGATCTTCAATTGTAATTAAAAATAACAATAACTTCCAATAAAAAAAGAAGAGTAATGGGTATAAAAAAAGTCCAAAATACCAAAAATCTAAATAAGAAAAAAGATACAATGAATTTGATGTATCTATAAAATCTAAACCAAATTTTTCATAAATTAAATTTTCCCCCACAAGAAAGTTAATTTTTTGAGGAAGTATAGCTCTTGGGATAGTCCATATCAAATTGTTTAAAATATTTTGACCTAAAAGAAACTGTTTTTGGCTTGATTTTAATTCAAATGATTTTGCCAAAGGATGAGCCAATAAGAATCTTGAAGTTAAATTTAGAGTAGTTTTTTCAATAGTAATTTCTCTTGCACTAGAAAACTTCCACATTTCATAAGCATTTTCAATTCTTGTAAATAAATTTTTATTTTCTAAATCCTGAACAGGATTAGAGGGCTGTCTTAGCAATTCATTAAATATGAGCAAATTGTAAATAATTGGTAAAAATATCAATAAACTAATTATAGTTGTCTTTAATTTTGGCAAACCATTTTTAAAAAAACAATACCAAAATGTTAGTTCAACATATGAGAAAAAAAATTCAAAACTGCCACGGGAAAAAAATATTAAATTTAATAATAATAAAGAAACCAAAATTAAAAAATAATTTCTTAAATTAAATTTTATTAAACTATTTTTGTATATTAATAGAGCTATTAAACCAATATGAAAATGAAAAATATACCTTATATAAGGTACATACGGTGAAATAATACCTAATTTAAAATTTTCTTGAGCATATGTTCTGTAACCAATAAAACCATAATAAAAAAGTAAAATTTCTATAATAATAATTACAGCGATGATTAAGTGAATTGTTTTATAATCTATTTCTATAGCATTTCGTAATTTATTAAAAACATATTTTTCCTTTAGAATTAATTTTTCATTTAAGCTAAAAAAAAATAAAACTACTGAAAATATTAAAGTGAATATTGTCGCTTCCAAATAGCTTTCATAATTTATATTCAAATAATTTTCTAAAAATAAAAATAAATCTATTTCATAATAAATAAAAACAAAAATACCTGATAAAATCCAACATAAGTTAGTTGTAAAAATTAAGCTTACAGAAGCAATACGTAAAAATTTAAATGGATTTAAAGTTCCATTAAAGAATTTTAATAGATAGGAAAAAGAAATAATAGTCCCCAAAAAAGCAGAAAAATAAGTAAAAGCTAATTGATTTGTAAGTAAACTTATTGCCCAAAAAAAAATTAAAGCTATTAAAGCAAAGATGTAATTTTTGTTTGAGACTGGATAATGTTCTATCATGATAATTCAATTAACCAGTTTTAAATAGTCTATTGAGTAAATTGAATAATTTTTTTTTAGCTTTACTTGGCATAAATTTTAAAAAATACATTCCAAAAAATAACTTAAAAATAATAAAAGTTGCAATTACGTACTCATCATCAATTTTATTACCAATCAAGATAAAAATAAATATGCTTGATATAATTAGGTCTGTTAATGAAAAAAGAATAGTTTTAGAATAAAATCTAATAAAATTTTTTTTCAACCATTTATTTGCAAAATAGAAAATAAATAAACAAGAAAATATTTCTAAGATTATTAGAGAATATCCAGCGCCTTTAATAGAATAAATATCAAGTAAAAAAATAAGCACTAAAACAAAAATGATACTAGTAAAAATTGAAATTACCAAATATTCCTTAAATAGATTTTTTCCTTTCACAATCATCCAGGCTGGCTGATAAAACATCATTATTAAAAAAGATGAGGTTAATGAGGCAAATAAAACTGGATCAAATAAAATTTTATCTCTTGTCCAAATTTCAAAAAGTGTAGGAGCAACTATTTGAAAAAAAAAGGCAAAAGGAGTAATTATTAAGCAAAAAATTAAATACAAAATTGTATATGAATGTAAAAACTTGTCTTCATTTTTTTGATTTATGTAATCGGCAAATTCTATTATTAGAGAATTTGTAAATGAAAAAAAATCATCTTCATGAAATTACTTGCGGTTTTCATAGCTACATAACTGACCATTTGTATGGTGCCCAAAAAAGGAGTCAATACTAAACGAACTCCTTCATTTTTCAATATATCGGCTAAGCCTCCAATCATTATATAAAAGGAATTTTTTAAATGATTTAAATTATTTAAAAAATAAAATTGAATATAAGTTATTTTCTCCTTTTTAATTAACTTTAGTAAATAAATTAAAAAAATAATATTTAAAAAATTAATTGTAAAAAATGTTACTATTGACACGCCTACTAATTCAAAACCAAGCGTAACAAAAAAAATTTGACAAACAGGAACCGTTACAGCAATGATCATACCAACCCAGTTGATTTTTGGATAGTAGTGGAATGGATAAAGTGCCCTAGTAAACACACCAACAATGAAACTAATAATTTCTGAAGAAAATAAGATGATTATAGCTATTTTTGAAGTATGAATAAAAGATTGATTAATTTTGAAGTAATATAGCAGATTAGTAAATTGTAATAAAAGAAATATAAAAAAAATAAATAAAATTAATAAAAGAAAAGTAATAATTGTAGAGCCGTATAAAATTTTAGCTATTTCAATTTTATTTCCTTTTCCAAGTTTTAGAAATTCACTGCCCAAATATTCTTGATATGAATATATTGGTATTCTTAAAAATGAAATAATAGTTAAGATTAAAATCCAAGCTCCATATAAATCTAAACTCCAAAATGATAAATATATTGGTAAAGATAAAATACTAATTGCTACATGAAAAAAATTTCTTGTTAATCCTGAAAAGGTTCCTGAGATAATTCTATTTAAACTTGACATTAATTTTTCTTATTTAATTCATTTAATATTAAACTCCAGGCTCTTGAAGCATAAACCAATCAAAACCATGAGATTTTGCTAAATTAAAACATTCACTCCTTAGATAGATCGTTAATTATATTAATTGCGTGGTTTCTATAATGATTATTTAACTTATTTAACGAATTATTTCTAAATATATAGAAAACAGCATACATAAAACATTCTAAAATTGAAATTTTTAGTGGGAGGCCAAAAAATACTTTATTTGCTAATTTAATTTCTCCAAAAATTAAAAATTTTATATAAGCTGGTATTCTCTGGGGCAAATCGCTTAGTAACATATTTTTTCTCAAATAAGCATGATGCTTCTTGTTTATATTTTTCAATAAAAAAAAGTAAATTTTAGAAAGTTGAGGATAAAGGTCATTTTTTTTATTTAAATAAAATGTTGATCTTTTAGGGTGCATTCTCACATAAGCCAATTTTTTTTTTATTACATAAAGTCCGTATTTTTGTGAAAACCTTGCCCAAGCATTATAATCTCCAGCATATGTATACTTTGGATCAAATGTAGGGTTTTTGCCATCTTTTACTTTTCTATAAGTTACTCTGGAGAGGTTTCCACATAAATTTCCAAATGCAAAAAAACCTATCATTGAAGATTTGGGTGTGAATTTAATATAATCTTTATTTTGCGTAGTTAAATTCATACCATAATCTTTAAAGTTAGTTATGGAGCCAGGATGTTTATTTTTATATATCTGTTTTTGATTTTGATCATAACAAGTCATGATTTTACATGATTTAAATTTTTTCATAAATGAATATATATTTTCTAAACTATTAAAAGTTAACTTATCATCAGCACACAAAATTTTTATAATAGAAGTTTTAGCTTTTGAGTTTAAAAATTTTAAATTTCCATAAATTCCTAAGTTTTTTTTTTGAAAAAAAATCTGTATTTTTTTATGTTTAATTTTTTTTAAAAATTCAATAGATCCATCAGTAGATTGATCGTCGCTTATTATCATTTCCCAATTTTTAAAGTTTTGATTGATAACAGATTTTATAGCCGTTTTTATGTATGGCATATTGTTGAAGACAGGCATGAGTACTGTTAATTTACTCTTACTCATAATTAAAATTATTTAATTTAGATAACCATCTGTCTCCATATTCATTCCATCCACCAATTTTTTTTGTTTTTAATATTGCATTTTCAGACATTCTTTTTCTTAAACTTTTATCATCAGCCAATTGTTCTAATTTTTCACAAATTTTTTCAGCAGATCTAGGTTTTATTATAAAACCTTCGTTGTCATTATTAAAAAGATCTAGAGCACCTGTATTTTCAGTAGCAATTATAGGACAGCCACAGGCTAGAGCTTCAGCAATTACTAGACTAAGTCCTTCCTCTATTGATGGCTGAACCATTACATCTGCATTTGAATAATACTTATTTAATTGACTGTGTTTAATTACTGATAAATATTTTATATTTTCTGAAAAATATTTTTCAATTTTTTTTTTAATATTTTTTTCAATTGGTCCAATTAAAGTTAATTCTTTGTTCTTAAAATTTAATTTTTTAAATGCCTCTAGTAAATAAAATATGCCTTTTCTAACGCTCAAATTACCAACGTATAAAACTTTAAACTTATCAGATTTTATTTTTGGTGATGGTTTGAATATTTGTAAATCTACTCCATAAGGATTTAAAAATAATTTTTTTCTGTCAAAACCTTTTTCTAAAAACGTATTTAATACAAAAATTGATGGTACAGAAATAATATTTGCTTCATCGTATTCATTAATTTCTCTATCAATAGTATCATCTGATATTTCATTAAATGGTATGTTTAACTCTTTATATTCTTCTTTAAGTATTTCTTTTTGAAATAAAATGTGAGTAGAACCTCGATCACAAATAAATTTGCCACTTAATTTTTTTATTTTTTTACCTGCCTCAAGTCCAGATCTAGCGCTAGCAATTAAAATATTTGCTTCACCTATGTTTTTTGCAACCTTATCTGAAAGTGTTTTATGTGACAAATTTGATAAATAATGATTAATTTTTGGCAAGAACTCTTTTAAATATTTATTACAAAACAAGAAAGGTACTTGATAATATGGGTAAGTTTTTATTTTATTTTTTGGGATACCAAATTCATTTCTTAGCTTAAATTTTGGAAAACCGGAATAAATTTCATCTAATAATTTAAATTTATGAAGCTGCCTTGCTAAATGAAAATGATGAAACCTTCCAATTGTAATTAATTTTACTTTCATTTTTTATTTTTGATGAAATTTATATTAATTTTCTTAAGTCCAGCTGTTTTCTTTCATATAATCTTTTATTTGCTCATTAGTAACATCAAACGGATTTTTTCTTTTTTTAAATACTTTTAAATACCATTCTGTTGTAATTTTTACACTATTCTTTATATTGTATGTAGGAAACCAGCCAAGTTTTTTTTTTGCTTTTGTAATATCTAACTGTAAATTTTCTTGTTCATAAAATTTATTTTTTTTCATCGCCTTCATTTTTCCTCTTCCCCAGAATTCAATCATATACTTTACAATTTGTTGTACATCGGTTACTGATTTTGACTCGGTACCAAAATTCCAAGCGTCAGAAAATTTTAAAGGATTTTTAAATTGTTTTTTTGCCAAAATTAAATAGCCTTTGAGCGGTTCCAATACTAATTGCCATGGTCTATTAAATTTTGGATTTCTTAACAAGATAACTTTATTTCTTATCAAAGATCTTATGCAATCTGGAATTAATCTTTTTTTAGACCAATCACCTCCACCAATAACATTACCAGCTCTAGCACTTGATATTCCACAATTTCTTTTATTTTTAAAAAAACTTTCTCTATAAGCTCTGATTATTAATTCCGCAGATGCTTTGGAGGCACTATATGGATCTATACCTCCTAACAAATCGCCTTCCTTGTATGCTTTAATTTTACCGACATTTTCATAGCATTTATCAGAAGTTATACAGACAACAGATTTTATAAATTTATAAGCTTTTGCTACCTCTAAAATATTCAGCGTACCTCTACAATTTATGTCAAAGGTTGTATGTGGATTTTTGTATGATTCATAGATTATAGGTTGTGCAGCTAAATGAAAAATTATACTGGGTTTTGAAGAATAAATAAATTTTTTTAATTTTTTAAGATCTCTTATGTCAAAAATTTTTAATTTAATCTTATTGTTCAAATTTAACTTATAAAATAAATTTTTATTTTGGTTTGGATTAAATCCTGTGCCGTATACTTTTGCACCTAACATTAATAACCAACTACATAACCAAGAACCTTTGAATCCTGTAACCCCAGTAACAAGTACCTTCTTATTATTATAAAAACTTTTTATTTTTTCCATAATGCTTTTTTTTCATTCCACATTTTATCTAATACTATTTTATCTCTTAAAGTATCCATGCATTTCCAAAAACCGTTGTGCTTAAATGCCATAAGCTTTCCTTCATTTGCAAGTTTTGCCATTGGTTGTCTTTCGAACATCGTAGTGTCATCCTTAATATAATCAAGAACTCTGTAATTAAGTATAAAAAAACCTCCATTAATCCAACCAGCTTTAGCCTGAGGTTTTTCCTCAAAATTTGTTACTCTATCATTTGTAATTTCTAATTCACCAAATCTAACAGGAGGGTGAACCGCAGTAACAGTTGCTATTTTTCCATGACTGTCATGAAATTTTTTTAATTTATTTAAATCCACATCAGATAAGCCATCTCCGTAGGTCATAAAAAAATTTTCATTTTCATTAAAATAATTTTTTAGTTTCAATATTCTACCTCCCGTCATTGTGTCTTTACCTGTGTTCACTATTTCTAAATTTGGAAATTCTTTTTGAAGCTTTATTGAATCTTTATAGTAATCAAATATAACTTTTTGTTTGTAACCTGCTGCTATTATAAAACTGTTAAAACCAAATGAGGAAAAAAATCTCATTATATGGGTTAAGATTGGTTCATTACCAATTTTGACTAAGGGCTTAGGGATATCGCTAGTATATTCTGCGAGTCTTGTTCCGTAACCACCAGCCAATATAACAACTTTCATATTTTCATTTTTTTAAGGCAAATTTTATTGCTTTATTTAATCCTATATAACATTTACCAAAAGTCCAGTTTGATATCAGCTTTGCGCTATTGTTTCCAAATTTTATAATTTTTTTTTTATTATTGTAAATTTTGTAAATTTTTTTAGCTAAATTTTTATAATCACCATTTTTAAATATGTATCCATTATAATTATTTCTGACCAAGTCTCTCGCAGAACCAACAAAATTTGATGATATAATTGCAAAGTTAGAAAAATCTTTAAAAACTAAAAAAGCAGAATTGGCTAAACAAAAATTATTAGAAGATAGAATTGGCCTTTTTGAAAAAAGAATTATGGATACAGAAAAAGAAATTGAAAAACAATCTTTAATAGAAAATAGAATTTTTAAATTAGAAAAAGAAATACAAAAGCATTCCCATGATAGTTTTATTATAAATACAACTCTAGAAAAAAAAACAAACGATCTTCAAAAGAAAATCCATACAGATAGTCCAGGTGCTAGGTTGGATAATTTAGAAAAAGAAGTACAAAAAAATTCTAATGATAGTTTAATTGACAAAACAATCTCAGAAGAAAAAACAAACGATCTTCAAAAGAAAATCCATACAGATAGTCCAGGTGCTAGGTTGGATAATTTAGAAAAAGAAGTACAAAAAGAAGTACAAAAGGAAGTTCCTAATTTGCAAAAACTTCGAAATCTTAATCCAAGTAATTGGGATTTAAGTGAAGAAACTATACAACGTGAATTAGACGAATTAAAATCAGATAAAAAATAAATTATAGGATGCAAAATTAAATGGCATCAAAAAAAGAAATACCAAACATAGATGAATCCATGCCTTTAATGGATAAGAATGATGAAAATAATAAGTTAGCTGAATTGAACAAACCATTGATATTAACCAAAGAGTACAATTCCCAAAAAGAATTAATTAAAAAATATGAAAACGAAATAAAGGAATTTAAAAATTTGCATCAAGAATATAACGAAAAAATTAAAGAAGAAATAACAGAAGAACTTTATAATTTTCTAGATAAAAAAATTAAAAAAAACACTCTTAAACTGATAGTTGATCAACAGCTAGAAATTAAAAAATTTCAAAAAAAGAATAATTACTTAAATGAAAATAAAAAGATACTGGAAGCTAGAAATGGTAATCTTTCATCTAACCTACTTAAAATTGCAAGATTAGAAAAATCTTTAAAATCTGGAAAAGATGAATTGGCTAAACAAAAATTATTAGAAGATAGAATTGGTCTTT
>JACKQG010004111.1_pt1 | contig 17113 bp, 18 predicted proteins | sample 8237621 | NCBI WGS metagenome assembly JACKQG01 (sample SAMN15677084, study PRJNA649215) | marine metagenome | biome: marine; feature: Black Sea; material: saline water; isolation source: suspended particulate matter (SPM) from the Black Sea western gyre | collected 2013-06-09/2013-06-10 | depth...
AAATCTCATAAAAAACTTACGCTGGGTTTATAATACTAATATTCACTGGAAATACCTCCAAATACTGGGATGGAAAAACTGCTGAGAGGATTGTGGAAATCTTTAGAGAAAAGTAATGAATAATTTTATCCCAGTAGCATCAGATTTTATCTCTTCAACTGAAATTGATTCCATTATTCAGCAAAATCAATTTTATCTGGACAGATTGGAATGCAAACGTATTTCTCCTGATAAACTTAAATTCACATCACCACTTTATTATTTTGTTGTTACCGGTGGTACAGAGCAACAAATACTTATCCTGCATGCAGAACGCAAAAATAAATTCCCCAATGAAGAGATCATTTTATTGGCTCATCCCGGTAATAATTCACTTCCCGCTTGTCTGGAAGTATTGGCACGTTTCATTCAAGAAGGGAAAAAAGGAAAGATAATTTATTTGCCGGATTTAAAGATCCCATTTAAAGAATCTCAGAAGATAAACATTCAAAAAATAACTGATAGTAAAACCTTAAAAAGTTGCCGGATCGGCTTGGTGGGAGAGCCATCCGATTGGCTGGTGGCCAGCAGTCCCTCCCCACAGATCGTAAAAAAACAGTGGGGAGCAGATGTTATCCCCATAAAACTTGATGAACTTAAAAAGCAGATATCTTCCATTGAACCCGAAGATACTACGATCATAAAATCTGACTTGATCGAGAAGGCAGATAGAATTATCGAGCCTTCCGATAAAGAAATTGCTGACAATGTGAGAGTATATTTAGCAATGAAGAAACTCGTAAAAAAATATCAGCTCGATGCAGTAACCCTCCGTTGCTTCAATCTTATCCTCGATCTGAAAACAACCGGTTGTTTTGCGCTTTCCAAATTGAATGATGAAGGTATAATCGCAGGTTGTGAAGGTGACCTGGTGAGCACATTGGGAATGCTTTGGACCTACCGTAAAACCGGCAGGATACCCTGGATGGCAAATCCTGCCCGCATCAATCGGAATGAAAACAAACTCTGGCTGGCGCACTGTACAGTTCCACGCTGTCTTGTAAATAGCTATAAACTGCGTTCGCATTTTGAATCGGGACTGGGAGTAGGAATTCAAGGAGTTTTCCCAAAAGGAAAGGTTACACTGCTGCGAATAGGTGGAAAGAACCTGGATAGAATATGGCGGGCAGAAGGCGAGATTGTGCAAATCGGCAGAGAAGAAAATCTCTGTCGTACGCAGGTAAAGATCAAACTTTCCGAAAATGCTGATGTACAGGATATTCTTATCAATCCGCTGGGCAATCACCTGGTAATGCTGGAAGGAAAAAAATTAATATAAAGTGACACGACACACCGTGGCATGAAACTGGTAAAAAAAGGAGCCTTCAATGAAACAGTTTAATTTAGTTTTAATTTTCATTATTTTATTCTTATTATTCAATTTTGTTTATGCACAGGAATATGATCCTGTAGCTGATGTGGATGCGATTGTCGTTTCAGAAAACGTTCGCTTTACCGTGCTTACACCAGGGGTTATTCGGATAGAGTGGGAGGAGAATGGTATTTTTGAAGACTATGCATCTCTGGTTTTTGTAAACAGGAAACTTCCTGTTCCAAAATTTAATAAACAGAATAAAGATGGCTGGCTGCAGATTGAAACAGATAAATTCACACTAAAATACAAAACAGGCAGCGGAAAATTTACCGATAAAAATCTTCAAATCGAATTTGATATGGATGGAACTGCAAAAGTATGGAAACCTGGAAAGGAAAATACCGGCAACTTAAAAGGTACTCATAGAACATTAGACGGATATGATGGAAATTATCACTATTGGGCTAAGAAAGAAATTGATCTGGGACAGGGAATTATTTCCAAAGACGGCTGGGTGCTGATCGATGATTCCGAAAGACCACTTTTCGATAATTCGGAATGGGCCTGGGTAACTCCCAGACCGAAAATAGAACTGCAGGATCTCTACTTTTTCTGTTATGGTTATGATTATAAAACCGCCTTAAATGATTTTATCAAAACTGCAGGAAAAATCGCTCTACCACCCAAATTTGCTTTCGGTACCTGGTGGTCGCGTTATTGGGAATATACCGATTGGGAATTGCGCGAATTGATAAACGAATTTGAAATACATGATGTTCCGCTGGACGTTCTTGTTGTGGATATGGACTGGCATATCACAAGCAAGCCCGAGTGGTATCAGGAAGATGGGAAAAAGATAATTGATCAGGCTGGGCAATGGGCAGGCTGGACCGGACTTACCTGGAACAAGAACTATTTCCCCGACCCGCAGGATTTTCTGCAATGGACAGAGAAGAAAGGACTTAAGGTATGCATGAATCTTCATCCTGCCTCGGGAATACAACCCTTTGAAGAAAAATACCGGGAAATGGCAATAGCTATGGGCATCGATCCTGAATCAGAAAAATATGTCCCTTTTGATATTGTTAACAAAGATTTTGCCGAGAACTTCATGAAGATCATTCTCCATCCCATGGAAAAAGACGGTGTGGACTTCTGGTGGCTGGACTGGCAACAATGGAGTACCACAACTATCGGCAATGTCAATCCCACGTTTTATCTTAACTATGTTTTCTTCAGTGATATGGAACGGTGGAATAAAAAACGTCCATTGATCTTTCACAGGTATGGCGGTCTGGGAAATCACAGGTATCAGATAGGGTTTTCCGGCGATACTTTTGTGAATTGGAACTCTCTCGATTTTCAACCCTATTTCACTTCAACGGCTTCCAATGTGGGTTTTGGATTCTGGAGCCATGATATTGGCGGACATATGTATGGTGAAAATTCTCCCGAACTTTATACCCGCTGGATACAGTTTGGCATATTCAGTCCGATAGTGCGGACACATTGTACAAAAGATCCCAAAATAAATCGTAGATTATGGACATATCCATTAGAAAATTTTTATGCTATGCGCAATGCTTTTCGGTTAAGGCATACGCTTCTTCCCTATATTTATTCTGCTGCCAGAGAAGCTTATGATACCGGTATTTCAATTTGCAGACCGATGTATTATGACCATCCAAAAGCAGAAGAAGCATACAATTTTCCAAACCAGTATATGTTCGGGAATGATATGTTGATAGCACCCGTGACGCAGCCGATGGAAGGGGACAGCCTGTTCGTCTCCAAGAAAATATGGCTGCCGCAAGGTGAGTGGATAGAATGGTTTTCCGGTACGATTTTAATTGGCGGGAAGATAATTGAAAGAGCTTTTGCTCTGGATGAAATTCCTGTTTATATCAAATCGGGAGCTATCATTCCCATGCAGCAGCAAATGAAGAGTAGCGGAGAAGATCCGGTCAACCCCTTGATCCTGACAATTTTCCCAGGAAAATCGGGTACTACAAAAGTATATGACGACGAGGGAAATACCAATAACTACAAAACAGGAGCCTATACTTTTACAGATATCCATTTCGAGAAAAAAAATAAAATGAAAATTGTGATCGAACCTGTGCAGGGAAGTTTTCCGGGAATGATGGAATCGAGAGCTTACGAACTGAGATTGCCTCTCACTTTCCCGCCGGAAAATATCAAAGTAAACGGTAAAATGATCATTTATGCAAAAGATCTAAAAGCCGGTTCATGGACTTATAATGGCGATGAATTGACCACATACATATCCACACCGGAATTCAGTGTCCAGCAAAAAGTAGAAATTGAAATTAAATTACCTGAATATGATATTGAGTTACTTTCCGGGAAAAAGGGAAAGATCAACAAGCTTATAAAATTTATGAAATTCCTGGCAAAGAACAATTGGGATAAATCCAAATATTCGAATGATGTGGTGGTTAATGCCGCCCAGACAGGACATAGAATAACCCTTGATCCACAGAATGCTTTTACAGAAATTCAGGAATTTGAGGTAAAATGGCAAAAAGTTTTAGAAATGATCGAAGCATATTCCCTGGAAAAACCGAATTATGTTCCTTACCTTGAATTAATGAAGACTGCTGATATGAAGTGATGGGATTCATTATTTTTTGTTTTTTGCCTCCAACCGTTGCGAAGGTCAAGAAATGCAAGAAGTCCAAAAACCATTCGCAAGGTTATATATCCCCTTGCACAAATTAATACTTGACATTATACACACTATTTAGCATATTGCTTTGTGTTTATTGGAGGTAAGAAATGATAGAAAAACATGTCCGAATGAATGTAACTTTACCTGAATCTGTTGCCCGGGAATTAACTCTTATTGCAGATGAGCTTAACGATAAAAAGAGCAGGATCGTGGCAAAGGCATTGGAATTATATTTTGATGAGATAGACGGGCAAATTGCTGAAAAAAGATTAAGTAAATTAAAGCAAGGTGATACCGAACTTGTAGATGCAGAAAAAGTCTGGAAAGAACTTGGTCTGTAATTATGTATCAAGTTAAATTCCTTAAAAAAGCGGTAAACGAACTAAAAGCAATCGATCCGATCTGGCAGAACAGGATCAAAGAAAAGATTACTCAATTAGCAGAAGATCCGGCTCAACTAAAGAACAGGATCAAACCTCTTAAAGGAAAGTACAATAAGTTTTTGAGGTTAAGAGTTGGAAATTATAGAATTATTTTTCAGAAAAAAGATAAAGAACTCATTATTATGATTATCCGGGTGGCACACAGAAGTGAAAGTTATTAGTTTTATCCGGTTAAAATGAATTCTGCAAAATGAAAAAAGGCTGTCTTTCCGTCAAAAGCCGGACACGGTCTGAGGAAATCTTCGAAGTAATTTCTAACGAAGAATCTCATTATAAGCGAGATCCTTCCAGAGAACAATCCGGCAGCTGTCGGATCAGGATGACAAAAACACACTATTTTGCAGAATCCTTATCCGGTTTAAAATAAAGGAGGAAACCAAATGAATGAATCGAAAAAACAAATTCAGTATGTGACCATTATCCGCTGGATCGCAAGAATATGGAGTATCTTAAGTTTAGCCTTTCTCTTATTATTTTTTGGTGCAAGTATTATCAGCTCAATTGGAACTGCTACATTTGCCTTTAAGGATGTACTTCAGTTTGTATTTTTCCCCATAGGATTGACAATAGGACTTATACTCGCCTGGAAATGGGAAGGACTGGGTGGAATAATTGCAATCGGTAGTATTATTGGGTTTCACCTGCAAATGCTGATTAAACATGGGAAACCGGACTTTGTTCTATTTATCGAATTACTCACTGCACCTGGAATACTGTTTGTTTTATACTGGATTTTATCCCAGAAGCGAGTTGTTGAATAGGAATAGGATTTAACTTTTTTTGTTTTCAGTATTTTTTAATTTGACAGACGGAAAGTGATTTTATTTTCTATGTTCGATTAATAGAATAAGTTAGAAAAGATAGGGAAAATGAATTATGATCACAAAAGAAGATAAAAAAACAATACGGGAAATATCCAGGAAATATCATGCAAAACGTGTTTTACTTTTTGGATCCAGCTTATCACCTGATAAAGATAGTAGAGATATAGATATCGCAGTTGAAGGAATTGAACCTTACAAATTTTTTAAATACTATGGCGATTTAATATTCTCTCTGTCCAAACCTATTGATGTTATTGACTTAACCGGAACTTCAAAGTTTATTCAGATGATCCGGAAAGAGGGGGTTTTGCTTTATGGCTGATTATAAAATGAGAATTGAAGCAGAATATGAATCTATAGAAAAATTATTGTCTTCACTACCGAAAGAAAAACCGTTATCAGAAATAAATAATTTAGAACTAGCTGGTGTTGCTGCGCTATTACACAATTTTTATAATGGAATTGAAAACATCCTAAAACAAATATTTCAGTTCAGAGCAATTCCACTTCCCCTGGGAGATTCATGGCATAAAGAGCTTCTTTTGGTTGCAAAAAAAGCGAATATTATTTCTCAAGATTTGGAAAATAAATTCAAACCATTTTTAGCTTTCCGTCATTTTTTCAGTCATGCTTATGCTCTTGAACTGGATTCTGAAAGAATAGAACCTTTAGTTTTTGCAGCTCCTGAAACATTTGAATTGTTAAAAACTGAAATTGGAAGACTTATTTGACAGACTATTAGTGAATTTGTTTTCTATCGAGGAATACATATCACAAATAAATTAGCTTGGGAGGTTAAAGATGTTAAAGAAAATTATTTTACTTTCACTATTTGCCTTTTTAGCAAATTGTATTTTATTAGCAAAAATTTCTGACACTATTGAACAATTTAATAATGATATTTCTGAACCATACTTTCTGAAATTCGATAATAAAGTAACGGATAAGTTTACTACATATGGTTATAAGAAAAATGGAATTCAAGTTTTTCTTACAGTTAATAAAGATCAAAAAATAATTCAAGAAATGATCATTGTCGATGATACTCAATATGGTTTATACCTTATGAATGATGGATATCCAACTTCAAAAGATTATAGAGCAAAATATTCGATACTAATTGCGGTAAGAGCAGTTTTCAAAGATGCTGTTTGTGGTTATATCCAAGACGGAACTATTGATGGATTAAGCTTAGAAAGTGTTACAGATGAAGTATATGATTCTGCATGTTATGGTGAGCAATATAATCGCACAATAAACGGAATTAAGATTACATCAAAAATGATTAATAGAATAGTTACTATTGGAATCGAATTAATATCAGCTTACGATTAAATAATTGTTATTTATTTTGAAATGTATATGAGATATGAAAAATTTTTTAATAATAAAGATTTGATTTTTCATTATACAAAACTTGAAAGAGCTCTCGAATACATTCTTAAAAATAAACAGTTACGTTTTACTAGATTTATTGATTCTGCTGATCCACATGAATACAAAAAAAGAATTTTCGCTTTAACTGGTTTATTTAGCACTTGGAACAAATTTGATAAAAAACTAATCTCTTGTCCTGAAAAAATTAATAACATTATTCAACAGAATTTAAGAATGGCTTGTTTTTGTTGTAATAAAACAAATTATCCAGGTTATTTACGTTCCAGAATGTGGGATCAATATGCTGATAATCATAGAGGTTTATGTTTAGCTTTTTCGAAAAAATCATTGCAGAAAGCTGTTAGAAAACAATTTAAATCTGATTTTAAGAAAAATGGGATAGTCAATTATTACCCTCATAAAGATATAAGATTTGAAAGAATGTACAAATCCCAGGCAAAGACGATTCATTATACTAATCCGAATCATGATATTATTAAAGAACATTTAAATATTAATTATAAATTTCTTTTCTTTAAAAAACATCAGGATTACAGAGATGAAGCAGAATACAGATTTATAGTACTTGATATGGATAACAAATTTGAATATATAGATATATCAGATTGCTTGGTTGGTATCATTCTTGGAGATATTTTTCCTATAACTTATCTTCCTATTATTAAACTTATTGAATCTGAACTTAACATTGTTTGGGATCGTGTAAATATTTGGGATGATGGGAATATGACTCTTAGTCGATAATCTTTATACAAAGTATTATACAGATAAAAAATCAAAATTCCACCACAAACTCCGTCTCATCTTTTTCATTTGTTTCCAGAAAGAATTTAAAGCCGTGATTAAGAAGTATTTCCCTGGTTAAAGTAAGCATGTAATCGTCTGTCTTATCTTTTTCCATTCCTCTTTTTCTTTTTTTAGATCTTCCAACCATTACACAGATCAAGCAAAGCAAGAAGTTCGAAAACCTATGGTATGTATCATGGCATGTATTCGCGATTTTTTCATAGAAAAAACCTCCCGCAAATCCGAGAGGTTTAATATTGTTTTATTTTAACTTAAATTAAATCAAATGCTTGAATTTACTTTCGATCTTATCTTTGCCAACCAGACCGATGATCTGTCCATCTACCTGACCATCTTTGAAAATGAGCAGAGTGGGAATAGACATAATTTTATATTCTGTGGCCAGGCTGGGGCTCTGATCAATATTGAGCTTAACCACTTTCAATTTACCGGTATATTCTTCGGCAATTTCACTGACGGTGGATCCTATAGCCTTGCAGGGACCACACCAGGGTGCCCAGAGATCTACCAGTACGGGAATGTCGGACTTAAGAACTTCCTCTTCAAAATTATCCAGGTTCACATCGATAATTACCATATCTTACCAGCCTATTTAATGATCGCCAGGATATCCGAACTGGAAATTATTAGATATTTTTTATCTTCAATATCTACCTCTGTACCACCGTATTTACCATAAAGGATTTTATCACCAACTTTTACCGAGACCGGAATGATCTTACCTTCGTCATTAATCTTACCCGGTCCCACGGCAATGATCTCGCCGATCTGCGGTTTTTCTTTGGCTGTATCCGGGATGATAATTCCTCCCACATTCTTCTCTTCAAGTTCTTCTTTTATTTCGATCACTACTCTGTCATCAAGTGGTTTCAGTTTCATATTTTCCTCCATTTTTTTTATTTTAAAATATTAATCTAAATTTCATTTTTAGCAAACCCTTTTTTAGAGTGCCAGCTTTTTGCGTCAAGATAAAAATTTCCAGTTATTTTTTACACATCTTTTTCAGACTTTCAACTATTTTTTCCAGTCCGATAATTTTCTGTTCTCCGCTTTCCATCTCTTTCAGAATTATCTTATTTCCGGCAAGTTCGTCCTCACCCAGGATCAGGGTGAAGCGTGATCTTGACCTGTCTGCAGTTTTCATCTGAGCTTTCATCGTTTCTTTATCGGGATCGTATTCCACAGAGATACCTGCATCTCTAAGTTTTAATAGCAGTTTATTTCCATATTCAAATGCTTTCTGACCCAGTGTAACCAGAAACATATCAGGAAGCTGTTCTTTTCCGAAGGAAAGTCCTTCAATTTCCATCGATAAGATCAATCTCTCGAACCCACCAGCAAAGCCGGTACCGGGAACATCTTTTCCGCCAAACTGTGAGATCAGTCCATTGTATCTACCCCCACCGATCAGCGTATTCTGGGCGCCCAGCTTATTATCTATAAATTCAAAAGCAGTCTTATTATAATAATCCAGTCCTCGTACGATTTTTGGATTAACTGTGAAAGGAATCCCCATCTTCTTCAGGAAATCCTGCACTCCGGCAAAATGATCTCTGCATTCATCATCCAGGTAATCCAGCATGGAAGGAGCATTTTTAGCTATTTTTTTACAACCCCGAACCTTGCAGTCCAGCAGTCGTTTGGGTTTTTTATTAATGCGTGTATTACAATCAGAACACATTTCTTTAAGATAAGGTGTAAAATATTTTATCAGAGATCTATCGTAATCCGGAGTGCAATTAACACAGCCTATGCTGTTGATCTCCAGAGTAAAGTTCTTTAGACCCAGTTTCTTCAGGAAACTATATCCAATTGCTATAACTTCAGCATCGATAAAGGGATTATCACTACCAATATTTTCCACGCCATACTGATAAAACTGACGAAAACGACCTTTCTGGGGACGGTCATAACGGAACATGGGACCCATGTAAAAAAGTTTGGTGTTACCTCCATTCATACCCAGGTTATTTTGCACGTAAGAGCGAACTACAGGAGCAGTTCCTTCCGGGCGCAGAGCAAACTTACGTCCTTTTTTATCCTGGAACCGGTACATTTCCTTCTGTACAATGTCGGAGCTGCTTCCCACACTGCGTTCAAAAACTTCGCTTTTCTCAAATATGGGCGTAATGATCTCCCGATAGTTGTAAGTTCTTACGACTTCTTTGAAAACATCTGTTACATACTGCCATTTGTAGCTATCTTCCGGCAGGATGTCGAATGTTCCTCTGGGAATCTGATATTTACCAGCCATAGTCAGTCCTTTATTCTTGTATCTGCTCCCTTTTACTTTTAACCTTGAACCCAAAACCTTGAACCCTGAACCTCTTTTAAAAAAAAGTGTGCACCTGCAATCGATACCTATCCCGAAAAGGAAGCTAACAGCCAGCTCAAACCAGGTTGACCGGCGGCACATCATGAGTTCTGTTTATTGCTGCTTCTTTCCAGACCTGACAAGATTCACAGTTCACAATTGCGTCGGGCTTGATTCTCAACACCGCTTATTATTCCCGATTCAGGCATCAGTATTCTCCTGCAGGAATTCAGCCCCGCTAGAGCGGATTGCGGGTTACAGGGCACCGCTGACTCCCCACCTAGCACACGAAAGCATAGTTTTTTGTCTTATTTATTGTGTCAAGTTTAGAGAATAGAAGAAGTTATTTATTTGAAATCAAATGACACCCAACAGATTTCCTATTGTGGGTTGCCGCATTGATAATAATAGAAGCGTTAATTATAGCATTTCTCAATTCGATGATGTTCTTGTTCAAGCGGGCACTTTGATAGAATTTGAATATCCGATGAGCAAAATAATTCAGGTCTGCCCTGGCTCGCATTAATCCCTTTACTGTTCGAATAATTCCAGCGTAATTCCACATAGTCATCTGGATGGCTTTCCAATCCTGAGCCAGGAGTAACGAATCGAACTCTTCTATGTAATCAGGTTTTTCCCAATCAGGAATGAAAGTAAAACGTTCTTTTTTTATAGGAAGAAATTTTTTAGATATATCCATTGCAGCCAGTTTAGCCCACAAAAGCCCTTCCAGCAAGGAAGATGATGCCAGCCTGTTGGCACCATGCACACCGGTACAACTAACCTCTCCTATTGCATACAGGTTTCTGATCGAACTTCTACCGGTCAGATCGACCTTGATGCCACCGCAGAAATAGTGGGCAGCAGGAACAATGGGGATAGGTTGTTTCGTAATATCGATCCCACCTTCTAAACAGGTTTGATAAATTTTGGAAAAACGTTTTTGCAGAGATTCTTCACCCCGGTAGTAAGAAGCAATATCCAGCAACATATATTCTGAACCGGATTTTCCCATCTCCTCGTAGATCGCTCGGGCTACAACATCTCTTGGCGCAAGATCTTTGAGAGGAGAGTAATCTTGCATGAATTCCCGACCTTTATTATCTATTAAGCGGGCACCTTCACCACGTAGTGATTCTGAAATAAGGAATCTCTTTATATCACGATGATAGAGAGAAGTGGGATGGAACTGGATGAATTCGGCATTTATGATATCCGCACCAGCCCGATATGCCATACTCAAACCATCACCTGTTGCAGAAGATGGATTAGTTGTATGCTGATACAGATTTCCGATTCCTCCGGTAGCCAGTATCACCTTATGTGCAAATAAATTTTTCACATGACCACTTGCTTCATCAAGAACATACAAACCCATTACTTCACATGGTTTATACAACTCCTGATTATCTGTTGAATGGTGTTTATTTGTGATTAGATCGACAGCTATATAATTAGTCAAGATCGGTATCTTTATTTTTTTTGCATAATTAATCAGACTTTGTTGTATCTTCTCACCGGTATGATCCTCATAATGAAGTACTCGACGGTTGGAATGAGCAGCTTCTTCCGTATAATCCAATTCACCTTCGGATGTTCTACTGAATTTGATGCCCAGTTTATCGATGAAAAAATCGAAAACTAACTGTGGACCCTGATCGGCGATCATATGTACTGCTTCCAGATTGTTATAATTACAACCAGCTGTCAGAATATCCTGAACCAGATTCTCGCGGCTGTCTCCCTTTTTCCAGGCAATAACGCCACCTTGAGCATAATTAGTGTTGGTCTCTTCAATGTTATCTTCTTTTGTCAGAACCACCACATCCAACCCGGATTCTTTTAAAAAGATAGCTGCAGAAAGACCAGCTACTCCTGATCCGATAATAATAACATCAAAATATTTTTCCATTTTCTTAACCTTGTGATATCTCAATCATCTTTTTCAATGCTTTTTGAGCATGTAAACGTAACTGTTCATGAACATTAACTTCAAATTTTAATTTATCTTTTCCAGTTTTATAATCCAGAATTGAAGATAAAGATTGAGCTAAATTTATTAAATTGATTTTTCCCATGTTCTTACAGGGTGAATTTCGTAAAGGAATGATCTTTTTATCTTTGAAATCATCAGCTATCCGTAAAACGAAATTGAGTTCTGTTCCCACCCCCCAGATTGAACCTTGAGGAGAATCTTTGATAGTTTGATATATCTTTTGAGTAGAACCCGAAATATCGGAAGAATTAACAACTTCTTCATCACATTCAGGATGAACTATTATTTTTATTCCGGGATATCTTTCTCTTAGCTTAAAAATATCATCCGTTGTAAAGACTTTATGAACATGACAAAATCCATCCCAAATGAAAAGTTTGACATTTTCAATATCCATTTCGGGTTCAATAGTCAGATCCCGATTAATTTTCACAATTTCTTCAGAGGGAATTTTCAACTGTCTGGCAGTATTGATACCCAAATTGTAATCAGGGGAGAAAAATACAGCTTTATCCTGTGACAGATAATATTCAATGATTTTCCCTGCGTTTGAACTTGTACAAACACAGCCATCTTTTTCTCCGCAGAAGCTTTTCATATCAGCGTATGAGTTCATGTAAACTATAGGAATAATTTCTCTTTTACAAGATTTGTTGAGTTTTTTATAGAGTTTTTCCGCAATTTCCGAATCTATCATATCAGCCATTGGACAACCTGCATTCAGGTCAGGCATAATTATTTTTTGATATTTTTTTGCTAAAAGAAATGCACCTTCAGCCATGAATTTCACACCACAGAAAACTATGAATTCCGATTCTGTATTACTGCAATCTACAGCAAGTTTGTATGAATCTCCTACAAAATCGGACAATCGGACAATTTCGATTTTCTGGTAATGATGAGCAGGAATGATCACCCTGTTTCCCAGTAAGTTCTTTAATTCTTTTATTTGTTCAACTATTTTAGTCATTTCACCATTTTCCTGAGCGAAAAATCGAAAGCATTCACACTGTGCGTTAGTTCTCCCACCGAGATAAAATCAACTCCCGTTAAAGCAACTTCCGCTATTCTTTCCAGTGTCATATTACCCGAAGCTTCAACCTCTATCTTTCCCTGAATCATTTCTACAGCTTCCTTCATCGTTGGAATATCCATATTATCCAACATTATCCTGTCCACCCGGCAGGCAAGAGCCTCTTTCACTTCTTCCAAAGTGCGGGTTTCCACCTCTATCATAAAGCGTTTCCCCCACCTTTTGCGCACTTTTCCCATGGCTGCTGTGATACCACCGCAGGAATCAATATGATTATTTTTTAGCATCACCATATCATGCAGCCCCATACGGTGATTAAAACCACCACCGCACCTGACTGCATATTTTTGCAGTTCACGTAATCCGGGTAGCGTTTTACGGGTATCCAGAATTTTCACTTTACCCTGCGCTGCTTCTACGAATAAAGCTGTTCTAGTAGCTATGCCACTGAGATGAGATAAAATATTTAACGCTATTCTCTCACCTGTAAGAATGGAAACTATCTTACCTGAAATTTTACAAATTATATCCCCGGTTTTAATCTGATCACCATCTTTAAAATACGGTTTTATTTCAACGTCTTTATCCAGGAAAAGAAAAACCTTCTTAAAATAGTTGAATCCGCAAAGTACACCTTTATCTTTGGCAAGTAAGATAAATTGATCTATCTCATTTTTAAAAACAGCTTCACTGGTAATATCACCAATATCCTGGCAATCTTCCTGCAGGGCGGTTCTAACTATTTTTTTCCACATTTTCCTTTACCTCACTTTTATTCAAGTCTACAAGTTTTCTAACCAATTTGTTGTCAAAATATTTTACATTTTAAAGATAATTAAAGCTATAAGATCTTAGTTGATAACCTGCAGATATTCACAAAACGAAAATAATTTCCCGGAACCGTAAAGCCATATATTTTAAAAACTTACAGTTTTCCGAGAAATCAATCCACAGGTTATCCACAAAGTTATCCACAAGATCTGTAAGTAGCTGAAATTGGGCAATTAAGCTTGTTTTTAAGAACTGATGGCTTGCTTCAATTCGTCCAGATAAACGGGGGCAGTACCCACTTTTCTTACCTTAAGACCAGCCGCAAAGTTAGCTATTTCGGCAGCCTGGGTCAGAGTCGCTCCGCTGATCAATGCCATACTGATTGTAGCGACCACCGTATCTCCCGCTCCAGAGACATCAAAAACTTCGGTAGCTTTGGTAGAAATATGAACAGGTTTCTTATTCATCTGGAAAACAGACATCCCCTTATCACCAGTAGTGATCACCACACTGCATGATAGTTCTTCCATTATCTTTGTGCCGCATTTTTCCAGGCTCTCCCGGCTACTCACCACGATCCCGCTCATCAGCTGTGCTTCTTTCAGATTGGGAGTAACAAGATCTATATCCTTGTAAAAATCCTTATGCCCGGGCTTGGGATCAATAATCAATTTAATGTTATAAGCTTTTGAAAACAGCTTTAGTTCGTGCATCAATTTTCCGGAGATGGTTCCTTTGGCATAATCTGAAACAATGATCGCGGCCAGCTTGCTGTTCTTACTCAATTGTGACAAAAACATCTCACTGATATTTTCTTCTATATAATCTGTATTCTCGTAATCTATACGTAGCAGCTGCTGGTTCTGCCCTATTACCCGAATCTTCTGGATGGTGGTTTTCTGGGCATCTACATGAATACCTTCTGTATCAATTCCTTTTTGTCTGGCCAGGGAAAAGAAGGTTTCGCCGGACGCATCGTCTCCCAGCACTCCCAAAAGATAAGCATCGCCATCCAGAGTGGAGATATTGGCTGCCACGTTGGCTGCACCACCCAGCGCCCAGAGTTCCTGCCTGACCGATACAATAGGAATAGGAGCTTCCGGAGAGATACGCTCCACCTGACCAATAATATATTTATCCAGCATAAGATCACCGATCACAGCGATCTTGCCGTGGGGGAAAAGGTTTACTATTTGCAGAAGGTCAGTCATATCTTCTCCTTTTCACTCTTACCTGCCGAACCTAATATCCGATCGTCTCATAAACCGTCAAATCTTATTCAAAGGTGTTTGCCAGAAAATTCTGCCAGCCGGTATCTGAAAAATCAAGCTGATTATACTCATCCCATCGTTCCTCGAAATAGTAGTGGGTATCTTCGTCAGGAAACCAGATGATACCTGCTCCGACCTTATCAGAAGTATAACCTGTGGGGTATTCATCTGTTTTTTGAAAGATAAAGCAATCATCGATATTCGCCACTATCCGGTCGCAGAATTCAGCCAGAGAATCAGGGGGATTATGTTCCAGGATATTTGAAAAAAATTCCTTGATATCGACGTCTGCAGGCAGGTTCACTCCCCAGGCTTCATTGAATTCAATGCAATCTTGTCTGCTAAGGTAAAAGATACTATCGGCAGCATGAGCCGACCACCTTTCTGTAAACTCCGAAACATCTGCCAGCAGATTCGGGAAAAGCGAGGTCTTGAGTACCGAACAGGAAATCGGATAGAGCTCTTCCAACCAATAGAATTCATGAAAATAAAATGCAATTTCCTCAGCCAAAATTTGCACCTGCGTATAATCTTCCCAATTAGAGAAAATGATCTGATAGGGAAAACCTAATGTAGGAACAGCATCTTCGGCAGCAATAATGTAGTCGGTGTACGGATAAACTTCAGTGATAACTTCCATCGTCTGCATATTGCAGGCATCCAGTATCAGAATATCGAGCTGGCTATTAATATTTTTCAAGGCATTTTGAAAATCCTTCCCGGCAATGCTGATATAACTTCCACTCTCTTCATCAGGACAGAAACTGGGTGGTAGATCCCTGTTCAACGGATACCAGCCGTTGCCATGACTCCAGATGATAAGAGCTTTTTTATGGGAAGGATATTTATTGAAACCCCAATTGGCAAAGGCGGTTAGAGTGTTATAATCACCACTGTCGATCTCACCCAGGTAGTCGATCAGCTTCTTCTCGCCGGGATAGATACGATACCTATAAGCTCCGGTTATCTCATTATATTGACTATGATCTATCTGTACGATCACGTTAATATCATCAGAAAAATCGGCTACCTGCATTTCAGCGATATCGGCGAGCGCTGCATCGTTCAAGCCATTATCTGCTGCTATATAGATGAGAATGGTCCAATCCTTTTCCCGAGAGCTGCTGCAACCGAAAAGAAGGGAACAAATAAGCAGGATAAACAAATATCTGACTAGAGGAAAATCAATGTAGGAATACATAATCTATTTATATTCTTTAGCTTCTTCAATACCTTTCAGAACCCGCACGCCACCCTGGCAGAGAGCTTCCATCTCTTTCTCACCGGGAATAATATGTATGGGAGCCAGGAAAGCTATGCTTTTATTCAACTGCTCCACAACGTATGGATTATAGGCCAGTCCACCGGTCAGGAAAATGGCATCGATCTTTCCCTGCAACACAGTTGCGCAGGCACCTATTTCTTTAGCAATCTGGTAGATCATAGCCTCAAAAACAAGTTTGGCTTTTTGGTCACCGGCCTCGATCTTTTTCACAATTTCCTGCCCATCATCTGTACCCAAGTAAGCAATTAAACCGCCTGTTTTGGTAAACATCTTCATCATTTCCTGGTGCGTATATCTGCCTGAGAAAGCCATTTCCAGCAGATCTCCGACAGGCAGCGCTCCCGTCCGTTGCGGAGAGAAGGGTCCCATACCAAGCATGGCATTATTAACATCCACCACCCTGCCCTTCCTGATAGCAGCCACACTAATGCCGCCGCCCATATGCACAGCGATCAAGTTTACCTCGGCAAACTCTTTTCCCAGTTTTTCCGCTACAGACATTCCGCAGTAACGTATATTGAGAGCATGCAGCAGTGATTTTCTTTCTATCTGGGGACAGCCCGATATGCGTGCTATTTCCGGGAATTCATCAACCGTAACCGGATCGACGATAAAAGAAGGTATCTTTAGCTCATCAGCAATGACTCTGGCCATGAAAGCTCCCAGGTTGGAAGCGTGGATCCGACCCCACATGGATGTGTCTTGCAGGTCTGTCAGCATGGTATTATTCACCTTGTAAGTTCCACTGCTAACGGATTTCACCAATCCACCACGACCTACCACGGCATTAAGTGTATCGGGAGATACAGAATGCTTGAGTAGCGCCTGCAGAACGAGGTCTTTCCTGAATTCATACTGCTCGATAATGCCACTGAATTGGGCGATCTCTTCGGCAGTATGCCGCAGAGTTTCGGTGAATACCGGC
>JACKQG010004112.1_pt1 | contig 17112 bp, 15 predicted proteins | sample 8237621 | NCBI WGS metagenome assembly JACKQG01 (sample SAMN15677084, study PRJNA649215) | marine metagenome | biome: marine; feature: Black Sea; material: saline water; isolation source: suspended particulate matter (SPM) from the Black Sea western gyre | collected 2013-06-09/2013-06-10 | depth...
ACGATGAAAGAGAACAAACTTTAAACCAGTTATTAGTTGAAATGGACGGCTTTGATACGAATGAAGGTGTAATAATTATTGCGGCTACAAACAGACCTGATGTATTAGACCCAGCATTATTACGACCAGGCAGATTTGATAGACAGGTAGTTGTCGGACTTCCAGATATAATAGGAAGAGAAAAAGTATTAAAAGTGCATGTTAAAAAAATTAAAATGGCTCCTGATGTCAATTTAAGAACAGTAGCTAGAGGAACTCCTGGTTTTTCAGGTGCAGATTTAGCAAATATAGTTAATGAAGCAGCATTACTTGCTGCAAGAAAAAATAAAAGACTAGTTACTCTAACTGAGTTTGAGGAAGCAAGAGATAAAGTGATGATGGGATCAGAAAGAAGATCCATGGTCATGACAGAAGAAGAAAAAACATTAACAGCTTACCATGAAGCTGGGCATGCAATAGTAACTATTAACGAGAATGCAGCTCATCCAATTCATAAAGCAACAATCATTCCAAGAGGTCGAGCTCTAGGAATGGTTATGCAGCTACCTGAGAGAGATCAGCTATCTCAAACAAGAGAACAGCTTCATGCTCAATTAGCTATAGCTATGGGTGGAAGAGTAGCAGAAGAAATCATATTTGGTGAAGATAAAGTTACAACTGGTGCATCTAGTGATATTGAGCAAGCGACTCAAAGAGCAAGATCCATGGTAATGCAAGCAGGCCTTAGTAAAGAGTTGGGACCAGTTGCCTATGGTTCGAATGAAGAAGAGGTATTTTTAGGCAGATCTGTTGCTAGAACTCAAAATATGTCTGAAGAAACTGCAAAAAAAGTAGACTCAGAAATTAGAAAAATTGTAGATAAAGGTTATGAAAGAGCAAGAACAGTTTTAACTGAAAAAATTGATGACTTGCACAAATTAGCTAAAGCTCTTTTAACATATGAAACACTTTCAGGTGAAGAAATAGAAAACCTAATAAATAAAAATATATATCCAAGTAATAAAGAAGATTTAAAAGTTGAAGATGAAGATAAAGGCTCAGCTTTAAGCTCAATGGGTCTTAAGCCAAAAATAGTTCATTAAAACTAAATGAAAAAATATTACACAAGAGTGTGTAATTTTGCTTATGGTCAATCTTCGATTGAATTAGTTAGAAAAAAAAAAAATCTCCCACTAAACGGTAACAAGAAAATTTCATTCGGACAAATTGAAATCCTTACACGAACTTCAATCAAAATAATTGATCTTAAAGATATAAAAAAATTACCTAAACCCCTTAGAACAAAAATTAATAAAGATCTTAAGATTATTGTTAAAAAAAATAAAAATTTTTCAAGTTTAAATTTTAATAAAATCCCCAATATAATGGGTGTATTAAACTTAACACCAGATAGTTTTTCTGATGGTGGCAAGTTTAATAAAAAAAAAATAGGAATATCACATGCAAAGAATTTATTTAAATCTGGGGCTGACATTGTGGATGTTGGTGGAGAGTCAACGAGACCTGGATCTAAACCTGTAAGCAAAAAAGAAGAATGGGATAGAATAAAAGAAATATTAAAAGATGTTAATAAAAAAATTCCACTATCATTAGATACAAGAAAATCAGAAATTATGAATAAAGGAATTCACTTAGGAGTTAAACTTATAAACGATGTTTCAGGGCTAAGTTATGACTCTAAAACAGTTGAGGTATTGAAAAAAAATAAAACTCCATTTGTAATTCAACATTCGCAAGGCACACCAGAAAAAATGCAAAAAAATCCTAAATATAAAAATGAATTATTAGATATTTATGATTTCTTTGAACGAAAGATTAAATTTTTAATATCTATGGGTATAAAACACAATAATATCATGATTGATCCAGGGATTGGCTTTGGAAAAAATTTGAAACATAATATGAATTTAATTAGGAGTGTTTCTATTTTTCATACTCTTGGTTTTCCTATATTACTTGGGCTTTCTAGAAAAAGATTTATTAAGGATTTATCTGGAAAAAATGATAGCAAGGAAAGGTTAGGTGGAACAATAGCCTCTTCCCTGTATGCAATAATGCAAGGAGTTCAAGTTCTAAGAATTCATGATGTGAATGAATTAAGACAAAGTATAAAGGTATTTAAAGAATTAATAAAAAACTGATGGCAAAAAAATATTTTGGAACAGATGGAATAAGAGGTGCCGTTAATAGTAAAAATATTAATGGAGACATGTTTTTTAAATTTGGTCTTGCAACAGGGACTTACTTTAAAACTCAAAAAAAAAAGAAGCAAATAGCAATAATTGCTAAAGATACGAGACTATCTGGGTATAGTTTAGAGCCTGCTTTGGTATCAGGGCTTACATCTGCTGGTATGCACGTTTATACATTAGGTCCACTTCCAACCAATGGCTTAGCAATGTTAACAAAGACCATGAAAGCTAACATGGGAATTATGATTACTGCATCTCATAACCCATATCAAGACAATGGGTTAAAGCTATTTGGACCTGATGGGTTAAAGCTGTCAAATAAGATTGAAAAAAAAATTGAAACTTTAATTGATCAAAAAATTGAAAAGTCCTTATCAAAACCAAAAAAATTAGGTCGTGTAAAAAGGTTAGAAACTGCAAATAAAGATTATATAAAAATTTTAAAAAGTAATTTACCAAAAGATTTTAACCTTAGAGGTTTAAGAATAGTTATTGATTGTGCAAATGGTGCTGGATACAAGGCTGGGCCTGAATTGTTAAAATCTTTAGGCGCCAAAGTATTTTCAATTGGAATAAATCCTAATGGCCTTAATATTAATAAAAATTGTGGCTCTACGTTTCCAAATAAAATTAGGTTAGCAGTAAAAAGATATAAAGCACACATAGGAATTTCGCTTGATGGAGATGCTGACAGAATTATCATGTGTGATGAAAAAGGCAGTATAATTGATGGAGATCAAATAATTGCTGCAATAGCAATGAGATGGAGAAGAAAAAAAATGTTAAGAGGAGGTGTAGTTGGGACTTTAATGTCTAACTATGGATTAGAAAAATTTTTTAAACTACATAATATAAAATTTTTAAGATCAAATGTAGGAGACCGTTTTGTAAAAGAGAAAATGCAAAAAAATAATTTTAATTTAGGTGGTGAGCAATCTGGGCATATTATTCTAGGTAAATTTGCAACTACGGGAGATGGCCTATTAGTTGCTTTAGAAGTTTTATTCTCATTAAGAAAAGGAAAAAAAGCTAGTAGTTTTTTTGATACTTTTAAGAAAACCCCACAAATATTGGAAAATATTGATGTTAAAGACAAAAGTATAATCAAAAATATTAATATTAAGAATTCTATAAAATTAGCAGAAAAATTAATTAAAGGACAAGGTAGAATATTAGTTAGGAGTTCAGGAACAGAATCTAAAATCAGAGTAATGGGAGAGAGTGACAATAGTAAACTACTTCAAAAATGCCTGAAAATCATATTAAAAAAAATTAAATAAATTGAAACCAAAATCTAAAATATTAGTTATTGCTGGATCAGACTCATCTGGTGGTGCTGGTATTCAAGCTGATATTAAAACTATCACTGCTTTAGGTTCTTATGCAATGACAGCAATAACAGCTGTTACAATTCAAAACACAACAGGTGTGAAATCAATAGTGCCAATTGATCCAAAGGAAATTTCTAATCAAATAGAATTTACCTCAAAAGATATTAAACCAGATGCTGTAAAAATTGGAATGTTGCACTCTACAAAAGTAATAAAATCAGTAATTCAATCACTACAACTTATTAAAGTTAAAAAAATAATTTTAGATCCTGTTATGGTTGCTAAAGGTGGGGCAAAACTTATTGATGATAAAGCAATTCAATTATTAAAAAATGAACTAATTAAAAAAGTTAGTTTAATAACACCTAATATTCCAGAGGCTGAAATATTAACTAAAACTAAAATAAGAACAAAAGAAGATATGATTTTTGCTGCCAGCATACTAATAAAATTAGGAGCAAAAAATGTTTTTATAAAAGGTGGTCATTTAGAATCTAAAATTGTCCAAGATATCTTTGTAAATAAAAATGAAATTTTCATTATAAAAAATAAAAGAATTACAACCAGGAATACACATGGTACTGGTTGCACCCTTTCTTCTGCTATTTCTACATTCTTTTCATGTGGAAAAACCCTAAAGAGATCTTGTGAGCTCGCAACTAAGTATGTACACAATTCAATAAATTCAAACCTTAAATTTGGTAAAGGTCATGGACCTATCAACCATTTAAGTTCAGTAACAGTAGAAAAAAAATTTAGATAATGAAAAATGTTGTAGTTGTTGGATCTCAATGGGGTGATGAAGGAAAAGGTAAAATAGTTGACTGGCTATCAGACCAAGCAGATGTTGTTGTTCGTTTTCAAGGAGGACACAATGCTGGACATACACTAGTAATAGATGGAATAACTTATAAACTAAGACTACTTCCTTCTGGTATTGTAAGAAAAAATAAAATTTCTATTATAGGAAATGGTGTTGTTGTTGATCCTTGGGCACTATTAGAAGAAATAGAGGAAATTAAATCTAAGGGCGTTGAGGTTAATGTAGCTAATTTTATAATTTCAGAATCTGCAAATCTTATTTTGCCATTTCATAGAGAGATGGATGAAATAAGAGAAGATGCTGCTGGAAAAGGAAAAATTGGAACAACAAGAAGAGGAATTGGGCCAGCCTATGAAGATAAAGTGGGAAGAAGATCAATCCGTGTTATGGATCTAAGATCTGAGTCTAATCTAGACCACAGGTTAGAAACAGTACTTCTTCATCATAATGCAATTAGAAAAGGGTTGGGTAAAAAAATTTTTGAAAAAGATAAGCTTAAAGAAGAACTTTTAAAAATTGCTCCAGAAATATTAAAGTTTTCTCAACCTGTTTGGCTTAGAATTGATGAATTTAAAAAACAAAAGAAAAAAATATTATTTGAAGGTGCACAAGGAATATTACTTGATGTAGATCATGGAACGTACCCCTTTGTAACATCATCCAATACTGTTGCATCTGCCGCTGCTACAGGAACTGGTTGTGGTCCTAACTCCATTCATTATGTTCTTGGAATAACAAAAGCCTATACCACCAGAGTTGGTGAAGGACCTTTTCCTACTGAGTTAACAGATGATATTGGAGAATTGCTTGGTTCTAGAGGAAAAGAATTTGGTACTGTCACTAGTAGAAAAAGAAGATGTGGTTGGTTTGATGGTGTTTTGGTTAGACAAACAATTAAAATTTCAGGTATAGATGGAATAGCGTTAACTAAATTAGATGTGTTAGATGAATTAGATGAAATTAAAATGTGTGTTGAATATGAACTTGATGGAAAGAAAATGGATTATCTACCAGCTGCTGTTGAGGATCAGATAAAAATCAAACCAATTTATAAAACTTTCCCTGGCTGGAAAAGTTCTACCCAAGGAATAAAAAATATTGAAGCTTTACCGGAAAATGCCAAAAATTATATCTATGCATTAGAAGATTTTATTGGGACAAAAGTTTCAAGTATTTCAACAAGCCCTGAACGAGAAGATACAATTCTTTTAGAGAATCCTTTTGAAGCTTAGTTTACTGGAAGTAAGTTTTTAGATTTAGCAGATAGTAACATGTGTTTTTGAAGCTTTTCAAATGCTTTGTTTTCAATTTGTCTAACTCTCTCTCTACTAATTTCGTATTTTTTGCTTAAATCTTCAAGCGTTGTAGGCTCATCATTTAATCTTCTAGAGTACAAAATCTCTTTTTCTCTTTCATTAAGAATTTTTATAGAATCTTTAAGTAAGCTTTGTCTTTGACCCATTTCTTCTTGATGTGCAAATTTAAGATCATGGTCTAGCTCTTTATCTACCAACCAGTCTTGCCATTCGTCACCATCTTCTCCAACTTGAGCATTTAAAGAAAACTCTTTACCTGAAAGTCTTCTGTTCATTGAAATCACTTCATCTTTTTTAACATCTAATTTGTTAGCAATTTCATCTACATGTTCAGGTCTTAAGTCACCTTCAGACTGAGGAGCGATTTGATTTTTAATTTTCTTTAAATTAAAAAATAATTTTTTTTGTGCAGTTGTTGTTCCTATTTTTACCAAACTCCAAGATCTTAGAATGTATTCTTGGATAGAAGCTCTAATCCACCACATTGCATAGGTTGCCAATCTAAATCCTTTCTCAGGTTCAAATTTTTTAACAGCTTGCATTAATCCTACATTTCCCTCTGAAATCATTTCGTTTACTGGAAGACCATATCCTCTATAACCCATCGCAATTTTTGCAACGAGTCTAAGGTGGCTAGTAACAAGTTTTTCTGCAGCTTTAACATTGCCTGTTGCCTTCCAATTTTTTGCTAGCATATATTCTTCTTCAGCTGCCAACATAGGAAATTTTTTAATCTGCTCAAGATAAGCAGATAAACCACCTTCATTAGATAGTGCTGGAAGATTACTATTCATTGTAGAGCTCATAAGTTTTATTTATTTAGTTAACTATAGTATTATTTCAAGGTTTTATTTGTCAGTATTTCTAAGCAATACTAAAATATTTTCAAGTTCTTGTGGCAAAATTGAGGTAAAAGTCATTTCATCATTAGTTTTAGGGTGAATGAAGCCCAGTGTTTGTGCGTGCAGAAATTGTCTATCTAATTTATAAATTAGGTTTTCTAAACTAGTATCAATATTTTTAAGTTTCTTATATTTTTTTTTATATTTACCATCACCCATAATGCTGTTGCCCATATGTGTCATGTGAACTCTTATTTGATGCGTTCTTCCCGTTTCCAATCTACATTCAACCAAACTTAGTGTAGGTGTTTTATCATTTTCAAAGATCTCTATAGTTTTGTAATTAGTGATTGCTCTTTTACCTTTAGAACTACTAACCTCCATCATTTGTCTATTTTTTGAACTTCTAGTTATGAAGGTATCGATTTTCCCAGAAGAAGGTCTAAGTTTTCCCCAAATTAAGAGCTGATAAACTCTTGTAATCGTGTGCTCGCTAAATTGATGAGATAAATTTTCATGTGTTGTGTTATTTTTAGCTATAACTATTAATCCAGAAGTATCTTTATCTATTCTGTGCACAATACCAGGTCTTAACTCATCCCCAATTGTAGATAGTGAATCTTTATTATAGTGCATTAAAGCATTAACAATTGTTTCATCATAATTACCAGCACCTGGATGCATAATTATTCCAGCTGGTTTATCAATTACTAATAAATCATCATCCTCATAAACAATTTCTAATTTAAAATCATAAGGTTTTAAAGAGGCTTCTTTTGGTTCTGGAATTTGAAGATCAATTTTATCACCAGTAAATATTTTTTTTGAAGGACTGTTAACGATTACATTATTTAATTTTAATTTTTCTTTAAGAATTAAATTTTTGATTCTAGTTCTACTAATCAACTCCTCTCTTTTGTTGACGAATACATCAAGTCGAAGGTTATTCTCATCTGTTTCAACTATTAAATTAATGTTTTTTTCCATAAAATGTAATATTAATACTATATGCGCTGCTAGCTCAACTGGATAGAGCACCAGATTTCGAATCTGGGGGTTATAGGTTCGACTCCTATGTGGCGCACCACAACCAAACTAGATGTTTAATACTTTGATGCCCTCCGCAATCTATCATTTATAGCTTTACCAAGACCTTTATTGGGAATTTTTTCCACAGCAATTGATTTATAGCCTTCATTTTTTATATTCCTTAGACATGAGTAGAGGTTTTTTGCTGCTTCATCTAGGTTATTTTTATTAGTTAAATAAAAATAATTTTTGAGTTTAGTCTTTTTTCTTTTAATTATTATAAAAGCTTCATCATTTTTTGGTTTTGTGACATTCATTCGTAAAGGAATACCAGGAGAATAATGCAAGCGAGATTGACCAGGTGCTATTTTTTTTTTAGGATTAATAGATATACTTATTTTAAAATTCAAAGTTTTTTGGATTTTTAAGATATCTAGACCACCCAACCTTAGTATAGATGGTCTACCTATAAGGTTAACTATTGTAGATTCTATTCCAATAGCACATGCACCACCGTCTAAAATATATTTAATTTTGTTACCAAATTCTTCCTTAACATCTTTTGCTTTAACAGCGCTTATTTTTGTTGTGATATTAGCACTCGGCGCAGCTAATGGATAATCTAACTGTTTTAGTAAATTTTTAAATATTGTGTGTTTTGGAAATCTTACTGCTAAACTTTTCTTATTATTGGTAACATATTTAGAAATTTTAGAATCTTTCCTTAATGGTAATATGTATGTTATTGGGCCAGGAGAAAATTTTTTATAAAGTTTAGTGAAATTATCATTTATTAGACAATCTTTTTTAAGAGAATCGATATCGTGATAATGTACGATTAAAGGGTTGTTTTTTGGTCTTTTTTTTAAATTAAAAATCTTTTTTACTGCTGAATTTTTGTATGCATTAGCTGCTAGACCATAAACGGTTTCAGTTGGTACGCCAATACAGTAATTTTTATCAAGGTATTTTTTTGCTTTTTTGATATTTGATTGATTAGATTTCATGTATTAATAATTATTATTATATGAAAGATAAAAATTTACCACCTGATAATAACACACAGTCTCTTGAGGAGCTAACAAAAGAAGCAAATAATATTATTGAATCTTTAGAGTCAGAAAAAGACTTACAGAATTCAATTGATTCATACCAGCAGTTATTAAAATTAAATAATACTATTGAAAAAAAATTCTATAAAACTTCAAAAATGATCAATGAAGAAACAAAAAAAAAAATTAACAATATAAGTTCAAAAAAAAATGCAAAATAAACTTGCTAGAATAGCAAAAGATACAAACTTATTTTTAAAGCGATTTATTAAAGGACAAAAAAGAACAGAATTAATAGCTGCTATGGAATATGGGTTATTTCCAGGTGGAAAAAAAATTAGATCAAAAATTTTAATTGATATAGGAGCTATATTTAAAATTAATTATAAAACATTAATTTCTATTGGTGCTGCAGTTGAGTGCATTCATGCTTATTCATTAATACATGATGATTTACCTTGCATGGATGATGATAAAATAAGAAGAGGAAAAATTTCTACACATATTAAATTTGGAGAATCAACAGCGGTACTAGCAGGAAACTCACTTTTAACAATGGCTTTTGAAATCTTGGTTAGTTCGAGCTTAAAGATAAATGAAAAAACAAAAGTAGATCTAGTAAAAAAACTCTCAGAGACTTCTGGACATCTAGGAATAGCTGGTGGTCAATATTTAGATCTTAGTTTTGAAAAAAAAAAGGTTTCTAAAAACAAAATAATAGACATGGAAATAAAAAAAACTGGTAAGCTTTTTAGCTTTTGTTGTGCTGCTCCAGTTATTATTAAGAGAAAAAGCAATAAACAAATAAAGTTTTTTGAAAATATAGGATCAAATATTGGACTTTTATTTCAAATTGCTGACGATTTAATAGATTTTAAAGGCTCTACAGTCATTGCTGGTAAAATAACAGGTAAAGACAAGAAAAAAGGTAAAGCTACTTTAATCAATTTACTAGGATATCAAAATGCTATTAAATATGCTGATAAAATTAAGTCTAAAATAATTAAAGATTTAAATAAATATAGTTTAAAAACTAATAGTTTAAATGAAACCTTAGACTACATTTTAAAAAGAAATAAATGATGCAAGACTACAAATTTTTAAAAGATATTAATTTTCCTTCTGATTTAAGAAAATTATCAGAGGGTGATCTTCAAGAAGTTTCTAACGAAGTTAGAAAAGAAATGATTGATGCAGTATCTGAAACGGGAGGACATTTAGGTGCAGGTCTTGGGGTTGTTGAGCTAACTGTTGCCTTGCATTACGTATTTGACACTCCAAATGACAGGTTGATTTGGGATGTGGGCCATCAAACTTATCCACATAAAATATTGACTGGAAGAAAGTCAAAAATTAAAACTTTGAGACAAGGTAATGGATTGTCTGGTTTTACAAAAAGATCTGAGAGTGAGTATGATCCATTTGGTGCAGCACACAGCTCAACATCAATATCATCTGCTCTAGGTATGGCAGAAGCAAACAAATTATCTAATAAATTAAACAATATAATTGCAGTCATAGGAGATGGTGCAATTAGTGCTGGTATGGCATATGAGGCAATGAATAACGCTGGTGCTTCAAAAACTAAAATGATTGTTATTTTAAATGATAACGATATGTCGATTGCAAAACCAGTAGGAGCTATGAGAACCTATTTAGCTAAACTTTTAACAGGAAAAATTTATTTTAGTTTAAGAGAAACGTTCAAATTAATAGTTTCTGCTTTTTCCAAAAGATTTAGTGCAAAAGCTGGAAAAGCTGAGGATTTTTTAAGATCAGCTGTAACTGGTGGTACTCTTTTTAATTCTTTAGGTTTTTATTATGTTGGTCCAATAGATGGACATGATTTGTCCACACTCATACCAATTCTAAAAAATGCAAGAGACTCAAAGCATCAAGGTCCAATTATGATTCATGTAAAAACTCAAAAAGGTAAAGGCTATTCTTATGCTGAAAAAGCTAGTGATCATTATCACGGTGTTTCAAAATTTAATGTTGTAACTGGTGAACAGGTAAAAAGTGGAACAAATCTTCCAGCTTATACAAAAGTTTTTGCAAACACACTGGTTAAGCACGCAGAAAGAGACAGTAAGGTTGTAGGAGTTACTGCTGCTATGCCAGGTGGAACAGGCATGGATATTTTTGCTAAAGATTTTCCAAAAAGAATGTTTGATGTTGGAATTGCTGAACAGCATGGTGTTACTTTTGCTGCAGGGTTAGCTACTGAAGGTTATAAGCCATATGTTGCAATCTATTCGACTTTTTTACAAAGAGCTTATGATCAAGTGGTTCATGATGTGGCCATTCAAAGTTTACCTGTGAGATTTATAATAGATAGAGCAGGCTTAGTAGGTGCTGATGGATCAACTCATGCTGGCTCATTCGATATTACTTATCTTTCTACTCTTCCTAATTTTATAGTAATGGCACCAAGTGATGAATCAGAACTAGTTAAAATGATAAATACCTCGACAATTATTAATGACAAACCTTGTGCTATTAGATACCCAAGAGGAACTGGTATTGGAGTGGAATTACCATCAATAGATGAAAAAATAGAAATAGGAAAAGGAAGGGTTATTCAAGAAGGGAAACAGGTTTGTATTTTAAGCATAGGAACTAGATTAGAAGAATGTAAAATTGCAGCTGCAGAATTAAAGAATAAAGGAATTGATTCAACGATAGTTGATGCACGTTTTGCTAAACCTTTGGATCAAGAACTTATTTTAAAGTGTGCGAGAGAACATGAGGTTATGATTACTGTAGAAGAGGGGTCCATTGGAGGTTTTGGCTCTCATGTGGAAAATTTATTATCAGAAAAAGGTATATTTGATAAAGGTTTAAAATTTAGAACCATGATATTACCTGACATTTTCATTGAACAAGATAGTCCGAAGAAAATGTATGATGTTGCTGGTCTTAATGCATCTCAAATATCAAAAAAAATACTAGATATTTTATTTACAAAAGATTCGATAAAAGTAGTTAAAAATTAAATTTAAAAAATTAGCTACACTGAGCTTTGTTCATTAGATAATGGTCTAATAAAACACAATTCATCATTGCTTCCCCTACTGGAACAGCACGAATGCCAACACAAGGATCATGTCGACCTTTAACAGAAATTGTAGTATTTTTTCCAAACTTATCTATAGTTTTTCTAGTTGTTAAAATCGATGATGTTGGCTTAACAGCAAATGAAACAACAATTTCTTGTCCTGTTGAAATACCACCAAGAATTCCACCTGCATTATTAGAATTAAACTTTAATCTTTTACCTTTTTGCGAAATTTCGTCTGAGTTTTGTTCTCCACTTAATTGAGCAGAGTTCATTCCTGAGCCAATGTTAACACCTTTAACAGCATTAATACTCATCATTGCAGAGGCAATATCCATATCTAGTTTAGAATAAATTGGAGCACCTAAGCCAACAGGAATTCCTCTAGCTCTTACTTCAATAATTGCACCGCAAGATGATCCAGACTTTCTTATATCTAACAAATATTTTTCCCAAAGTTTTAGCATATTTTTATCAGGACAAAAAAAGGGATTTTTATTAATTATTAGATCGTTCCATTTGCTAGTATCACATCCCAATATTCCCAATTGAGTAACAGCTCCTACAACTTTAAATTTTTTACCTAATTTATTCTCTAAACCTTTTTTAGCAATTGCACCTGCAGCAACTCTTGCAGCTGTTTCTCTTGCAGAGGATCTTCCACCACCACGGTAATCTCTTATTCCATACTTCTTAAAGTACGTAAAGTCAGCATGCCCAGGTCTAAATTTATCTTTGATATTTCCATAATCTTTTGATCTCATATCTTGATTGTAAATAATTAAAGAAATAGGTGTCCCAGTTGTTTTGCCCTCAAATACACCTGATAAAATTTGAACTTTATCATCTTCTTTTCTTTGTGTTGTAAATTTTGATTGTCCTGGTTTTCTTTTATCTAGCTCAACTTGAATATCTTGCTCTTTTAAGTTTATATTGGGTGGACAACCATCAACGACGCAGCCTAATGCAGGGCCATGAGATTCTCCCCATGTTGTGAAACGAAATTGCTTTCCAAAAGTATTAAATGACATTATCTATAGTATATAGATTATTTTGTTAAAATTATGAATCAAAAAAACTCATTAGGCCTTAATAAATGCTTTTTAGATAAAATTGATCCAATAGATTTATTTGAAGTTTGGATGAATGATGCAAAAAAAACAGAATTAAACGATCCAAATGCACTAGCATTAGCAACATCAGATCAAAATAATTCTCCATCAATTAGAATGGTCTTATTAAAAGACTTTAACAAAGATGGATTTGTTTTTTATACCAATCTAAATAGTCAGAAAGGAAATGAATTAAAAAATAACCCAAAAGCATCCATGTGTTTTCATTGGAAAAGCCTTCTAAGACAAGTAAGAATTAATGGAATGGTACAAAAAGTTTCTAATGAAGTGGCAGATGAATATTATAACAGTAGAGGTTATGAGAGCAGAATTGGAGCATGGGCCTCAAAACAAAGCACTATATTAAATAATAGAGATGAGCTTTTAAACTCAATAGAAGAATATAAGAATAAATATAGTAATAAAAATGATGTTCCAAGACCAGAGCATTGGTCAGGTTGGAATTTAATACCTGCAAGTATAGAATTTTGGTTGGATGGAGATAGTAGAATTCACGAAAGATTAAAATACACTAAGGATAATAAGGGTAACTGGGCTAAATCTTTATTAAGTCCTTAAAAAGTTCTTTGTAGACTAAACGAGGTGAGACTTTCCAAAATCTTTTTTTCATCACTATCTTTGAAGACTGTTAAAGAATTTGATGCAAGGTTAATAAAATGTTCAGCTTTTTTGTAGCATTCATTGATTACGTTGTATTTCTTAATAAGCTCTAAAGTAAAATTTAAATCTTCATTTGATCTTGTTTCTTGTTGAAAAATATTTTTTAATTTATCTTTTTCTGTTGTTGATACATTTTGAAATAATAAAATAACAGGTAGGGTAATTTTACCTTCAAGAAAATCTTTACCAATTTTTTTGCCAAAAAATTTTAGATCAGAATTATAATCTAAGGTGTCATCAGCAATTTGAAATGTTAAGCCTAAGTTTTTTCCATAAAACTCTAGTGCTTCTTTTTCTTTTGTTTCTGTATTTGATAAAATTGCACCAACTTTAGTTGCTGCAGAGAAAAGCTCAGCTGTTTTTGCTGTAATAATCTTGAAATAGGTTTCCTCTAACATATCAACTTCACCTTTGTGTTGTAGTTGCAATACTTCTCCCTGAGCAATCTTTGATGATGTTGAGGACAAAAGTTTTAAGACTTCTATGTTTCCATCTTCTACCATCATCTCAAAACATCTACTTAAAAGATAGTCTCCAATTAATACAGAGGAGTGATTTCCCCAAATTGAATTTAATGTTTTTTTACCTCTTCTAATATTTCCAAGGTCAATAACATCATCATGCATTAAAGTTGCTCCATGTATCATTTCTACACATGCTGCTAAATTAATATCTCGACCTCCTTTAGTGTAGCCACACAACTTAGCCGATCCAAGAGTTAGTAGGGCTCTTAATCTTTTTCCACCGGTGTCGATATGATATTCAGTCATTTTCTGAACTAGATCAACTTCACTCAAGAGTTTTGATTTAATTTTTTCTTCAACTAAAACTAATTTTTCATCAACTGAATCCTTTAGTTGATAATATGAATTGTTTATTTGGTTTCTTAGCTGAACTACAGTTCCCATAAAAAATAAGTTAGTATAATTAAGTTATATTTATTACTTATCAATTGACGCACCTTAATCTTCAACTATAAGTAGGCTTTATATTATATCAAAAACTCTGTAAGGATTAACAATGTTCTCTTTTTTTAAAAAGAAAAAAATAGTAGCTCATATCAAGCTAAATGGTGTGATTGGTAATGCTGGAAAGTTTAAACAGGGTATAGATTTTGCAGGACAAGAAGAAATTATAGAAAAAGCTTTTTCGCTAAAAAAAGCAAAAGCAGTAGCAATTACTATAAATTCACCAGGTGGATCGCCTGTACAATCACATTTAATCTACAAATTTATTCGAGCTCAAGCTAAGAAAAATAAAATAAAAGTAATAGTGTTTGCAGAAGATGTTGCGGCTTCTGGTGGATACTTAATAGCTTGCGCAGGAGATGAGATATACGCAAATTCAAGCTCAATTATTGGATCTATAGGAGTTATTTATTCATCATTTGGATTTACAGAATTGATTAAAAAAATTGGCGTTGAAAGAAGAGTTCATACTGCAGGAAAAAATAAAAGTTCACTAGATCCATTTCAAGAAGAAAAGTCTGAAGATATTGAGAGACTTAAGAACATTCAATTAGATCTACATAAGGATTTTATTAGAGTAGTAGAAGAAAGCAGAGGATCTAAACTTAAAAAAGATGGTATTGAATTGTTCTCAGGAGAGTTTTGGGCGGGCAGTAAATCAAAAGAGCTAGGCTTGATTGATGGATTGGGTAATGCTAATGAAATTTTAAAAGAAAAATTTGGTGAAGATGTTGTTATTAAAAAATTTGAAAAACCTAAGGGCTGGTTAAGCAAAAAACTTTCTTCATCAAGTAATCAAATGGATCAATTAGCAAATATTTTAGAGGAAAGATCTATCTGGCAAAGATATGGCTTCTAAAGAAAAAATTATAAAACCTAAATTTCAATCATTTCAAGATACTATTTTGAATCTTCAAAAATATTGGGGTAAACATGGTTGTATTATTCTTCAACCTTACGATATTGAAGTAGGGGCTGGAACTTTTCACCCTGCTACAACTTTAAGATCATTAGGGCCTAAGCCATGGAAGGCAGCTTATGTTCAGCCATCAAGAAGACCTACTGATGGAAGGTATGGAGAGAACCCAAATAGATTGCAGCATTATTATCAATTTCAAGTTTTAATAAAGCCATCACCAGATAATATCAAAAAACTTTATTTAAATAGTTTGGCTGTTATCGGTATTAATCATAAAGAACATGACATTAGATTTGTTGAAGATGACTGGGAAAGTCCAACACTAGGCGCGGCAGGTTTAGGATGGGAAGTTTGGTGTGATGGAATGGAGATTACCCAATTTACATATTTCCAACAGATGGCTGGATTTGAATGTAAACCTGTTTCAGTTGAAATTACTTATGGCCTTGAAAGAATTTGCATGTTTACTCAACAAATGAAAAATGTTTATGATTTATTATGGAATAATGAAGGTATAAAATATGGGGATGTATTTCTTCAAGCAGAAAAAGAATTTTCAGCATATAATTTTGAACACGCTAATACAGATAATCTATTTAAAATGTTTGATATGCTTGAGCTTGAAGCAAAAGCATTGGTAGATAAAAAAATTTCACTACCTGCATATGATCAATGTCTAAAAGCAAGTCATGTTTTTAATATCTTGGATGCAAGGGGAGTTATAAGTGTTGCCCAAAGAGCAGGTTATATAGGACGTATTAGAGACATTACTAAAGCAGTTGCAGAAAGTTGGTTAAGCAGTCAAACAGATTAATGTCAGATTTTTTTATAGAGTTATTTAGTGAGGAAATACCAGCTGGTTTGCAGCGTAACTCACGTAATGTTTTACTAGAAAATTTTCAAAATTTATTTGAAGAAAAAAAAATTCTGTTCAAAAAAAGTTCTTCATTTTCAACACCAAATCGTCTTATAATTTTATTTGAGGGCCTATCTAAAGAAATAATACAAAAAGCCGAAGAAATAAAAGGACCAAATGTTAATGCTCCAGAAAAAGCTGTAGAGGGCTTTTTAAGATCAAATCTAATAGATAAAAAAGATCTCTTTATAAAAAAAATAGAAAAAGGAGAATTTTATTTTTTTAAGAAACCATCAAATAAAACTAATACAATAGATTTACTACAAGAATATACACCTTTAATCCTTGATAAATTACAATGGAAAAAATCTATGATTTGGGGAAACTATAATCTTAAATGGGCGAGACCACTAAAGTCTATTTTAGCAGTTTTTGATAATAAAAGTTTAGATTTTAAATTTCATCATTTAATATCTTCCAACACAACATTTACCGATAAAGAGTTTGAAGATAAAAAAAAAATATTTAAGACTTTTAAAAGCTATAAAGATTTTTTTAATCAATCAGGTATAATTATAGACCACGTATTAAGAAAAGAGTTTATTGTTAAAGAAATTGACAAAATATCTAGTAAAAATAATTTTACCGTTGAATCTAACAATAAACTTTTGGATGAAGTTACAGATATAGTTGAGCAACCGAATATTATAGTATGCAAATTTGATCAGAAATTTTTGAATATTCCAAAAGAAATTTTGATAATTACAATGCAATACCATCAAAAATATTTTCCAACATTTGATAAAAAAGGAAAAATTACCAATGAATTTTTAGTTGTAGCAAATAACAAAGATGAAAAAGGTTATATTAAGATGGGTAATGAAAGGGTTGTAGAAGCAAGATTAAGTGATGCTCAATTTTTTTGGGAAAAAA
>JACKQG010004113.1_pt1 | contig 17108 bp, 14 predicted proteins | sample 8237621 | NCBI WGS metagenome assembly JACKQG01 (sample SAMN15677084, study PRJNA649215) | marine metagenome | biome: marine; feature: Black Sea; material: saline water; isolation source: suspended particulate matter (SPM) from the Black Sea western gyre | collected 2013-06-09/2013-06-10 | depth...
AATACCCTTAAAGTTCTCAAAAACTATTATTGGCCTGGAAATGTAAGAGAATTGGAAAATGTTATACAGCGTTTAGTGGCTATGACAGATAGTGAGGTGATCGAGGCAGCTGATTTACCTTCAATAATGCGTTTTTCTGCCTTTAGGAAAACTGGACTAAACAGAACACTGGCTGAAGTGGAAGCCGAACATATTAGCAATGTCTTAACTGCCATGGATGGGAATAAGACCAAGGCTGCAGAATTACTTGGAATTGACAGGAAGACGTTGAGAGAAAAGTTGAAACGATATTCTTTATCCGACAAACTATAAAACCTTTAAAAACTAAAGCATTATTTTGAGGGCAGCCACTTTACATTAGAATTTTTTTTAAATTTTAATCTCCTTAATAGCTGTTATTATTTGCTCTTACCTCAATAAAATTTCTCTTCAAAGCAAAATTAAATTCCACAGATTATTTTATCAATTTAAGAATTGATAATTAAACATGAGTTGGAACAATTTTACTCACTGGTTCAAATTTCCCTGATAACTCACAATATAAAATTATGTTTAGGCGCATCCTACCATAGAGAAAATAATATTTTTTATCTCTCTGATTTTATTAAGTTTTAATTAGTTAGCGATAATCAACTTAATACTAACCACCTAAATTTATATATTAATAAACTAGATGGTTTAAAAATTGCATTGCCTTATTGTGGAATTAATTTAATTGTAGATAAGTATAAAAAATGAGGAAACTATCATGACAGAAATTAAAGATAATTTGAAAAAAAAGTCCAAAGTAAAAATTGGCCTTTGTTCGACTTGTAATAATTCACCATCTTGTTTATTCTATCAAAGAAATGGAAGCCGTGTAGTGTGGTATTGTGAATTGTTTGATGATTATGTATCAATTCCGGAATTATTACCAAAAGCTGAAAAGAAAGTCGAATCTAAAACTGAAGAAACAAGCAAAAGCAAGTTTGAAGGGCTTTGCAAAAATTGCGAAAATCAAGATACTTGTACTTTCCCAAAACCAGTAGGTGGTATCTGGCATTGTGAAGAATACGAATAGTCTGATTGATGAAATCAGCTAAAATATAACAGGTGTTGTATATGTGAAAAAGGTGAAAATATGAGTTACATCATCGAAAAAATTGTCAAAAAGCACAATGGTGAGTTAGGAGGAGTTATTGCAATATTAGAAGAAATTCAATCGCAACATAGTTACCTTCCTGAAAGTGCATTAAAAACCGTAGCCTTGGAAACGGGGCGCTCCCTTGTTGAGATATATGGTGTTGCCACATTTTACAAATATTTCAGTTTAAAACCCAGGGGGGAGCATTTAATATCAGTATGTCTGGGTACCGCATGTCATGTGCGACAGGGTTCAGTAATTGCAAAGGAATTTGAAGATTTATTGGGAATCCATGCCGGAGAAACTACTTTAAATAAGGAATTTTCATTAGAGACTGTAAATTGTTTGGGAGCTTGTGCTCGGGGGCCTATAGTGGTTGTTGACGGACACTACTTCTCAAATGTTAAAAAAGCCCAGGTTTCACAAATAATAAAAAAAGCACGTGAGGGGCTCGATAGCACTGATGTTAAGGAAGATCAGCGAATTTTCGCGATCAAGCTGCGTTGTCCGTATTGCAATCATAGCTTATTGGACCCGAATTACCTCATTGATGACAATCCTACGGTTAGATTGACCATATCCTTCGGACGAAAGCATGGATGGCTTAGATTATCCTCTTTGTATGGAAGTTATAGCATTAAATCCGAGTATGAAATCCCAATTGATACGATAGTTGATTTCTTTTGCCCTCATTGTCATACCGAACTGGTTGGATCTTCATCATGTCCAACTTGTAATGCACCCATGGTTCCTATGGCCATTTATGGAGGAGGATTGATTCAAATATGTTCACGACGCGGATGCAAGAATCACATGATGGATCTGGTCAATAGTATTTGTATAAATTGCGAAAACAGGCATACTTGTAAATTCATTAAACCTGAAGGTGGTGTATGGTATTGTGAGGAGTATAAATAAAATATGGAAATACTTCTTATTTTTTTATACCGATTTCATAGATAATCATTAACGAGCATAAGGAAGGAAATAAATGACAAAGTTATCTTCTATTGAGGAACTAAAAGACTTATTTGAAATGGTCAGGGATGATGTGGATTATTCCAGGCTTCAAATAGTAATATGTGCTGGAACCGCATGCCAGGCGAGCGGAGCGAATGATATAATCCGGGTAGCAAAAAAATATATCTTACAAAATCAATTATTGGATAGTATTGCATTAAAAATTACGGGTTGTCATGGATTCTGTGAAATGGGGCCTTTCATTCTCACAAAGCCCCAGGGTGCTTTCTACCATAAGGTTTCGATTGATAATATCAGCAGGATAATCGATGCTGTTATTGCTGATGATTATGTTGAGGATTTGCTTTACAGAGATCCCAAAACGAATGTAAAGTACTACAAACAAGACGATATTCCTTTTTTCAAAAAACAACAACGCACAATATTTAGCAAAAACCAGGAGATTGACCCAATTCGCATCTATGACTATATTGCTAATAATGGATATGATGGTCTCTACAAAGTTTTTTCTGATTTATCCCCTGAACAGGTTCTTGAAGAGGTGAAAGTCTCAGGACTTCGTGGAAGAGGGGGCGCTGGATTTTATACCGGGCTGAAATGGGAAATGTTAGCCAAACAGTCATCTGATAATGGTAAATATATAGTCTGTAACGCCGATGAAGGTGATCCTGGCGCCTATATGGACAGAAGTCTTCTTGAGGGAAACCCTCATATTATCATTGAAGGAATGATCATTGGAGCATTTGCCACAGGTGCAAACGAAGGAGTGGTGTACGTCCGCAACGAATACCCTTTAGCCATTAAACATTTAATCATAGCTCTCAGGCAGGCCCGGGATATGGGACTGTTAGGTGATAATATCCTTGGTAGTGATTTTTCATTTGATATTCGAATAGTGAAGGGTGCCGGGGCTTTTGTATGCGGTGAGGAAACAGCCCTGATAAAGTCAATAGAAGGGAAAGTAGGTGAACCGCACCAACGGCCTCCTTATCCTGTTCAGAAAGGAATAGAAGGTAAACCAACGGTAATTAATAATGTAGAATCATTGGCAAACATTCCTTTCATCATTACTATGGGTGCATCTGAATATAAAAAGATAGGAACAGAAGGAAACTCAGGCACTAAAATCTTTAGTCTTGTTGGAAAGATAAAAAACACCGGCCTTATTGAAGTACCTATGGGTATCACTATCAAGGAAGTTGTATATGACATAGGAGGTGGCCCTGCTGGAAATGCAAAAATTAAGGCCGTCCAAACAGGCGGCCCTTCAGGCGGTTGTATTCCGGTTAACAAGTTTGATATAAAAATTGATTATGATAGTTTGGCAAAAGCCGGTTCTATCATGGGTTCAGGAGGTATGATCGTAATGGATGAAAATACCTGCATGATTGATATTGCCAAATATTTCATGAATTTTCTTAAAGCTGAATCCTGTGGAAAATGCTACACCTGTCGAAAAGGTACACAAAGAATGTATGAAATTCTTGATGATATCTCAAAAGGAAAGGGTACACTCGAGCATCTGAATTTGCTTGAGGAGCTTGCCTTGGTTGTGAAGGATAGCACAATGTGCGGCTTAGGACAGACAGCATCAAATCCTGTTCTCAGTACACTACATTATTTTCGTGAGGAGTATGAACGACATATTATTCAAAAAAGATGCGATGCTTATGTTTGTAAAGAGCTTGTTGGGGCACCATGCCAGTCAGCATGCCCAGTGGGAACGGAGGCCTGGCGTTACGTTGCGCACATAGCCCGGAACGAATATGAACTTGCCTACAATGCAATCCGTGAAGCTAATCCTTTTCCATCTGTATGTGCCCGGGTCTGTGATCATAAATGCGAAGAACACTGCCGTGCTGGAACAAGCGGAGGAGAGGCGATAGCAATAAGATCACTTAAACGGTTTATAACTGATCGAATTGATCCTTCAAGTTATAAGCCCCTTAGGACCCGTGGTATAAAAAAAACACCGGTAGCGGTTATAGGAGCAGGACCTGCAGGACTCACAACAGCCCACTATCTTTCTTTAAAAGGATATAAAGTTGCCATTTTTGAGGCTGAAGAAAAACCGGGTGGAATGCTGTTCTGTGCGATTCCTTCATACCGTCTGCCCAGGACAACCATCAATAAAGAGATAGCCTCTCTTTTAGATGAAAATATCACGCTGAAATGCAATACTGCACTTGGAAGAGATATAACGATTGACAAATTATTTCAGGAAGGCTATAAAGCTGTTTTGATAGCCATGGGGGCACATAAGAGCAAGCCTCTTGAACTTGAAAATGAGAATGCCAAGGGAGTATATCCCGCAATCGAATTCCTTAAAGCATTTAATCTGCGGGATGAACAACTTGCCAAAGGACGGGTTGGAGTGATAGGGGGAGGTAATTCCGCCATTGATGCTGCACGGACTGCCCTTCGTCAAAAGAATGTAGAAAGCGTTACCATCCTTTACCGACGGACACGAGAGGAAATGCCCGCTTTTACGGAAGAAATCGAAGCTGCTGACCAGGAGGGCATAAAAATTAAAACATTGGTGACACCAACAAAAATAATGATTATAAACGGAGTTTTTTCAGGTCTGGAGTGTATCAAAAATGAATTAGGAGATATCGATGCGAGTGGACGCCGCAGGCCTGTTCCACTTATGGGCTCTGAACATATAGTAGAACTTGATACATTAATTGTTGCTATTAGTGAAGACTCCGGAATTGATAGTATTGGGCCGGCACAGGCAAGTAAAATTGAAGTCACAAAATGGAATACCATAACAACTGATAAAAACACCTTACTTACAAGTCGGCCGGGTGTATTTGCTGCCGGTGATGCTGTAACAGGACCAAATACAGTTATCGATGCCATAGCTGCCGGTAAAAAAGCAGCTCAAATGATTGACCGCTATTTAAGTGGCGAGGAATTGGATCAACCTGCAGAACAAAAGCTGCCTCAGGTCTTTATTGAACCCGTTGAAGTTGATCTTGAAGATGTATTATTATCCAGACGATCTGAAACACCTAGGCTTGCTATAGAAAAGTGCAAAAATAACTTTACCGAAGTTGAGGTTGCCCTATCTGAAGAAGATGCCCTGCATGAAGCAATAAGATGTTTGCGATGCGACCTTGAATTCACACAACCCAAAGAAATTGAAGAAGAATTTATCGTAAAAGAAAGAGAACTAACATGATTACTGTAAATATCAACGGACTTGAAGTTAAAGTTGAAAAAGGAACAACACTGTTGGAAGCTGCCAGATTTTTAGGCTTTCCAATTCCAACACTATGTCATATGGATGGCCTTCACTCTTATGGCGCATGTCGCCTTTGTGTTGTGGAGATTGGAGAGGGTACAAAAGCCAGACTGGTTTCTTCATGTACTTATCCTGCTGAGGAAGGCCTTAAGGTAAGGACGGCATCTAGAAGGGTGATAAGGACACGAAAAATGATCATAGAACTTCTTTTGGCTTCATGTCCGCAATCAAAGACCATTCAGGATATTGCTGCTGCAAATGAAGTTAAGCAACAGCGGTTTAAACAGGAGTATGAAGATTGTATCCTTTGCGGATTATGTGTTCGCATGTGTGAAGAACAAATGATGGCAAAGGCAATCGGGTTTAGGGGAAGAGGTGAAAAAAGAAGTATAGGAACACCATTTGATGTTCAAGCAGAAGTCTGTCGTTTGTGTGGAGGATGCATGTATGTTTGTCCGGTCTGTATGTTAAGATGTACATACAATGAGCCTGAAAAAGCAATCTGTGGAGCTTGTACTAATCTTAGCCCACCTTGTGTTGATAAAGAACAGTATGCCGATATGATGTGTTACATGGAACCTTGCGTAGCCTGTGAAATAAATAAGAAATAATAATTTAAAAACCGAAAATAAAATTAATAGGAGGAAAAAAATGTCACAAATTCAATCAAGAATAAATTCATCTGCTGCAACCCTTACAAAAAACAGAACAGAAGATTCAATAACACCGGCCTCAGGAATGTGTGTAACTTGTGTTGACGGTTGCATAGGGATGTGTGAGATCGGTAAATCAGCATATCGTGGACACGAAGTGATTTACCCGCAACCATTTGGAGTCATAACTACAGCTTCTGAAAAAAAATATCCGGTTGACTATTCTGATTTTAACATTATGGGTACAGCAGTAGGCGCACATGGTATAGAGGCTGACAGCGACAAAGCGATCTTCCCAAATGCAAACCTTGAAGTTAATTTTGGTCATGATAAAGGCCTCAAATTTCACTATCCATGGCTCATTCCCGGTATAGGCTCAACAAATATAGCTAAGAATAACTGGGAAGGTTTGGCTATAGGATCAGCAATTGCAGGTACCGGACTTACCATCGGTGAAAATGTAGTAGGAATGGATCCTGAGGCAGTTATCAAAAATGGACATATAATTGATACAGTGGATCTGAAACGACGTGTCAGACTTTATAAAGATCATCAACGCAATGGCTATGGTGCTATTATTGTCCAGGCTAATATTGAAGATACACGATTAGGTGTTCAGGAATATGCAATTGAAAAACTTGGAGTAGAGGTGGTTGAGCTTAAGTGGGGGCAGGGTGCTAAAGACATAGGTGGTGAAGTGAAAATAAAAAACCTTGAAAAAGCACAATTATTATACAAACGTGGCTATGTCGTTCTTCCGAACCCTAATGATCCTGATGTTATTAAAGCATTTGAGCGTGGGGCATTCAAGGAATTTGAGCGGCATTCCCGTGTTGGAATGGTTACCGAAGAATCTTTCGCAAAAAGGGTAGAAGAATTGCGCAAAGCAGGTGCGAAATATATTTTCCTTAAAACAGGAGCTTACCGTCCGGCTGACCTGGCACGTGCAATTGCATACGCATCGAAATATGAACTTGATAATCTTACTGTTGATGCTGCGGGTGGAGGAACGGGCATGAGCCCATGGAGAATGATGAATGAATGGGGTGTTCCACCAGTTGAGCTTCATTCCATGTTGTACAATTATGCAGATATTCTTGCGAAGAAAAAGAAATATATTCCTTCTTTAGCTGTTGCCGGTGGATTTACTTTTGAGGATCAGATTTTTAAAGGGCTTGCAATGGGTGCCCCATATGTAAAAATGATAGGAATGGCCCGGGGCCCGATCGCAGCAGCAATGGTAGGTAAAACAATTGGGCGTGCAATTGATGAAAATCAACTGCCCGTGTACGTTGAACGTTTTGGTAGTAAAATCGACGAAATTTTTGTTACGGCAAATGAATTGCGTAAGGAATTAGGAAATGAAGCCTTCGAAAAATTACCTTCGGGAGCAATTGGATTGTACACTTACTATGAACGCTTGGCTCAGGGCTTACGGCAGCTTATGAGTGGTTCCCGTAAATTTGCTCTTGAGTTTATCTCTCGTGATGATATTGGAGCTTTGACTCAGGATGCAGCCAGAATCAGCGGCATTCAATATTTGATGGATATGGACAGTGCTGAAGTTGATGAAATCCTTAACATATAGATACTTATAATATATTATATTGTTCCGACATCTTATACATTGTATTGTATTTTATCAGTTTGTATAAATTAATTGTTTTTAAAATATGAAAATAGCAATTACCACTGATGATTGGGAAACTATATCCGCTCAATTTATTAGTACTAAAGGGTTTGCAATTTTTAAGGTTGAAGGCACTATTATAAAAAGTATGGAATATCGTACAAGTAATATTACTACTCATGAAAGAAGGATAAATAGTGGTTTACAGAGATTCAACAGATATGCAGTAATTCAAAATATACTCAAGGATTGTGACGTAGTAATCACTTATGTATTGGAAGAACAAATCATTAAAGATCTAAAAAAGATTGATATTAATGTTTATCAAACAGAGGAAACAAATGTGAAAAACGCCCTTGACTTATTTCTTAGTAATAATCTTACCAATAAACCAGAGAAAGGTTTTAACCATAACCATTAAAAATAATCACTATTTATACTATTCCTTATATTGATAAAAATGAGGCCATAGATGTGTTGCAGTTCAGCTAAAGTTGAAAGACCATTTGGTTATTTGATAATTATTTTTGATAAGCAAAAAAAGATATCCAGATGGATGGTGATTCCGGGTATCATTACTGTGTTGGCTTTTACCTCATTCCTTTATCTGCCTAAAATTCTTGAACCAGGAGTGGGCGTAACCTTGTCTATCCGTGCTGTCCGTCCTGCAATTTGGCTTAATCCCTCCCTGGAATGGTTAGTTTTCTTTACGGTTCTTGCATGGATTTTAAGTATTTCCACAGTGCTGGTAAAAAAAACAATTTAGAAAACAAATACCTAACAAGTGAAAGGGAAAATAAGAATGGGTGTATACAATTATTTGCGAATGGGAATATAGGTTGTTGCCAGAATTGAAATCCTTTGTTATTCTTATTTTAATTTAAAAAAAGTAAAATTACTCATTTTCCGGTTAAAAAGTCTCTATTTTTTTTTAATGGATTTGGCACCCGTACGGGCGCCAGAGGGGGCATCAGGTATTTTGAGGGAGTTTATTAAAAACAGGATTATCCCGATGGTAAGTATTTCTTATGTGTAACAGACGATAAAAATGGAGATTTTCAAGGAAGGGTAACCGATTACCTTAAGCAACATCCTATTGATAAAGATACATTGTGTTACCTTTGCGGCAATGTTAATATGATTTATGATGCGTTTGATATTTTGAAAGAACAAGGACTTCCTTCGGGAAGTTGATTTGCAGAAGAATATTTTTAAAGTCAAAATACCAAATAAAAAATATTATGAAATGGTGAACATGATCAAATCAAAACTTCCTGAACTGATAAACCTTTGCATGGAAAAGAACATCCCGTTTGTCAGTTTCAGGTTACCGGGCGGCAATAGTATACAAACATGGATTCAGTTGTCAGGGAAGATAATATTTGTTGACAGCATTCTTGAAATTATTAATAAAAAAGGATTTGTATATGCTCCGTTTCACCGAAACACAAATTTCCCTGTTGTTTTTTTTGAACCCGAAATAATTATTAAAGATGATAAGATTGAGGGGGCTTTTCTTGAAGAAATAATTAAAAAGAAACCTCTGTCCGCGGAATTAAATGTTACTGATATTGCAGAAACAAATCAAGCCGATTACATTAAGCAAGCCCAAAAATTTATTAACTCTTTTAACACCTCTTTCAGAAAAGCTGTTTTATCAAGAATTCATTTCGCAGAGAAAAAAGACTTTGATGCCGGGAAATTTTTTATAAACCTGCAAAAAACTTATCCTCATGCACTCTGCCATTTGATCAATATTCCCGGAGCGGGGACGTGGGCGGGAGCCTCTCCCGAAATGCTGATAAGCATTGACCCTAAAACCGTACAAACAGTCTCATTAGCAGGAACACAACAAAATAACGGCCGTAACAAGCCTGTTATTTGGCAGGAAAAGGAAATAGAGGAACAGCAAATCGTTTCGGATTATATTGAAAGTCTGCTTAAAAATTTTAGAATCAATTCGTACGTAAAAGAAGAAACGCAGACGGTTGAAGCAGGGAATACCTTGCACCTTGCAACGAGATATCGTTTAAAAACTTCAGAACTAAAAAACAGAACAGGCGACTTTATCGAAGAGCTGCATCCTACTCCGGCTGTTTGCGGAGTTCCTAAAGAAAAAGCACTCGATATGATATTTAATACAGAAAACCATAACCGTGAATATTATGCCGGGTTTCTTGGCACACTTAACATGAACAACCGAACCGAGCTTTTTGTAAATCTACGTTGTATGAAAATTCTGCCAAATAAACTGGCTTTATATGCTGGTGGCGGACTAACTAAAAAATCAGTTCCGGAATACGAATGGGAAGAAACGGTATTAAAGGCGCAGACGCTTTTGAATCTGTTAAATTAATCAATTCTTTTTTTCGTTTGGATTTAATTCAGGTTCGGAAGGGAAAATGATTTCTGTTTGGGATTTATAATAAAATGCTTCTTATCATTTCAAAATATTCCCGACCTTTGCCCCCATAAGATTGTCTATTGATTATTGTTGATTGATAATTGCTACAAATCAATAATCGATAGTCAATAAACAATAATCAATTGCATGACTTCTGACAAAAAGGGAATAGCATTATTAACAGAAATCTTTGTTAAGAAAGGATTAAAACAAATTGTTATTTCTCCCGGCTCACGTAACGCACCCATTATTATTTCTTTTGCTCAACATCCGAAAATCAAAGCCATCAGCATTGTTGATGAACGAAGTGCCGCATTTTTTGCCCTGGGAATGGCTCAACAAACAAAACAAACAGTTGCAATCGCCTGTACTTCCGGAACGGCTGCTCTGAACTATGCACCCGCCATTGCAGAAGCGTATTATCAGAAAGTACCATTATTGGTTTTAACTGCTGATCGCCCTGAAGAACTCATCGATCAGGGAGATGGACAGGCCATCCGGCAGAAAAATGTTTATGCAAATTATATTATAAAGAGTTTTGAATTACCGCAGGAAATAAGCAATGAAGCTGATTTTAATTTTGCCGAAAAAATTATTAACGAAGCCATTAATCTGACTCAATATCCTGATTTTGGACCGGTTCATATTAATATTCCTTTTAACGAACCTTTATATAATCAGGTTGAAAAGCATTCATTCGAAGCAAATATTTTTGAACCCGTTATTAAACCCAAATCTATCCCCGAAGAAAAAATTAAGGAATTTGCCGAACGTTGGAATGGATATGAAAAAAAACTCCTGATCGCCGGAATGATGGACACAAATACCCGGCTTGAGGAAATATTGAACAAAATAGCTGACGACCCGTCAGTAGTATTATTAACTGAAACTATTTCCAATTTAAAAAATAGTTGTACTTGCCCTTGCATCGATAGAGTTGTTTCTACAATACTTCCGGAAGAAATTGAAAATTTCAGACCTGTATTGCTTGTAACTTTTGGCGGACAGGTGATATCAAAAATGGTAAAAGCTTTTATTCGTAAAAATAAGCCGCTGGAACATTGGCATATTGATCCGATAGATTTTCAAATGGATACTTATCAATGTCTTACATCTGGTATTCCTGTAAAACCGACAAGTTTTTTTAGTCAAATTTTACCTCTTGTTAAGCCAAAGAAAAGCAAGTTTAATTTTAATTGGATTGAACGGGATAAACGTTCAGAAAACAGATATGCACAGTTTTTAAGCAAATGTGAATTTTCCGATCTGAAAGTATTTGAAACTATTTTAAAAGCCATTCCCAAAGGAAGTAATTTACAAATGGGAAACAGCACACCGGTCAGGTATGTTCAGCTTTTCAAACCTTTTCAAAAACTGACTTATAACTCAAACCGCGGAACCAGCGGAATCGACGGAACTGTTTCCACGGCTGCCGGAGCTGCTTATGTTTCTAAAAAGCCAACGACCATCATCACAGGTGATCTTGGATTTTTCTACGATTCAAATGCTTTGATGAATAACTATCTGAGTGAGAATTTAAGAATCATAATAATAAATAATTCAGGCGGTGGTATTTTCAGGTTTATCCCTGGTCCGGGAGAAACCGATCAATTAGAAGAATTTTTTGAAACCAAACACGACTGGAAAGCCGAATTCATCGCAAAAAATTTTAACATTCATTATTATTCGGCAAACCATCTTAACTCTTTAAATACATCACTTGAAAAATTTTATAAACTACAGCCAAACAATAAACCTGCAATTCTTGAAGTTTTTACTCCGAATGAAAAAAATGCAGTAACTTTGAAGGAATATTTTAAATATTTAAAATTTTAAGTCATGATCCATACTGAAAAATTAACTAATTTACAGCAGGAACTACTAAAAGTATTTAGTTATAGTTTAAGTGAAAAACAATTAATAGAAATAAAAGAACTTCTTTCAAATTATTTCGCAGAAAAGGCAACTAACGAAATGGACAAATTATGGGAAAAGAATAAATGGAATGATCAAACTATGGAAGACTGGTCAAAGGAACATTTGCGGACTACTTATTCTGAAAATAAATGAAAATAGTTTTAGATACAAATGCCTTGCTTATTTCCATTCCAAAAAAATCAAAATTCCGTTTGATTTTTGATGCTTTAATAAACAAAACATACACACTTATTATAAGCAATGAAATACTAACGGAGTATTTTGAAATAATTGATCAAAAAGCAAATTATACTGTTGCTTCAAATATTATTGAAATGTTACTATCCCTCGAAAATGTAGAAAAAAAAGAAGTATATTATAAATGGGATTTAATACAAATTGATAAAGATGATAATAAATTTATTGATTGTGCTATTGCAGGAAATGCTGATTTTATTGTTTCGAATGACCATCATTTTAATGTATTAAGAAAAATAAGTTTTCCCTCTATATCTGTTATTAGCATTAACGAATTTTTAGATATTTTAAAAAATGAGATCCAAGCCTAACTGGAAATCCTTAAAACAATACGAAGATATTTTATTTGAATTTTGGGAAGGAATTGCAAAGATAACTATTAACCGTCCTGAAGTTCACAATGCTTTTCGTCCGACAACTGTTAACGAAATTGGAGAGGCATTTAAAATATGTCGGGAAAATCAGGATATTTATGTTGTTATTCTGACAGGCGCCGGCGATAAGGCATTTTGCAGCGGAGGCGACCAGAATTATAAAAGCGAAGGCGGATATTTAGACAAAGATGGCGTTCCGAGATTAAATGTATTAGATGTACAAAAACAAATACGCTCTTTACCTAAGCCGGTTATTGCTATGGTAAATGGATATGCAATTGGCGGCGGGCATGTGTTGCATGTAATGTGTGATCTGACCATTGCTTCTGATAAAGCAAGGTTTGGGCAAACCGGACCAAAAGTTGGCAGTTTTGATGCCGGGTTTGGATCGTCATATCTCGCCAGGCATGTAGGGCAAAAGAAAGCCCGCGAAATCTGGTTCCTGAACCTGCAATACACTGCCGAAGAAGCTGAAAAAATGGGAATGGTAAATAAAATTGTTCCGTTGGATCAACTGGAAGACACAACTATTGAGTGGTGTCAGATTATAATGAAGCGAAGCCCCATGGCGTTGCGAATGATTAAAATGGGTTTAAACGCTGAACTGGATGGACAGGCAGGTATTCAGGAATTGGCAGGTAATGCAACTCTTCTGTATTACATGACGGACGAAGCACAGGAAGGGAAAAAAGCATTCCTTGAAAAGCGTGATCCGGATTTTAAAAAGTTCCCGAAATTTCCGTAATTTGCAAAAATAAATGAAACTTAAACTCTGGATACAAGCATTTCGATTGCGAACTTTACCACTATCGCTTTCAAGCATAGCACTCGGATGTTTTATTGCTTTTTACGATGGCGCTTTTAACTGGAAAGTATGTGTTCTTGCCTCTTTAACTACATTATTTCTCCAAATTCTTTCAAACCTTGCAAATGATTATGGAGACTCGAAATACGGTGTTGACAATATCCAAAGAAAAGGCCCGGAAAGGGCTGTGCAGAGTGGGGTTATCACTCCAATAAAAATGAAACGGGTGGTTATACTTTTTATGGTTCTTTCACTTGTGAGTGGTTTGTGGTTGATATATGAGGGAACTAAAGGAATACCAATGACTACCGGATTAATTTTCGTAGCACTTGGACTTGGTGCCATTGTTGCGGCTGTAAAATATACTATTGGAAAACATCCTTATGGCTATTCAGGTTTCGGCGATCTTTTTGTATTCCTTTTCTTCGGGTTAACCGGTGTAATTGGAACTTATTACCTGAACACACACATCCTGAAATGGGAACTTTTACTTCCGGCTTCTGCTATGGGCTTTTTGAGCGCCGGTGTTCTAAATCTCAACAATATGCGCGACAGGGAAAATGACCAAATATCAGGAAAGCACACTTTGGTGGTAAAAATGGGTATTGAGAAAGCCAAATGGTATCATTTGTTCCTTTTATTAAGCTCTATCATTACAGGTCTTACTTATATGCTTATTAATTATCATTCTCCTTTCCAGATGTTATTTTTGCTTACAATACCAATGCTTTGGATAAATGTTGCAGTCGTGTTTAAAAACACGATTCCGGAAGAACTGGATCCGTATCTCAAAAAACTGGCGATTGCCAGCTTGTTGTTTTCTTTGAGTTTTGGGATTGGGTTGGTTATTTGAAATTAGGCAGACAAATTCAAATTATTCTGAACGCATTTTATTTAAATCACCTTCCCACTTCAGCTTTCCTCGTAATTTTTTAATTGAATCTTGTTTTTTTATAATTTTATCAAAAAATTTATGCTCCGATCCAATTGGAAAAAATACACACTCAAATTCAAACGCCCTGCCGGCACATCCCGTGGTAAGCTTACAACAAAGGATTCATGGTTTATTTTTATATACGATGATTCTGACCCGCAAATTGTCGGAATTGGTGAATGTAGTTTATTGAAAGACCTTAGCATTGACGACAGGGAAGATTATGAGGAAAAGATTGAAGAAGTTTGTGAGAATATAAATAATTACTCGTTTTATCTTGATACAGGTCTTTTGGAATTTCCTTCTATCCGGTTTGGACTTGAGATGGCTTTGATGGATTTGGGGTTAATAGGTAATAGGGTATATAAGGGAAATAAGGGGAATAAGGGAAATAAGGGAAATAGGGGAGAACGGATTTTGTTTCCATCTGATTTTACGGATGGTAAGGATTCGATTGAAATTAACGGGCTGGTATGGATGGGAAGTTTTGATTTTATGCGGCAGCAAATAATTGATAAAATTGAATCGGGATTTAAATGTATTAAGCTAAAAATCGGTGCAATTGACTTTACTGAGGAATTAAGCCTGATTAAATCCATTCGAAATAAATTTTCTGCAAAGGATATTGAAATCAGGGTGGATGCAAACGGCGCTTTCCCGGTAGATGAAGCATTGGAAAAACTAAAACTTCTTTCAGAATTTAACCTGCATTCCATTGAGCAACCCATCCGGCATGGACAATGGGAACAAATGGCTGAACTTTGCGAAAAATCACCTTTACATATTGCCCTGGATGAGGAATTAATAGGAATAGTTAATATCAAAGAAAAAAAGAAACTTCTGAAAATCATCCGTCCGCAATACATAATTATAAAACCCAGTCTTGTCGGAGGGTTTAAAGCATCAGAAGAATGGATCGACATGGCAAAAAAAAATAATATCGGTTGGTGGGTTACTTCTGCTTTGGAATCTAATATTGGCTTAAATGCCATTGCCCAATGGACATATACTTTGGGAAATAAAATGCCGCAGGGATTGGGAACAGGGCAGCTTTATTCGAATAACATTGATTCGGGTCTGTATATCGAAAATGGCAAACTACTATATAATCCTGATAAAAACCGGAATCAGAAATAAAACATTAAACCTGCGCTTGGCATGATGGGAAGCTGATAAACCGTTTCATAGGTAATTCTATCCCTGTAGAAAATATTTTCTCTGTTATAAACATTAGTAATACTTACATTAGCTTCCAATTTTGTATATCTGCCAAGTGTAAATGTCTTTTTCACTCCGATATCTAACCGGTGATATGTGGGCAGCCTGCCGGTATTTAAGTCGGCATAAATAATCCCGAAATCAGAGTTAACAACAGTATAGTCAGTGTAAATACCCCCCATAAATGTATTAAGCTGATAAAATCCCTGGGTTAAAGTAAAGGGGAATCCCGAACCGAAATTCCAACGGGCATTGAACTCCCAGTCATATTTATCCCCGAAAATATATGAGGCTACCAGATTTATATTATGTCGCCTGTCGTAATGCGGATTATATTCCTTTAATCCGCCGATGATGTCTTCATATTTTCTTGTAACATAACCCAATGAATATACTGCCCAGAAATAAATCCGTTTATAGTCATATTTAAGTGTAAAATCGACCCCTGTGGCATAGCCTTTCTCAATAATAAAATCTTTGGTTATAAGATCCGACTCATCAGGATGTTTATTTTCGTCAAATAATTTATTACGGTTTAGATTGGTTAGCTGCGAAAAATTCTTATAATAACCCTCTAAATTAATAGTTACATTCTGAGCAACATCATATTCAAATCCAAGAATTGCATGTTCTGATTTTTGCAATTTATGATTTACAGGCTTTCCGTCGAATTCATCAGGAAGGTTATCAGGTCCGGAAAGGAATCCGTAAAAAAGATTAACAATATCCCTGTCGGAATGAGCGCTTATGAGATTTTGCGAATAAAAGCCACCGGCAAATTTCACCCTGAAAACATCAGTGGCATTATACTTCATTGCCAAACGCGGTTCTAATGAAAGATTCGACAAAGAAGCGTACCATTGTAATCTGAAACCGGGTTCTATCAGCCATTTACCTGCTGTTTTTTTGTATTTAATATAAGCTCCTAATTCGGTTGTATTTTCTTCCTGTGAAATTTTTAAACCTATTGTGTTATAGAAAATATAATCGGTTTTAAAACCAAGTATTTCAATCCCGTATTTTATTTCATCTTTGCCAATAAAATAAGTAAAATCAAAACCCATATTAAATCCGTTGATAGAACTTGTACGTGAGGGATTTGCCTCCTCCTCCAAAGCTATTTTATACTGAGAATAGGCAACATGACCTTCAATCAGAACCGATGAACTGCCCGGAATGATAAGAAAATTTGTACCGCCTCCAAACGACTCCCAATGATAATCGGAAAGAGCCTTGTAATTATTAACCCTGTCGTTGAAACTGAAACCGAAAAAATTTACCTTGCTGCCATTATCACCCATCAGTGATATTTTACCATACAGGTCGGTATAGTTAAAAGGCAATCCGTTTTCGTCAACATATTCATAAAATATTTTAGAACTTTGCTCAAGGTAAGAATTCTTAGCCGTAAAAATAAATGATGAGCTTCCTCCCCCGCCTTCTTTTTGCTTTTTAATCGGACCTTCAATCATCAGGTTAGCGCCAAAGGTGCTGGCTCCAACTTTGCCTGCTATCCTCGATTTGTTTCCATCACGTGTAGTAATGTCCATTACCGAAGAAA
>JACKQG010004114.1_pt1 | contig 17100 bp, 9 predicted proteins | sample 8237621 | NCBI WGS metagenome assembly JACKQG01 (sample SAMN15677084, study PRJNA649215) | marine metagenome | biome: marine; feature: Black Sea; material: saline water; isolation source: suspended particulate matter (SPM) from the Black Sea western gyre | collected 2013-06-09/2013-06-10 | depth...
TTTAATAAAAATATCGTTAAAGTCAATTAAAAAATAAATTTATTTGCTTGATTTTTTTCATTGAATTGGGTATTTTTACTATACTCGTTTAGGTTTACTTTCTAACATATAAATCATTACTTTTCATAAGTAAAAATGGTAATGGATAATAACAATCAAAAAATGACATTGAAAAATAATTCTAAAATTCTATACTTCGCTTTCATCATTTTGGGTTTTAGCGCAATGATGAGTCAAATCATTGTAATTCGGGAATTGATTTTTCTGTTTACCGGCAATGAATTGACAATTGGAATTATTTTAGCAGTGTGGCTTCTTTGGACGGCTATTGGCAGTGGATTTTTTGGCAGGCTCACGAGATATGTCAAAAAGCCTATTAACTTGTTTTCTTATTTGCAATTCTTCGTAGTCCTTTTGCTTCCTCTCACCATAGTTGCTGTCAGGCTGAGTCGTTTTATTCTTTTTTTATCAGCAGGTGAGATTTCTCACCCCTTGCTGATTATTTTAATTCCCCTGGTAACGTTGGCACCCATTGCAACATCGTTCGGATTTCTGTACACGTTGAGTTGTAACATTCTTTCCAAGAAAGATGAAACGAAATCTTTTGTTCCTGGCAAAGTTTATTTCTTCGAGGCAATCGGCGCTGGAGGAGCAGGTTTTATTGCCAGCATTATTTTATTCCGTTTTCTAAATAACTTCGAAATCGTTTTAATTATTTCCGGCATATGTTTACTATCCGGATTATTTCTGCTATTTGTTTCAAGTCGAAAGAAATTTCAAATCTTGACTCCCATTGTTATTGGTTTATTTTTCTTTATTGTTTTCTTTTCGCCCCAGTTGAAAAAATTTGTTAATAGTAAATTTTGGGGTAACATCAAATTACTTGAATCGAAAACAACTATTTATGGCAATATCTCTGTTACCAAAATTGGTGAATCAATCAGTTTCTATGAAAATGGTATGTTAATGTTTACATATCCTGATCTTTTGTATGCGGAGGAATCGGTTCATTTTGCATTGTTAGAGCATCCAGCCCCAAAAAACGTCCTGCTAATAGGCGGAGATCCTGTGGGAAGCTTAAACCAGGTGTTATCTCATACTATAATCGAAAAAGTTGATTTCCTCCTTTTGGATCCGGCTTTAATTGAGTTAACACAAAAGTACATTCCATCCACAAAGCACATTTTAAATAATCCAAAAATAAAAATCATCTATCAAGACGGAAGACAATTTTTGGATAAAACCAAAGAAAAATATGATGTCATTATCATCAACCTACCTGCGCCGGAAACAACGCAAATAAATCGATTTTACACAACGGAATTTTATCGTGCAGCGAAAAAAGGATTAAAAAAGAATGGCGTGATGAGCTTTTCAATCGCAGCTTCAGAAAACGTCATTGGATCTGAGCAGGCTGAACTATTGAGATGTTTATTTTTTACCTTCAACCTGGCTTTTCAGGAAATAATTATTATTCCCGGCTACACCCTTCATTTTATTGGCAGCAATAAAAAAGGCAATTTGACAAATGATCCGGAAATCCTGATCAGCCGGATAAAGCATAGAAACTTGCCTACAAAGTATATTCAAGATTATTATCTTCGTTTTCGATTGTCACCCGATAGAATCAAATATATTAGTGAAATAATTAAAACAGGTAATCCCACAAAAATCAACCGCGACTTCCACCCTATCAGCTATTTTTATAATATCTATTTGTGGTTTACAAATTTCAACAAAAAAATGATTGGCTCGATCCATGACTTTTTTCAATTGAGCAAGCTGCTTTTTTCGTTGATTATTTTTGGTTTTGTTTTATTATTTTTGATACTTTTTTTTCGTGCTAAAAATCAAGACAAGAAATTTAATCGTGCCATTTATATTTCAATTATTTTAATCGGCTGCACAACAATATCATTGGAAATACTTATCATTCATGGTTTTCAGGCAATTTATGGGTATGCTTATTACCAGCTATCACTTATTCTAACCGGTTTTATGGTTGGATTGGCTTTGGGGAGTTGGTATTCCATTCACTTATTAAAACGTTCAAAAACTGCTTTTAAACGTTATTTGGTTTTTCAATCTTTTCTCACTTTATATCCGTTATTAACTTATTTTGTTTTGATCTCACTTTCAAAAATCACTTTATCTTCATTTTTAATCCAGGCTTCATTTTTAGTTTTAATTTCAGGATTAGGTTTTATCGGCGGTTTTCAATTTCCACTTGCTAGTTACTTAATCTTTCAGCACAAAAAACAAATTGACCGTATTGGTGGGACACTTTATGCGTGGGATTTGTTTGGTTCAGTTATCGGGGCATTATTGATTAGTACGTTAATAATTCCTGTGCTCGGTGTTCTCGCAGCGACTTTATCTTTTTTTGTTATGAATTTTGTCGTGTTGGTATTATTATTTCAAAACCAATAATGAGTTCACTCAAAAAACCACTAATTACACGAATTACACTAATTTCTATAAAATCAATCTTCGGCGGACTTTTACAATAGATTGATTCACCAATTGAGAATTCACCTAAAAATAATTAGTGAAAATTCGTGAAATTCGTTAACCTCTTTTATAATATGATGTCAATGGCAAGAATATAAAATGTGCAGACTACTACTTGTAAAATCAAAAACCGAATTCCCAATTTCCTATCATCTGAAGAAATTCAGTTATATTGCAGAAAACAGCCGGGAATACCAGGGACATGGCTGGGGCTGCGTTTATCTCCAAAATGGTAGTTGGAAAAAATATAAAAACATTAATCCCATCTGGACTGATGATCCGAATCAGTTTGGCAGTTCAACTTATTTGTTAGCCCACGCCAGAAGCGCCTTTCGCGATGAAGGGATTACAATTGAGAATAACATGCCATTTCAATCAGGTAATATTTTTTTTATCTTTAATGGTGAGCTGCATGGCGTAAAAATAAAAGAAGAGGGGCGAATTGGCGCAGAAAAATTATTCAATTACATTCTCCGGTTTTATCGAAAAGATCAGGAAGCGGGCTTTCAAAGAGCGCTGGAAATAATAGAAAAACGGACTAATTATATCAAAGCTATGAATATTATTATGACAGACAAAAAACAAATTTATTTGGCATCTACTCATAATGAAGATCACGATTATTTTACGATGTATAAAAAAGAAACTGAAAATGATTTAATAATCTGTTCCGAACCTTTTCCCAATGAGACTGATTGGGAAAAAATTCCCAACAACACAAGGAGGATTTTTGCGCAATGATAATTATTAAAATAGGCGGTGGCAAATCAATTAATATAAAAGGAATAATTAAAGACATTGCAGACATTGAAGAATCTTATGTCATTGTACACGGCGCCAATGCATTACGCGATGAACTTGCAGAGAAACTTGATAAACCCAAAAAAGTTATCACATCAATCTCGGGATACTCAAGCGTCTTTTCTGATGAGGAAGCGCTTGATATTATGATGATGGCATATTCCGGGCTCAAAAATAAAAGGATTGTTGAACTATGCCAACAGCATGGAATTAATGCTGTAGGTCTATCGGGTGTCGATGGCAAAGCTGTTTTAGGGAAAAGAAACCAAAGAATTCGGGTTAAAGAAGGGGAAAAGTTGAGAATTATCCGCGATTTCTCCGGCAAACCGAAATCGATTAATGTTGAGTTGCTTAATTTATTACTTTCAAATGGATATGTTCCGGTTTTGACAGTTCCGATACTTGATGAAAATAACATTGCCATTAATTCAGAAAATGATGATATTGTCCGGTTGCTTTCTAAAAAAATGGGAGCAAAAACAATTATTCAACTAATTGAAGCCAAAGGATTTCTTGAAAATTCAAATGAGCCGGATTCTGTCATAAAAAAGCTGGATTCAAAAGAGCTTGAAAAAAAGGAAAATCAAGTAGAAGGAAGAATGAAAAGAAAAGTCCTGGCATTGCGGAAATTGTTTGAAAATGGTGCAGCAAAAGTAATCATTAGTGACGGCAGAGCAGAAAATCCAATAAAAGATGCTTTAGCTGGCAAAGGGACGGTGATATCATGATTGATTATAAAGCGCTTCAAAGTGAATACGAATTTGATGTTTACCCGAAAAGAGAAATTGTCTTGATCAAAGGGGAAAATGCCAGAGTCTGGGATAGTCAGGGAAATGAATATGTTGACTGTGTAGCCGGACATGGTGTTGCGAATATCGGTCATTGTAATGAAGCAGTCATTCAAGCCATTGAGAAACAATCCCGCAAACTCATTACCTGCAGCGGCACTTTTTACAATGATACAAAAGCAGAATTATTGCAAAAATTAATATCAATCGGCCCAAAGAGTTTGAAGAAAGCATTTCTGTGTAATTCAGGGACAGAAGCGATTGAAGCAGCTATAAAATTTGCCCGTTTTTCAACAGGTAAAACAGATTTTATCTGCGCCATGAGAGGATTCCACGGAAGAACAATTGGTGCTTTAAGCGCTACTTTTCAACCTGCGTATAAAAAATCATTTGAGCCGCTGGTGTGTGGTTTTAATTTTGTTTCTTTCAACAAATTTGAAAAATTAGTAAAGGCTGTTACTGATAAAACAGCGGCAATCATTTTAGAAATTGTCCAGGGCGAAGGCGGTGTTCACATTGGTACGCAGGAATACTTCCTTCAGGTTCAACAACTGTGTCAGGAAAAAGGATTATTATTAATCATTGATGAAGTGCAAACCGGTTTTTGTCGAACCGGTAAAATGTTCGCCTGCCAACATTTCGACCTTCAACCGGATATCCTCTGCCTCGCCAAAGGAATAGCAGGTGGTCTGCCAATGGGCGCAGTGTTGTGTTCGGACAAATTAAACGCCCCGATTGATCAACATGGCTCAACTTTTGGTGGTAATCCTTTGGTTTGCGCAGCATCGCTGGCTGTGATTGATTTTATGGTGGAAAATCGACTTGATGAGGCAGCTAAAAAGAAAGGCGAATTTCTTGTTCAAAAACTCATGGAAGCTGAACTGTCAAAAGTCAGGGAGATTCGCCATCTGGGATTAATGATAGGGATTGAGCTAAAAGAAAAAGTAAAACCTTACATTATCAAACTAATTGAATCCCGAGTTCTAACGCTTCCGGCAGGCGCAACAGTTTTGCGGTTGCTTCCACCTTTAACTATTTGCTATGATGAATTAGAGATAGTTGCTGACAAAATTATAGCAGTACTTCAAACCTAAAAACAAAATGCCTGTCCAAGTTTTTTTTTCGGGAATAGACGACAAAATATTAAAAAAAGTGGGCGGGGATCATTTTGTCGTCCATTCCCGGGAAAAACTCGGGACAGGTATTTTGTCTATTTCTTTTTTTAATGATTTTATCAGCAAATAATATTTGCTTCTTCTCTTAAAATAACAAGAGAATTATGTAGCATCAGTCTGGTTGTTAAATATTTCAGCCGTTTCATCATTTAACAGCACCCAAAGAGAATAAACGCCAAGCGCTGTCCCAAACGGTATTTCGATCAGATCAATACAAGATAGGATCAATGTTAGTATCCTTGCCCAGGGGCGTCGTTTTAATAGTCCAATGCCAGCAATAATATCCGGTATTGAAAAAACCACCAAAACAACTGCGATTATTGACCCCACCATCGAGGTGATGGCTATCGCTTCAGGATCACGCGAAAGAAGACCTCCTCCTGCGACTGCGACAAACACGATAATAGCAATCATAATTCCCAGGGCGCCCGCCCCGATTCTTAATGCCCCAGCTAAAGTAATGTGTTGTTCCATTCTCATAATTATTTCCTTTCCATTTTTCTTTTCATTCGTTTTATTCTTATTTCAGCGTTTTTGTTTTGTGGATTCAACTCGAGAGATTTTTTATATTGCTTAATGGCAATTTCATATTCATCATTTTTCATATAAGCTTCACCGAGACTATCCCATACATTAAACGATTCCGGGTATGTTTCAACATTGAGTTTAAATATCTTGATAGCTTCTTCCATTTTATTGATGCCCATTAATTGATAACCCAAAAAATTCATTGGATATTCTTTAACAACATCACCAGCTTTTTTCATCTTTTTATATTTTTCAACAGCTGTTTCGATACCACTCTTAACAATGATTGAATAAAGTTGTGCAGCCTTCGAAGATAATTGTAAAGTTACTGTAGTTGGCTGATTATCATCATATCCAAAAACAGCGTACTGTTCCAAATCTTCAACCACAAAAACGGTTTCAGAAATTGGCAGCAACCGGTAATTCCCCAAATTGGGTGATTTGATTAAAAGTACATTATCAACTTTCTCAACCACAATTTTTCCCTGATCGAATGGATATTCTTTTACGTATTTATCCAGTGTCTCGGATGTTAGTGTAATTAATTCAGCGCGCTTATAAGACGGTGTATTCTGCAAAGGAATCAGCTTGGGATTTGTTTTCGGTTCGGTAACTTTTGCATTCAAAATCATTCTGGCTAAACGAGCATTTGGCGGACAGCGCTTGCCTTCATAAGTATTAACACGTTGAACTAAAACCATGTTTGCACCCGGGATAACTGCAATTATTTGTGTCCCAACACCTAATGCTGAATACATACCAACGTCCTTAAATTCCCCGGCGATCCACCAAAGGTAACCATATCCGCCCCGGTTTCCAGCATCTGAATACGATGTAGCGCTTTCTTTAATCCATTCTTCTGAAATGATCTGCTTTTCGTTCCACTTACCATTATTCAAATATAAGAGTCCCAATCGTGCCATATCTCTTGCTGATAGCTTAAAGGGATAAGCTGGATGAATTGAATTTTCCGGTTCGAGATGATGATAACCGTCCATCAAACGAAAATCTTCCATTTGAAGTGGTACAGCTAAACGGTTTTTGAAGGCATCGAAAATATCTGTTTTCGTTTCCTGTTCAAAAATTTTCCCCAATACATTAAAATCCCAGTTATTGTAATACCAAAATGTATCACGCGGGTGGCTGCCCCGTTTAGGACGACTCGCTTTCATTCCCGCTGTTTCGTAAGCTGCTGGATGGTAAACCCCGGAACGGGCTTTTATCAAGTCTCTGACTCGCGCCATCTTTTCATCTTCTGTTAACTGATCTTTATCATCGATATTCAAGTCTGCCATGGTTTTGTCCATATCAATTAATTCATCAGCCACATAAATGCCATAAAGAGCACTCAATAGACTTTTTCTAATAGAATGGCACATAAATCTTCTTTCCACATCTCCCCAGGAAAATAGAATTTTTCCATCATAAACTACCATAAAAGCAACCGCATCAAGACTGTCGTACAAGACTTTCGCCTTATTTAGTTGTTCTGATGAAAATCCGGCTTCTTCAGGAGTAGCGTATTGTTGCCAGGATTCTTGGGGATTTTGAGCAAAGGCAATAGAGGATAAGAGGATAACAAGTAGAATAAAGTTTATCAACCGATTTAATCTCATCACGATCTTCCTCATTCTTTTGGCTATGATTTTACTTTTGATTAGGAATTTACTTTGGAAATAATAGAATAGATACAACTAATCTTTTTATTACTTCTACACTTACGCCAAATTTTTGATTATGTTTCAGTTGACTTCTTCAATATTTTTCCTGAATTGTTTTGGGATTTCAAAAAATGGTGTCTCCCCTATCAATGAACATTTTGTATGAAATAATATTTAAGAATTCATTTTACAAATTTTTTATGAAAAAGTCAAAGGAATGATTTATACAAACGCAGAAACAGAACTTTACTACTCCAGAGGATGTTTGATGTGACGAGATGCAGTGGATTTATGGATTAATATTTAATTGAAAAATTTTATATCTAACAGGTCATAACTGATTGAATACAAAATGAATAATATGAGAGATTATTATTTTCTCCATTTATCGTAGTTTTCTTATTTCATAAGGTTTTGTTTGCACCATTTTTGCGACAATCAATTGACCATGATACTAATATTTGGATCTAACTCAAAATATTTTCCCATATTTTAATGACTTGAATCTATTTCTTAAGCTTCACATCGTTTAACCAATATAAAAAATCTTGTGTAATTTAGTTCTATTACAAATAATATAGCGCGTAGCTCTCTTTTGCTTTGCTCTCTGCGCCATGCGCTGTGCGATTATTCACATCTCAAACTATCCACAGGATTCAATAGAGCTGCTTTAACAGATTGAAAACAAACAGTCAGCAATGCAACTGCCAATCCAACCATTCCCGCAAACAAAAATACCCACCACTCAATGTTTATCCGATAAGCAAAATTCTGCAGCCATTGGGACATAAAATAAAAGGCAATGGGAGACGCAACTACAATTGCAATCATTATTAAAACGAATACTTCTTTTGATAATAAATAGACAATTTGCGGAACAGAAGCGCCTAAAACTTTCCTGATCCCAATTTCTTTTAAACGCTGTTCAGTGCTAAATGAGATAAGGCCAAACAGTCCCAAACAAGCAATCAGGATTGCCAAAACAAAGAACACACCAAATATTTTTCCGGTCTGTTCATCTGCCCTGTACAATTTGCCATAATCTTCATCCAAAAAACTGAATTCAAACGGCTGCTGCTGGGAAAATTTATTCCATGTTTTTTCTATAAATTGAATGGTTTCATTAACGTTAAATGTAGAAATTTTTGCCAACGTATAATTCCCCCAATTCCCAGTAATGGGATAAATCACCATTGGTTTGATGGGACTGTGCAAAGATTCAAAATGTATGTCTTTTACCACGCCAACCACAGTAAAATATCCCCAGTCAGCCCGGTACAGCAAGCGTGTTCCAATTGGATTTAACACCCCCATTTCCTTCACCGCAGTTTCATTGATGACAAGCGCTGCGCTGTCAGTGGCAAAATCGCGGGAGAAATATCGTCCCTGCACAATTTCCATGTCAAGAAGATCGACCAGATTATAATCGCCCCAGATTGTGTATAGCGGGTAACTTTCTGTATTTGGTCTCCCTTCAATGGTATGCCCCCAACCGTTAAAATGCCTGCCCGGTGTAGTGTTAGACCTTGCTGCATTACTAATATTTGGATGTTTCAACAATTCCTGCTTAAATATTTGTATCTGTCTCCCAATGCTGTAAGTTCTGTGAATGACCAAAATTTGCTCCTGATCAAATCCCAGGTTTCTTTCCCGGACATATTGCAATTGTTTGTAAACGACAATCGTACTAACAAGTATGGCAATTGAGATTGAAAATTGTAATACCACAAGAAAACGGCGTAAAGATTTTTTGCCGCTTTTTCTATCGAGCGAGCCTCGTACGGTTTCTATTGGTTGAAATGATGAAAGGAAAAATGCCGGATAACTGCCAGCCAGAATACCGATCAATGCGGTAAAGCTAAACAGTACAGGGAATAAAAACAGGTTTGAAATAAAATTAAATTTCAAATCCCGTTGTGTGATAACAAGCGTATTTGGTCGCGTGAGCGCTGTTTTTGCATCCCCTTGAATTAATAGAATTGTAAACACATCAAATACTGTAGAATCAGCGCCAATGATTCTTTTCTCGAGGAATTGTTTGTCTTCATACAATACTAATGTGTTTCTCTCCCACAAACAAAGCCGTGTAATTTCATCAATCTCTGAAAAATTATTTTTCATCGCCTGCGCCATCGGTGGAGCAGTCCATGAAGAGCGCTGTTTTTTCGGTCTTCGATCAACACCCACGCGGTAAATTCGATCCGCATTTTTATGATGCTGGTCAAAACTCAATTCATCAAAAATAAAAAGTCCAATTAAAAAACAACATGCTATTCCAATGGCGAGTCCGGAGATGTTGATGAAAGAATAAACTTTGTGTCTTTTTATGTTTCTCAATACAATTTTAAAATAACTTGTAAACATAACGCCTCCTATTTGTGATTTACGATTTCGGATTTAATTAATCCGAAATCCGCAATCGTAAATCCAAAATCGAATTTATTCATAACGAAGTGATTTAACCGGATTAGCCGTTGCCGCTTTGATAGTTTGTGAGCTTATGGTTATTAATGCAATAAGCATTGTAATTCCACTAGCAATAATAAAAATCCAAAAGCTGATTTCAATCTGGTGGGCAAAATCTTGCAGCCATTTTTTCATCACATACCATGCTATTGGGCATGCAAAAAAACATGCAATGAATACCCATTTCAGATGTTCTTTGGAAAGAAGCATCAGAACACCAAAAATTGAGGATCCAAGCACCTTTCTTATGCCGATTTCCTTTGTTCTTTGTTTACACATAAAAGAAGAAACTCCAAATAAGCCAAGGCTGGAAATAATGATCGCCAAAATTGTAGAATAAAAAATTAACTTTTGCCTGGCTTGAACCGTTCGTTCACTGGTGTATGTATAATCACTAACATATCTGTATGACAGACGATCTGTACTGAATTTATTACACACTGATTTTATGCTTTCTACTGTTGAAGCAATGACATGAATATCTGCTAATGCCGGATTTATCCTGGCAAATAAATAATCATTTCCTTCCGGTCGTAAAATCAGTGCTAACGGCTCCGGCGGTGTATTCAGTGGACTATTATGCTGAAAATTTTTAACAACACCAATCAAATTATAGTAACCATCAGAAAAATAAAATGGCTTACTTACCGGTGATTGTAAGCCCACTTTTTTAATTGCGGTTTCATTGACAATAATCGCATCTTCCAGGTCTGTTGTAAAAGTTTTATCATAAAATCTGCCTTCTGCCATTTTAATATCAAATGTTTTCAGGTAATCGTAATCGACATGAGTGTAGCACATTCTACGATGATGATCATCATTCACTCCCCATTGGAAAAACGAACCTGATCGAATAGCGTTTGGTAGTTTTGATGCAGAGCAAACAGCATAGATATTTGGATTTTTGAGCAGTTCATTTTTCACAATATCATATTTATTCTTAATATCGCCATCCAACTGCACATAAATAATATTATTGGTGTTCATTCCAAGATCAAAATTACGAATATAATTCGTTTGCCTGCTCATAATTACCGTGCAAATAATAAAAAATATTGAGAGAGTAAACTGCAGAACCACTAATGATTTTCTTAACGATGCTTTGCTTGGGCCTGATTTTAACTTATTCTTTAAAGCATTTATTGGATTAAATGATGATAGGAATATCGCCGGGTACAGTCCTGAAAAAGCACCTGTAATCACTACAATTGATATCAAGCTCAATAAAAATTTGTAATCAGAATAATTTATAACAATTTGTTTTAATGTATAATCATTAAAATATGATAGAGATATCTCTGTTAGAATAATAGCTACTATAGAAGCGATAAAAGTCAGGAAAAGGCTTTCACCTAAAAATTGTTTAATAATTTGAGTTCTATTTGCACCTGCAACCTTTCGCATGCCAATTTCTTTGGAGCGGTTGATTGATCTTGCAATTGCTAAATTCATAAAATTGATGGCAGCTAAAACCAAAATTACAAGTGCAATAAAAGAAAAAGCATATAATTTCTGGTTTCCCCCGGTATCAAGCAGGTAAGTATCGGTCAATGGAACCGCTACAATTTCAAATGTGATTTCCTTGCCTTCTGACAATAGCCGTGTATGTATTTTTTGATTCAATTGGTCATAAGATGTGTTTTGTCGTACCAAGCCATAAGTCAAATATGAACAAGGATAAAATGGCGTTCCCTGAATATCATTTCCCAGCTCTTTGAGAAAAGTAAACGGAACGATGAAATCGAATTTCCGGTAAGCATTAAGTGGTAGATTTTGTATTACACCAGTAACTTTGAAATCAAATTTATTATTTATTTTTAGAATTTTACCCAATGCATTTTCATCGCCAAAATACTTATCTGCAAAATCTTTTGTCAAAATAATGGAGTAAGGATCAGTTAGCGCTGAAATGGATTCGCCCTGCAAAAATGGGTAAGTAAAAATATCAAAGATAGATGGATCAGCTGCAGCACCCTGCGACTCTAATAAAATCTTGTTATTATATTTCACAACAAGATCCCCAGGTCTTCCCATTCTTACTACATCTGTAATTTCAGGATATTCTTCTTTTAATATACCAGCAATAGCAGGAGATGTTGTCGATTGAAAATTTATATCATCTCCCCGAATGCCTTTTAAATATGCCTGAAATATTTGATCTGACTTTACGTGATGTTTCTCATAACTCAATTCATCCTGTACCCATAAAAAAATAAGAATTGAGCACGCCATGCCAATTGCCAATCCAACGATATTAATGAATGAGTACACTTTGTTTCTCAAGATATTCCTGAACGCTATTTTTAGGTAATTTTTGAACATAATTCCTCCTGATTTTAGATTTCGGATTTACGATTTCGGAATTTTGATTTATTTAGTAATTCCGCAATCCGAAATCCACAATCCGCAATCGAATTTATTCATATCTCAAACTCTCCACTGGATTCTGAAACGCCACCTTACTGGATTGAATACTCACAACAACAAGCGCGAAAAACATTGCTAACAATCCGGAAATAACAAAAAAATACCAACCCAACTCAATATGATAGGCAAAATTTTGTAACCATTTTTTTATAATAAAATATGAAAAAATCCAGGCGAGTAAATTTGATACGGCGATCAAAAACAGAAATTCTTTATTAAGCAGACGCATTATACCAGGCACTGAAGCGCCCAATACTTTCCTGATCCCAATTTCTTTAGTGCGGCGTTCAGCCGTAAAAGATGATAATCCAAAAAGACCAAGACAGGATATAAACATTGCTAAAAACGAAAAATAGCTGAATATTTTTTTTGTCCGTTGTTCGGCTCGATACAGGCTTTCAAATTCTTCATCAAGAAAAGAATATTCAAAAGGATAATTAGGTACAAATTTTTTCCATGTATTTTCAACAAAAGTTAATGTTTCAGAAATATCAGGAGTACCCGGTTTAATCCGCAGACAAAAATAATTGTATCTATCAGGTTGTATCATCATCACAAAAGGTTCTATTTTGTTATGAAGTGATTGGAAATGAAAATTCTTCACCACGCCAACTATTGTTCCATGGCGCCATCCCTGACGACCTTCAAAAGAAAATCGTTTTTCGATTGGATTTTTCATCCCCATCGCTTCAATTGCTGCCTGGTTGACTATGAAGCCACCTGTCTCATCTGACAAATACTTTTTTGAGAAACCTCGTCCATCAGTCATTTCCATTTTCAGTGTTTGTAAATAATCAAAATCAACCGCGCCAAGTACAAAAGAATATCGTTTATCCGGATTTTTCCCATCCCAATCAAATCCATCATAGCTTGATAGCATGTCAACCAACATCCCTGATGTTGCAGCTACATTAACAATATTTCGATTCTGCAGAAGCTCATTTTTGAATGGCTCATTCTGCTGCTTCAAATCTCCTTTCATTGGTAAATACACTACTTGTTCACTGTTGTAGCCAGGATCTTTGTTTAGAAGAAAATTCAATTGTCGCGAAATGACAAGGGTTACGATAAGCAGAAAAATTGAAATCGAAAATTGAAGAATAACCAAACTTTTTCTTAAGATAGCGTCCTTATTTTTCTTTTTAATTAGAGATGAATTAGCTTTTAAAATAGCGACAGGTTTGAATGCTGCAAGAAAAAAAGTAGGATAACTGCCGGATATTATGCCTGTTAATAGGAGTAATCCAATTAATCCCAATCCAATATCAATATTTTTGATTAGATTAAGATTTAACATTTTACCGGAAATATCATTAAAAATTGGCAACACCAGGTAAACGATGTTAATAGCGATAATAAACGCAAATAAAGAAAGCAAAATTGATTCACCCATGAATTGTTTAATAAAATCAAATTTCGAAGCTCCGGTAACTTTTCTCATACCAATTTCTTTCGTCCTTGTGGATGATCTGGCAGTGGTTAAATTCATAAAATTGATACATGCAATGAGCAGAACAAATAAAGCAATAATGGAAAAAATGTAAACATATTCGATATTTCCGCCACCATTTAAGTTATGTAAGTGAATTTGTGTTAGCGGCTGAAGATGTAATTTTATATCATTTTCAGGGTTATGTTGATCTAATAATTCTGTGATGGATGCTTCAACTTTTTCGCTTTGCACGTCTTCATTAAGAAGTACATAAGTGCGAAGCTGGAAACGTTCCCAGCTAATTTGACCTCTATCTTTCTTGAGAAAAATTTCAAAAGGAAGAAGAAAATTAAAACGAAAATGAGAATTCCCCGGATTGCTTTTCAAAACACCTGTAATTTTATAATCATTTACATTATCAATTTTAATTGTTTTCCCAAGTGGATTATTATCACCAAAATATTTATCCGCCATTGTTTCTGTGATCACGATAGAATATGGATCAGTTAAAGCTGTTATTGCATCCCCATTTAAAAGCGGAAACGAGAACATTGTTAAAAAGGACGGGTCAACAAACGCCCCTCTTTCGTTGAATCGAACATTATTGTTTTCTATTAAAGCGCTGAATGATCGGTACCTTGATACATCAGCAATTTCCGGGAAATCACTTTTTAATGCAGGCGCCAGTGGAATTGGAGTAACCGCCCAACTTTCATTTGAATAAAACTCGGCATAAACCCGGTACAGATTCTTTGAATTTTTAAAAAATCTATCATAGCTCATTTCATCCTGAACCCACAACAGGATGATAATACAAGTAGCCATTCCAATAGCGAGCCCTAAAATATTGATTATCGAATAGCCTTTGTATTTATAAAGGGTTCGTAATGCGATTTTTAAATAATTTTTTAGCATGATTCCTCCAATTTCGGATTTACGATTTCGGAATGTTGATTTACATATTTTTAATTCCGAAATCCAAAATCGTAAATCCAAAATCGAATTTATTCATATCTCAAACTATCAATTGGATTAGCAATTGCCGACATTACAGCTTGATAACTCACTGTAAACAACGCAATAACCAGCGCTATCGCTCCAGCAAAAAGAAACGTCCACCAGCCAATATCAATTCGATAAGCAAAATATTGCAACCACTTATGCATTACAAACCAGGCAACAGGCCAGGCAAAAATATTAGCAAAAATAACTCTTTTAATAAATTCCTTATTCAACATAAAAATTATACCAGAGACCGAAGCTCCCAATACTTTTCGGATGCCAATCTCCTTAATGCGCTTATTAGTCATGAATGAAGCTAATCCGAACAAACCGAGGCAGGAAATAAATAGAGCAAGCGCGGTAAATATTGATAGCAACCTGCCTGTTTTTTCCTCTGCTTGATACAGTTTGTCGTAGGCGTCATCTATATATCGATAATTAAATTCAACATCAGGCAAAACATTCTTCCATTTTTCTTTAACATAAGCAATTGTTTCGGTTGTGTTTTGTGGACTTATTTTTAATGCCATCAATATAAACATATCTCGATTGATATAAATTAACATCGGATTTATTTTTTTATGGAAAGATTCCACATGAAAGTCTTGTGCTACGCCGATTATTGTTACATCTTTATTACCGGGTAACTTCAGCTTTGTACCGATTGGATTTTCCAAATCCAGAACATTTACCGCTGTTTGGTTTAAGATCACATTTTCTTCTTCAAGCGAAAATTTATCTGAAAAATCCCTGCCTTTAATTATCTTTAATCCTATTGATGAAGCATATCCAAAATCTGCCGGCAGGGCTTGCAAATTTATAGAATTTTCCTGGGAATCCTCTTTTTTTCTCACACTCATGTTCATCCTGCTGTTAATGCCGGGAACCGTATAAGCGCACGTCACAGCATCAATATTTGGATTTTTCTTTAATTCATCTCTCAATACGGGATATTTTTGTTTTGCCAGCTTATCTGAAAAAGGAAAATTAAGCAGTAAAACGTCTTCTTTGTCAAACCCAAGATCAGAATTTTTCATGTAATTCAACTGCTGGTAAATAATTGTCGTCCCAAAGATTAAAATAATTGAAATAGCAAATTGTATCACCACCAAAATATTACGAAAGGAGAATTTGACGTTTCCATTAACTTTTCCTCTTTTCATAATTTCGACAGGTCTGAACCGGGATAAAAATAATGCAGGGTATCCGCCTGCAAATAATCCAACGATTAAAATCATCCCTGAAACAATGGCGTAGAAATAGTTAAAGTTAATTACTTCCAACATTGCTCTTGAATCAAGATACGAATATAAAACCGAATGAATAAGCTCAAACAATATCACGCCAATTATAATTGAAATTATGGCTACCAAAAATGATTCAGTCAGGAATTGTTTTATTAATTGGCCTCTTCCTGCGCCGACTACTTTACGCACACCAATCTCTTTCATGCGGTCTAAATAGCGGGAAGTTGACAGGTTCATAAAATTAAAACAGGCAATAATGAGTATAAACAGAGCCGCAGTCAGGAAAATGTAAACGTACATTTTATTACCCTTTGCTCCAATATCGCCGCGCGATTCTCTGTCCCAATGAATATCAGACAAATGCTGCACGACAAAATCCATTCTGGAAGTATGCCATTCACCGGTGTTTTTTAATAACAGCTCGTCCATTTTTTTTATGAGTGAATTTGTTGTAGCATTCTTTTTTAATAACACATAAGTCAGGTCAGTGCCCCAGTGATTCCATGGTTTATCAGGTATTTTACCCAATGCTTCAAGCGTTGAGTAGGAAACTAAAAACTCACACTTCAGATGAGTATTAACTGGAACATCTTCCATAATACCGGTAATTTTCAAAGGTGTATCACCATAATTTAAAAATTTACCAATAGGATTTTTTTCTCCAAAATATTTTTTAGCCTGTGTTTCAGAAAGCACAACCGAGAAGGGTTTAATTAGAGCATTAGCCCTATCCCCTATTAACAGATTAAATGAGAAAATATCAAATATTTCCGCATCTGCAAAAAACAAATTCTCCTCTCTTATTTCCTCATTTGCCTGATTTTTTATAACAGCATCATAATCAGGCTGTATCCGAATCGCTTTTTCAACTTCAGGGATTTGTGAATTTAGCGCGGGAGCTAAAGCCGGCATTGAACCAGCGAATTTCATTTTACTTTTTTCACTACCCCATTCAACAGCGATGCGATAAATTCTGTCTTTCTTTTGGTGAAAATTCTCATAGCTGATTTCGTTTACAACATACATCAACATCAGTAAACAGATCGCCATTCCGATTGCCAA
>JACKQG010001667.1_pt2 | contig 17099 bp, 24 predicted proteins | sample 8237621 | NCBI WGS metagenome assembly JACKQG01 (sample SAMN15677084, study PRJNA649215) | marine metagenome | biome: marine; feature: Black Sea; material: saline water; isolation source: suspended particulate matter (SPM) from the Black Sea western gyre | collected 2013-06-09/2013-06-10 | depth...
TAGAAGAAACTAAAAAGGAGAAATAATAATGTTAATTCAAATAATATTAATTTTATTTTATTGATTATATTTTATTTTTGAAGGAACAACAGAAGCCTCGATATGATGACATCATAATAAAAAAATTAATCCTAAAATATATCATATTTACAGATTACTTGAAAATTTAGGAATAATTGGAATAATATTAATAATAGGATTTTTTCAACCTGATAATTGATTTTTAATTTCTATTTTTTCAGCAATATCTGGATTGTTTTTATATGAAAGATTTTTTACTTTAGTTACACAAAATAATTTTTGATTTACAAAAAAATGATATTGAAAAGTTTGAAAATTTAATATCCCATATCCATCAGTATGAATACAAGTAATTCTTTTTTGAATTAGTATTCTCATACTAGGAAAAATAATAGTATAAAGAGAGTAAACATGAAAAAGAAAGAAATTAATTCTTCTTTTATTAAAGAAGATAAAGATAAACAGATTTTATATGATTGAGAAACATCATCTACAATAGATACTAATTATGATGTAAAATTAGAAGTAGAAAAAATAAAATACTGTCCAAATTGTGGATTTAAATGAGGAAAAAAATGGAAATTTTGTTCGCAATGTGGTTTTAAATTTAATAAGTTAGAAGAAAGTAATTTAGATAAAAAGAAATTATTATTAGGTTAAATTTATAAATTACATTTTTAATGCTTTTTTTAGATTTTTAATTGCTAAACGATGCTGTCTTCCAACAACGTCTTTTTTCATATCTAATTCTTTCGCTATGTCAGCATATTTAATTTTACTTTTTTTAATTATATGTTTAGGATCGAATCCAAGAGCAACTTTAATAATGGCTTTTTGTTTTTTAGGTAATTTTTCAATTTCAATTTTTAATTTTTTAAATAATTCTTTGTATTTATATTGTTTTTCTATATTTGCCTTTGGATCTGTAATTAAATCTGCTAAAGACATATCTTTATCTTTACCTTTAATTGGTTTATCAATAGAAATAATATTATGTTTAGTTTTTAGTTTACCGATAATTTTAGCTGGATTTTTTCCAACTTCTTCTAATCAAGGTCGTAAATGAGTAATAAACTTCCCTTTTTCAGGATCAAAAGTATTAAGTGCTCTAAGAAAATTAACTACCATCATGTTGAAAGCTTCTTCAAAGGTAATATTTGAATCTAAATATTCAAATCGTTTTTTATATTTTCAAATAAATTGTGCTATATAAGGACCTTTAGATTTTAATAATATATCTAAAGCTTTAGAGTCTTTAGATTTATTATATTTTTCAATTAGTTTATTTTCTTCTTCTCGCGATAAATCAATTCTATTTTTGATATATTTATCAAGTGCTGAAGTTGGTCTATCAATATATTCTAATATTTTTTTTAATTTTAACATTTATTATAAATATAATTGGATAAAAAAGTTTACATTTTTTATTTTTTGATTATATTATTTAATATATATAATAAAAAAATGGGGGCGAACTAGTGTCGATTATGATAAAAACCATAAACTGGACTATTATAACACTTCGGGGCGGAACCGAACGCCTCCACCATTATTGGGGCTATAACTCAAATGGGAGAGTGTTGCCCTTGCAAGGCAAAAGTTGTCAGTTCGAATCTGACTAGCTCCACCAATTAAAATGATAAATATAAAACAAAAATTTAAGTCGGTATTGTTTTATTATAACTTATAAGGAGATAATAATATGAATGAAATACTTATTGGTTTACTTGCAAGTGTGTTTATGATGTTTATTGTAGGCACTATTTTCGGGTGGGTCATACAACGTATACAACACAAACAAAATTACGAAAATATGCGATCAATAGAAGATATATATAGACGCATAGATGAAGAAGTAGGAATCTTAAATAATAGTATAGATGAGAAAGTAAGAGATCTATATGATGGTATAAATAGTGACAAAATAGATCTAAATATTGAACTTAATAGTATTAGATCTATGATTGATTCAAGATTAGATAAACTAGAAAATAAAATAACTAAGAAGTAAAAATTAAACAAAAAAAAACAGTGCCGACTTAGAATTTTAATTAATAAAGGAGAAATATAATATGAAAACAATAAATAAATATTACTTAAAAAATGAAATGTATTATCAACAGGAATCAAAAAAAACTCAAATAGTATTACATCATACAGTTTCGAAAACTTGAAAATCTGCTTTTAATTGATGGAATAGACAAAAATATAAAATAGCTACAGCATATATAGTTGATAAAGATGGTGAAATTTATGAAGTATTTAATCCAAAACATTGAGCATATCATACGGGAACTGGAGCAAAATATGATAAACATTCTATAGGAATTGAATTAGTAAATGAAGGATATGTAGATAAAGTAAATGAAAAAATGAAATGATTTGATGGAAGATATACATTTACTGGAAAATATGAAACATTACAAGTTCCATTTAGAGGTCATAAATATTTTGCAAAATATACTCAAGAACAAATTGATTCTACTTTTGTATTAGTAGAATATTTATGTAATAAATTTAAAATAAAAAAACAAGTGGCTCCAGATTTAGAATTTAATAATTTATATTTGGAATATAACGGAATTATTACTCATGCAAATATAAAAGACACAAAAACAGATGTTTCCCCATTATTTCCATTAAAAAAATTAGAAGAATATCTTCAGGTAATACCAACAACAATAGCAACACCTAAAGATGAAAAGAAAGAAAATATGTCATTTATTACTATAATATTAAACTTATTTATTACTTTATTTAAGAAAAAATAATGATATATTATTTAATTTTAAAAGATAAACTTACACAAAAAACAATAACTATTTGTAAACAGACATTAGGTGGAACTTTATTGGCTGAAGAAGGATGAGATTATTTACAAACTATTATACAAAATCATGAAAATATAAATTTTAATTTTGAAATTATAGATGAAAAAAATAAAATTTGAGATTTAGATAAATTTTTAGATATGATAAAAAAGTATAAAATTATAATAAATTAGTTTACATTTTATAAAAAATAGTTATATTATTAATAAGAGAGGTTAATATGTATAAATTTATAGTTAATAAGAAGCAGTTAGAAATAATTAATCGGGCAGTACATAATTATATGCGATCAGAAACCGGTCAATTTAAATATGCATTTGATAATTGGTTAAGGAATAGTAATGTAGAAAAACTTAATAAAGAACAGCAAAAATGGATTGAAGATTTATTTACTGATAATAATGGTAATTTAAATAAAATGTTTGGTAACACGCCCGAAAGCCAAATTGCTTATGATATTCATCAAGTATGTAGGCATCAATTGTGGAAAGAAAATCCTAATAAAAATAATAATACAGTTGATAGTTCAATTTTAAAATTTGGTTCTGAAGAATTAATTAAAATAAAAAAAATAAAATAAAAAAAAGGAATTATTATGTGTAAACAAACAGAATTATTTGAAGATTATTGTGCTTTTTCTGATAGTGGAATAAGCTCCGCTGATTATCTAAAAGAAAATAAATGTAAACATAAAAAAGATAGAATTATAGTTTATGATTCTAATGGAAAAAAATTAGAAATATCAACCGAAGCAGATGAACATATTGATGATTGGATACATAATTTTAAAATAATTTTAAAATTTATTACTTTTGTAGACGATACCATTGATGAACATTTATTTACTTCTGAAGACTTAGATATTGAAGATGATTCGTGATGGGAGCAAAATAGGGATTGAATTAATTCAATTGATTCTTCATGGAGTGGTTCTACAGAAAATAATAAGGATGATGACAATGAATCTTAAAGATCAACCAATTAAAAATTTAGAAGGTAAAATAGTTAGATGTGAAGAATGTGGTTGTGATTATTTTTATCCAATTTATGTTTTAAAAAAAGTATCGCGGTTAATGACAGGATTGAGTAAAGATAAAATAGTTCCATTACAAGCTTTTCGATGTGCAGAATGCGGTCATATAAATAGGGATTGAGATCCATTAGAAAATAAATAACTATAGTAAATAAAAAGGTTATAAAAATAAAAAATAAAACTATAATATTAGGTACTGGAATTGCAGGATTAGTAACTGCTTATTATAATCCTAATGCAATATTAATTGGTAAAAAATTAAAAGGACAGTTTAATAGTCAATTTTTACTTGGACCAAGATTAATTCAGCATGATAAAGAAAATTTAGCTTTAGATTTATGTACCGATTTATTTGAATTACAAAGACTTTCAATATCAAAAATTTATATTGGTTATGAAGATAATAATAAAATAACAACAAAATTAACAAATAAATTCGAAAAGAAATATTCGCTTCTTACTCGGGGAACTAAAAATGTAGAAAAATCATTTTTATCTAATAAACAAAATACTATTCGCGTAATTGTTATAGACAACAATATTTATAATTCATTTAATAGTTTAATTAATATTTTATTAAATAAAATAGACAAACCAATTTGTGATGAAATAATATCTATTAATAGCGAAAAAAAAGAAGTAAGTACTAAAACAAAAGTCTATAAATATAATAAACTTTATAATACAATTCCATTAGATATTTTTAATAATTTAATGATTAAGCCTATAAAATTTAATAATAAACTAAAAAGAAAAAATAAAAAATATTATCAATGTAATTATAAAAATGAAAAAGATATAAAACTAAAAGAAAAATATATGTATGTTTATTCAGTTGATGGAATATATACTCGAAAAACATATATGTCAGATTATATTGTTTATGAAACTATTAATGATATAAAAGAAAATGAAATTGATGGAAATAAAATTATTAGAAATAAAAATTTACCAATTCAGTTACAGAAAAGTTTAAATTATAAATTTTATAATGACATATATTTTATAGGACGATATGCTCAATGGTATCATGGGATTAAATTAAATGAAATAATTAAAAGAGTAAAAAAATTATGTGTAAATTAGAACAAATGTATGAAATTCAAAAAAATTTTACTAAAAAATTCTTTAAAATAAAGACGGGAACAGATTTTAATAAAATTAAAGAAAATAAAAAAGAATTAGTTAAATGAAATAAAGAATATATTCTTGCATTAATTAAAGAAGTAACTGAAATTTTAGATGAATTAGATTGAAAGTCACATACAAGTAAAGATTCGCAAAGTATTAATGATAATATTTTAGAAGAAAGTATTGATGTTTTGAAATATTTATTTGGGTTGATGATGATAAATGGATTTTCTGTTGATGATATCTTTAATAAATTTTTAGATAAATCATTAGTAGTAGAAGCTAAATTTAAACAAGAAATAGAATTAAATGAAATATTGAATAAAAATAAAAAAATTGCTATTATTGATATTGATGGTATATTAGCTTCGTGGCCAAAAACATTTATTAATTTTGTAAATGAAAAAACAAATAATAATTTTAAATCGTATAAAGATTTAAGAAATAATTTAGAAAGATTATTAATGTTTAATTTAAAAGAACAATATAGATTAAGTGGTATAAAAAAAGAAATGGATGTTTTATTTGATGCTACTAAATTTACAAAATTTTTAAAAAAAGAAAATTATTCTATAATAATTGTTACAGCAAGACCTTATGAAAAATATTTTAGAATTTATTCTGATACTTTAAACTGATTAAATAAAAATAATATATTATATGATGCTATAATATGGAAGCAAGAAAAAGAAAAATATATTATTGAACACTTTAAAAAAGAAAATGTAGCTTTTTGTATAGATGATGATATAGATAATATTAATAAGTTAACAACAAGCGGTTTTAAAACATTTTATATTCCTAATGAGTTAATGTTTAATAATCGCAAAGAACTTAAAAAAGAAATAAATAATAAATTAAATAAAAATACAAATATTGTAAATAATTTAAATTCGATAAAGGAAATTTTATGCAAAGAAAAGAAATAACAATTAATGTCATTAATACTAGTGATAATAAATTACCTGAATATGCAAAATATGGTGATTCTGGTATGGACATAAGATCTAATTCTGAATTGATTATTAAGCAGCATGAAACCAAAATAGTAGGAACAGGTTTATTTTTAGAAATTCCATATTGTTATGAGATTCAAATTAGACCAAGAAGTGGGCTTGCATTTAAAAATGGTATAACAATATTAAATACACCCGGAACAATAGATCACGGATATAGAGGAGAAATTAAAATCTTATTATATAATACTAATAAAAATGATTTTATTGTTACAAAGGGTATGAGAATAGCACAATTAGTATTACAAAAAGTTCCAAAGATAAGTTGGAATTTAGTTGATACAATTTCTAATTCACACAGAGGAAAAACAGGGTTTGGTGATAGTGGAATTTAAAGAAATAATTATTCATATTGATGGAATGGACAAAACTGGTAAAGATAGTATTCGTAGAGAATTAATTAGAAAATCAGGTGGAAAATATTTAGTCATTGTTCGTTCTTATATTTCACAATTAGTTTATGCACGATTATATAATAGAAAAATAAATGAATCTTTTTTCTTTCAACAAATGATGACTGATTATCTTAATAATATAAAATTTATAATATTATATACAAATAAAGATAAACTAACAAAAAGATTTATTACAAATGATGAACAGGATTTGCTTATAGAAGATATTGATAAACATAAAATAATGTTTGATGTTATTGTTAAAGAAGCTGAACATAAAACAGGAATAAAGTTTATAAAAATCAATAATACAAATGAAGAAATTAATGTTACGGTTAATAAAATAATAGAGGTAATTAAAAAAGATGAATAAAAAAATAAAATTATTTATTACAGGTCATTCGGGTATGTTGGCTAAATCGATTATCGATAAATTAGATTTAAATTTATATGAATTAATATATTTTGATGATTTAGCTAATTATTCTAATCAGTTTCATTATTTAAGAAAAAAACTTATAAAAGAAAAAGAAATTGATATTACTAATACAAAAATATTAGATAAAATATCAAATTATTTAGATAAAAATTCAATAATAATACATACAGCAGCATATGTTAATACAGATAAGTGTGATGCATTTATATATGAAGCAATAAAATCAAATGTACTTGGTACACAAAATTTAATTAATATTGTTAAAAAAGTTGGGTGTAAGATAATTAATTTTTCAACGACAGCAATATATGACCCTGATGAATATAATAAGAATAATGGTATATTTGTCGAATCTGATAAAATCGATCCAAAGACAACATATGGTTTAACAAAATATAATGCAGAACTTGTTGTAAAACAATCTCTTAATAAATTTGAACATATAACAATAAAACCTGTATTTATTTATGGTGATATACCATTTGATAATTCTTCAATGATAAGAAAAATTATTGAAAAAGTTTATCTTGGTAATAAAATTAAAAAACTTGATGTTTTACTTGATCCTTTTATTAATAAAGATTATATGAGATATGAATATTTTGCAGATATGTTTATACATTTATTAAATGCAGCTATAATAGATAAAAATATATGGGGAAATGATTATATAATTAGTAGAGATGATCCTAAACAATTTGATTTTTATTTAAATACAATTTGTAAAGTAATGGAAATTGATAAAAATTATTTATATAAATTTATTAATATTATACCAAATAAAGATTATTTAGGTAATCATAATGGAATATCAAAAAATTTTTATAAAAAATTTCCAGACTTTAAATTAAATAAAAATGTAAAAAATGATTATGAAGGTATTAAAAAGACATATATTTCAATAAAGAGGTTTTATGAAAAAGACTATTAGAGAATGGGAAAAATTATATAGAAATAAATTTTTTAATAATAATCTTTTTACAAAAACAATAAAAGAATTATCAAATATAACATATAAATTAAACAAACCTGTTATTGAAGAAATATTAGTAAAAATGCCAATTGAAGAAGAATATGAAGAAAGAGATTTTATTATAAAAAAATCTATAGAAATGTATAAAAATTATTTCGAACAAGATATTCATACTCGTAGAGCTAGTTTTGTAAATAATTATGATGGCAAAGACAATCATTGTATATCATATTTTCATTATTATATTCGAAATAATATATTATGTTTAAATGTTTATGTTAGAAGCATGAATTTTGTAACAAATTTTGTGTGTGATAATCAAACTTTTATAATTGCATTTAATAAAGTTTTTGATATTATTAAACAAAAATACAATTCTGTTAAAAAAGGTTATATCAAAGTTAATATATTTAGTTTACACAAATATATTAATTAAAAAAAATAGTTTCTTTTTCCAAATAAAAATTATATTATTAACTATAGGAAATTAATATATGTTAAAAAATTATGTACCACTTCACGGTCATTCTAGTTATTCTATTGATGATGCAATTGCTAGAATACCTCAAATTATAGAGAAAACAAAGTTAATTAATTCACCAGGAATATCATTAACTGAACACGGTAATCTCATGTCATTCTTAAAATTTTATTTTGAAGCCAAAGCAAATAATATTAATCCAATTATTGGTGTTGAATTATATATTAATAATTTGTTTTTTGAAAACAATGAAAAATTTAAAGAGCAGCGTGCAATACGAAGAAAAGATAAAAAAAGATTGAGAAAGAAAGAATATAGTAATTCTGAAAATACACATTTAATAGCATATGCAAAAAATGAAAAAGGTTTACAAAATATATTAAAACTTAGTAATATTGGTATGAATAATTTCTATCTTAGACCATTGGTAAGTGATAAATTAGTATTTAAACATTTAGATGAAAATAATATTGTGACTAGTGCCTGTATGGCCAATAGCATTGCAAGATATGTTATTAATGAAGATTATAGAAGTGCAATATTACTAATTAACAAATATCATAAAAAATTTAGAGATGATTTTTATTTAGAAATTCATTTAAATGGAATTAAAGAACAAAAGAAAGTTAATGATTTTTATTATGAAATCTATAAGAAATTTAAAATAAAACCTGTTTTTGCACTTGATTATCATTATGTCAATAAAGGCGATCATTTACAACAATATCATCTACATTTAATTAAACAGCGTGGAAATGTAATTGATACTCCACTTGATAAATGGTTTTATACTGCTCATGATCTTTATATTAAAACAATAGATGAAATTAGAAAACAAGGTGAAATAGAAAAGATTGATAAAAAATTTTTAGAAATTGCTTTAGAAAATACACTTGAAATTAATAATAAAGTAAATATTGAATTAGAATTTTATAAAAATAATTATCCAAAATTTATTGATTCACAAGAAGAATCAAAAAAAATATTTCTTAAAACAATAGCTAAACGATGGAAAGAAAAAATTGAAAATGGTTTGGTTCCAAATAATAAAATAGATGAATATAAAGCCCGTTTAGATTATGAATTAAAAATAATTTTAAATAAAGGTATTACAGATTATTTTTTAATCATTGATGATTTACTTACTAATTTTGTATATAAAACTGGTGGTGCAACAGGTGCTGGTAGAGGTAGTGCAAGCGGAAGTTTAGTTCTTTTCATTTTAAATATTACAAAGGTAGATCCAATTAAATATGGATTAATCTTCACGAGGTTTTTAAATCCAGCGCGCCAAGATCCTCCGGATGTTGATTGTTTAATATGTAATACATTAATAAAAACTAAAAATGGTTGTATAACTTTAAGAGATATTAATATTGGTGATTATGTATATGATACAAACAATAAATTACAAAAAATAATTAATAAAAATATTAGAAAAATAAAAAATAATGATAATATTTATGAAATTATATTAATAAATGAAGGTAGAATTGGAAGTATTATTTTAAATTCAAAACATAAATTAATTGATATAAATAATAAAAAAGTATCAATAAAAAATATTATATTATTAGATAAAATAAAAACTTATGTAAAAAATAAAATTAATCATTCAACAATAATAAAAATATTACCTGTAAATAAAAAATTATTAAAAGATTATGAGCTAATTGATATACAAGTTGAAAATTCAAAAACTTTTCAATTATATACATTTAAAGTGGATGAATTTTTAACTTGTCAAAGTTTTTTATAATTTTAATTAAATATTGATATTTATATCTATATCAATATCATTATATTGAAGGAGATAAAAATGAAATATAATTTTATATATTCGATTGGACAAAAAAAAGATCATTTTGAATTAGCTCACGATTTTGATTTTTATATTAATTCATGTTCTTTAATAACTAAATTAAATACAAATATAGTAAGATATGAGCTAAGAAAGATAACATGAAAAACTTGACATAATAAAAATTTTATTTGATTTTTTGATGATAAAAATAATAAATTTAGTTTAGGTCAATTAATATTACAGGTAAAATGTGAAAATTGTGGAAATATATATTATAGAAAATACCAACATGTTAAAGAAGAGATGAAAAGAAAAAAATTATATTGTAAACATTGTACTTGTTCTTTTTCACATAGAACAGAAGAATATAAAAAAAAATATAAAAATACTATGTTAAAAAAATATGGTGTTGACAGTCCAATAAAAGATCCAAAAATTAATAAAAAAATACGAAATACTATGTTAAGAAGATACGGTGTAGAATATTCTACTCAATCTCCTGAAATAAGAGAAAAATATTATAAAACTATGTTAAAAAAATATGGTAAAAAATCAATAAGTATAGGCTGAAAAACGATTAATAATGTATCTAATATAGAAAAAAAATTTATAAAAAAAATTATTAATAATATTAAAAAATATAATTTTAAAAATATATACAGCTTTAAAAATAAACAATTTTTTATATCTGAAAAAGGAAAGTTTAATCACAATTTAGATTTTTTTATAAAAGATATTGGATATTGTTTAGAAGTTAATGGTGATTTTTGACACGGAAATTTAGAAATATATGATAAAAATATGATACATCCAGTTATAAAAAAAACATTTTTTGAAGTATATAATACACATAAAAAAAGAATAGAAAATATTAAAACTAATAAAAATATAAAATTTATTAGAAATATATGAGTTACACAAATTGAAAAAGATGAAGAACTATGTTTGAAAATTGTATTAGATGATATTGAGAGGTTTTATGAAATATAATAAAAATTTTACAATCGTTAGTCATAATTGTGACATCGATTCAATTACTCATAAGAAAATTGAAGATTATTTAAAAGCAAAATATGGTGAAGAAAAAGTTTGTCATATTGCAAATTTTGGTAGATTTGGTGCTAAAACAATTGTAAAAGATATATCTAGAATTTATAAATTAGATTTAGGTTTAACAAATGAATTAACAAAAGTTTTTGGTAGCGAACCAACAGCTCCAATAGAAAATGAATTAAAACAAGCAAAAAAAATTTTTCAACGACTTAATAAGAAAAATATAATTGATTTTATTGATAAGAATTCTGAATTATTTATTAAATCAGGAAATACACTTTCGACTGCAGTTCGACACATTGGAAAACATGCTAGTGGAATATTAATTAGTAATAAAAACTTAATTGATTCATTTTTACCTTTAATACGAAATGGTGGGGAAATTATTACTGGTATACAAGAAGGCGGCGATGAAAGAGAAATTACTAAATTAGGTTATCTTAAATTAGATATTCTTGGTTTGATTGCTGCAACTGTTATTAATCAAACTATTAAAAGTGTAGAAAAAAAATATAATATTAAAAATTTAGAACGTACATTATTACTATCTAATTTTAATGATAAAAAAGTTTATAAAGAATTTGCAAAAGGAAACACAAGAGATATTTTTCAGTTTGGCTCTGATTCAATGATTGAATTATTAAAAACTATAAAACCAACTTCAATATTGGCTATAACTGCTGTCAATGCAATGTTTAGACCAGCAATTATTCAAGCAGGTGGAATTGATGAATATATTGATGGAATGAACAGTATTAATCTTGCAAAAGAAAAAGCAGATAATATTCATCCAGATTTATGGAATATTACAAAGGAAACTTATGGCGTTCCAATTTATCAAGAACAAATTATGTATATTTTACAAAAAATTGGAAAGTTTACAATGGCTGAAGCCGATAAAGGTAGAAAGATATTAAAATTATTACATAAAGGAAATCAAGAAAAAAGTGAAAATTTTAATAAAATGATTAAGCAATTTAAGACAAAGGCTTTAGAATCAAAAAAGATTACTGAAAAGAATTTAAATATTTTATTAAATAAATTAGCTAAATACTCAGAGTATTCATTTAATAAGTCGCATTCCTTTTCGTATGCCGTTAATGCATATATTTCTATGTGGTTAAAAATTAACTATCCAAAAGAATATTTTGCTAGTTTATTAAATAATTCGACAAATGAAAAATTATCTTGGTTTATGAAATTAGTAAGAAATGCAAATATAACAATAAATGATTTTGTAATTGGTAAATCGGCTAATAAATTTAAAGTTGATTATGATACTAATTCAATTAAAATTGGATTAAATTTAATTAAAGGAATGACCAAGAAAGATATTGAAAAATTAGAAAATGTACAAATTAATACAGTTACCGAACTAGTTAAATTTGTAAGAGATATTAAATTAGGAAAAGCAAGTATTGAAAGATTGTGTCGATTAAATTATTTTAAAAATATATATTCAAATTCTAAAGCTTTAGAATTTATTCTAATTGAAATAAAAAAATTGACTATAAAAAAATATAATAAAGAACACATTAAAATTATATTTGAAACTTTTGAAAATATTGAAGATTATACAAAAAAAGAAAGATATAAATGGGAAAAAAAATATTTTAATTTCTATCTTTCAGAACATCCATTTACAGAAAATTATCAAGCATTAAAAGAAAGAATACCTGTATCTATAGATACAGTCTGGATACCAAAACAATTGAATAATGCTGAAAATCAAAATTATTTAATATTTGGAATTATTAATGATATATTAAAGAAAAAGACAAAAAAAGGAAAAGATTATTATAAATTATTAATTGAAGATGATGAAAGACAATTATATGTAACAATCTGGAATTCATCAGATATTAAAGATTTAGAAGAGGGAAATTGTATAGTAATCAATACAAATAAATCAAAATTTGGTTATACTAAATTAAAAAATTCAAGAATATTAATAGTAAATAAATAGAGAGGAAAAAATTATGTCATTAAAAAAAGAAACAGTAGATAATATTAGAAAATCACTTGGAACATTACCAAGTCAGCAACCAGAAAAAACTTATGATTATTATTCAGCATTTGATAAAGAAGTAGGAGTAGTTAATTTAATTGGTGCTCCAACAAATCCATATAAATTAATGGTTGCAGCTGCAACAGCAACTTGGGGTTCTGGAAGACCAAATCAGGGAGAAGGTTCAACAATGAAATGGGAACGACTTACTCCAGAAGGTAGATTTATAGTTGCTTTATCTGTATTAACAGGTAATACGTTACCACAAGCAATCGAACCAGTACAATTTCAATGAGAATTTAATGGTTTTCCAAGACACACATTCGATCAGTATGCAAGAATGAGAATTGGTACGGCACATTTTTCTATTGGATGTAGAGATAATTCTAAATTAGATGCACCTTGGATATTATATCCAAAATTAGCCGAAGAGATTAAAAATAATCCAAAATTAAAAAAGAATTTTGATGAATGAACTAAAAAAACTAAAGATTTATATGAAGAGATTCTTAATACTAATAAAGGTTCTTGGCAACTTGCACGTGCTGTATTACCTATGAGTTATAATCATAGTTGGGGTAGTTATACTAATTTATTGGCTTTAAAAGGTCAAATGGCAAGAAGATTAATGCCTTGCGAAGAAGCACCTATTGTATTATTGTTTTGAAAAATGAGAGAGCTAATTGATGCAAAATTTCCATTAATTGCAAATTATTTAAGACCAATTTGTGATAATGCTAAAAGATGTGTATATCACGGTAGTCATGAAGGATTAACTAAATATTTTAGTAATTTATTTGCTGGTTGTGGAAGATGGCCAGATAATGCTGATTATCAAGAATTTAATCATAGTTGTACAGATCCTATAGAATTAGCTAATGTAGTTAATTATATTCAACCTGCAGAATGGATAAATTATACTGAAAATGATTTTAATAAATTAAACAAAATAGATAAAACTTTATTTATGGAAAAATAAATTATGTCAAATCACATATCAGAACATAAAATATTTTTAAATATAGCAAAAGAAATTTCAAAATTATCAAATTGTGTTTCAACAAAAGTTGGATGTATAATTGTAAAAGATGGAAGAATATTATCAACTGGATATAATGGTTCTCCAGCTGGTTATTATAATTGTGATTCAATAAATAAAAAAAAAGGTAAATCACATACAAAGTGATCAGATAAACATGAAATTCACGCCGAAATGAATGCTATTTTATTTGCTGCAAAAAATGGAATAGCAATTGATAAAGCAACATTATATTCAACAATTCAACCTTGTTGACAATGTACTAAAAATATTATTAATGCAGGAATAAAATATATTATTTATGATAAAGATTACTATAGATTAACTGAAAATGATCAAATTGAATTAACTACATTTTTAAAAGACAATAATATAATTAGCTTTAAATATAAAAGGAAAAATAATTAATATGAATATATCATATTCGCAATTTAATATTTGGAAACAATGTCCTTATCGATATAAACTATCATATATCGATAAAATAAATTTATATAAAGGATCTGTTTTTGCTAATTTTGGATCTGCTATGCACGAAGTAATTGAAAAATATTTAGAAACTTTATATTCTAATTCAATATCAAAAGCAAATGATTTAGATTTAAATATAATGTTAAAAGAATCACTTAAAAAAGAATATACAAAAACTGTAAAATTATGTGAAGGCGCCCATTATTCAACAACTGAAGAAATGATTGATTTATATGTTCAAGGAACCGAAATATTATCAGAAATTAAAAAAAGTAGAAATAAGTATTTTAAAAAAAAGGGATATAAACTAATAGGAACCGAAATTCCTTTGTTAGTTCCTATTACAGAAAATATTAAATTTAGAGGTTATATTGATTTTGTAATTAAAGATACTTTTACTAATAAGATAAAATTATATGATATTAAAACATCTTATTCTGGATGGAAAGACAAAAAGAAAAAAGATATTCTTACAAAAGCTCAGTTAATATTTTATAAGAAATTTTATTCGGAGCAATTTAATATTCCTATTGAAGATATTGAAATAGAATATTTTATTGTTAAAAGACATATATTTACAGGAGGCGAATGGCCGGCAAAAAGAATACAACGATTTAAGCCAGCAAATGGTAAACCAACAATAAATAAAAATATGAAAATGTTAAATGAATTTATTGAAGAATGTTTTGATAAAAATGGAGATAGAATAATTAATAAAGAATATATTAAACATAAAAATATAAAAAGCTGTCAATATTGTGAATATAAAAATACAGAGCATTGTAAAAAAAATAATAAGAGAGATATTAAATAATGATAAAAATTTATAATGATAAATATCAAAATATAGATATAAAAGAAAATGAAATAGATTTATTATATTTAGATCCACCATATAATGTAAAGGATAAACATTGAGAAAATAAAGAAGATAATTATTGAGATTTTCTTTATAATTTATTTGAATATTATTATCCAAAAATAAAAGATACATCTACAATTTGATTATTTAATGAATGACAAAACACTGGAGAAATAATGGAAATTTGTAATTGTTTTGGATTTCATATTATTATGCCAATAATTTGATCTAGAAGTAGCCCGGGAAAAGCAGGAAGAAGATATAAAATGAATTATGAAATAATTTGATGGATTGTAGCAGATAAAAATAATTATGTATTTAATAGACAACATGTTCAAATGAAAGGTAAACAAGTATTATCATATTATAAAAAAGATGGAACTCCTCGCGGCTGATATTATGATGAAAATGGAATAAGAACAAGAAATTCTGAAATTGGATCAGTTTGGCTTTATCCAGAAAATAAAATGCCTAAAGTATTAGAATCTGATGGATTAAGAAAGAGAGTAGAAGGAATAAATAATATTTGATTTGATACTAGACCATTTTGATCTATGCCGGAAAAAACATCACACACTTGTCAAAAACCTCAAAGTTTAATTGAAAGAATAATAAAAACGAGCACTAATAAAAATGATTTAATTGCAGATCCTTTTGCTGGAACATTTTCTTGTGGTAGAACCTGTAAATTATTAGATAGAAACTATATTGGAATTGAAGCAAATAAAAAATTTTATGACGAAGGTAAACAATTTATAAATGATGGATTAGGAATAAAAAGTATAAGAAATGTTAAAAGTATTAATAACAGGAAGTAAAACATATTCTAATAAAATAAAGATAAAAAATTTTATATTTCAATTAAAAGAAAGATATAATAAAAATAATTTTATAGTTGCTACTCGTGGAGAAAAACAAGGTACAGATAAATATATTAAAAGCAATGTTTTAGATTTTGGATTAAGTTATGGAGAATTTATTCCAAGACATAAAAAAAAGACTTTATATTCATTAATGCCAAATTGATATTATGAAAAATCATATAGTGGAAAAAATTTTTTTATTAGAGATAATGATGCAATAAAATGAGCTGATTTAATAATATTATTTTGTAATCAAAAAGATTTTCAATCTATTAAATTTTTTAAAAATAGAGCAAAAAAATTAAATAAACAAATAAATGTAATAATTGAATAAAAATTGGGGTTTAATGATAGTTATTCATATATATAATAAATAATTAAAGAGATTACATGAATGCAAAAATTGTAAAATTAATTAGAAAATATTGTAAAGTTACAGATCCTTCAGACCTCAGACCCAATTCGACTACAATTAATCCAGTTAAAGTAATCAAACAAAAATTAAAAAAATTAAAAGGTCAAGATAAATTAAATTTTATTAAAAAAATGAAAGAAGATATTATTAAATATGAAAAATAAAACAATTATAATAATTGTAATTATAAGTATTTTAACATTAACTGGAATTTGAATACCAGAAAAAATAAAACCTAAAACAATTCGAAGTTATGTTATTGAT
>JACKQG010004116.1_pt1 | contig 17093 bp, 14 predicted proteins | sample 8237621 | NCBI WGS metagenome assembly JACKQG01 (sample SAMN15677084, study PRJNA649215) | marine metagenome | biome: marine; feature: Black Sea; material: saline water; isolation source: suspended particulate matter (SPM) from the Black Sea western gyre | collected 2013-06-09/2013-06-10 | depth...
GCAAGCCCGTGCGTTCGTCTGACATCGCTGGTTTTGTTCATTCTCTTAACGAGGCTTTGGCTGGTGCGCATTCCGATGATAAGTTCATCGCTGCTATCGTTGAAGATGTTAAGAATTTCTCCGGCTCAGTAGTGTTCACATGTGGCGCTCATCAGCCTGCAGAAGTTCACGCTCACGTTGCGGCTATGAATTCAAAGTTCGCTGGCGACCATGTTAAGTACTACCCAGCTGCTGTGGTAGGCGATAGCATGCAGGCGACTAGCGAATTCATCGATGCGATGAACTCCGGTAAGATTTCTAACCTTGTGATGTTCGGTGGCAATCCCGTCTATGACATGCCGGCCAACTTTAAGTTTGCTGACGCGTTGGCTAATGTTGCAACAACAACACACGTTAGCTTGTACCGCGACGAAACATCGAAGAAGTGTAACTGGCACGTTGCTCAGTCACACAGTTTCGAGCACTGGTGTGATGGCGCATCTCCTGATGGCTTAGTCGCAATCGGCCAACCGCTTATCAACCCTATTTTCAACACCACCTCGCACATCGAATTGATGTCGGTGATGATTGGAGAAAACGCGTCGTCCAAAGATATTGTTCAAGCTACACAAAGCTTCAGCGACGATGACTTACACGCTGGTTACATTAAAGGTAGTGCCTCACGTGCAATGGCAGTGGGTGCTCCAAAGTCTTTGCCTAAGCTGTCCAGCCTTAGCAACGATTTCGAGTTGCGCTTTATGCCTTCCTTCGCGCTAGGCGACGGACGCCACGCCAACATGGGGTGGTTGCAAGAGCTTCCAGATCCGATGACCAAGTTAACGTGGGATAACGCAGCGCTAATCTCTTTCAAAACTGCCGAAGCTAAAGGTATCAAGCATGGCAGCATGATCAAGCTGACCACGGCTGCTGGCACTCTTGATGTTGCGGCTTACCTGATGCCAGGTCATGCCGATAATGCCATCACACTTGCTTTGGGTTACGGGCGTACGTCAGCCGGCCACGTTGCTGGGCTCGACGATGACGAAGTCAATTCAGTAGGTTTCGATTCTTATAAGTTGCGTGGCTCTGACGAGATGAATATCGCAGCAGTTAAAGTCGAAGTCACTTCGGCAATGCATCTTCTTGCGACGACGCAAGACCATTTCGCGATTGATGCGATTGGGCGCAAGGGCATGGAGGACCGTCTGCCATCATTGGTGCGCGAAGGTACTCTTGACCAATATAATGCGAATCACGATTTCGCAAAGGAAGCGCCAGATTTTTGGGATAAAGACGACTCTCTTTTCCTCGAGCGCGGCGAATCAAAAACTCCAGCTCATCGCTGGGGAATGGCTATCGATCTTAGCTCATGCACGGGTTGTGGTACATGTACCATTGCTTGTCAGTCTGAAAACAACATTGCTGTTGTGGGTAAAACCGAAGTGCTGCGCGGTCGCGAGATGGCATGGATTCGCATGGACCGTTACTTCTTGGGTACGGCAGAAAACCCAACTGCGATTAACCAGCCGGTTGGTTGTCAGCACTGTGAATTGGCGCCATGCGAATCGGTTTGTCCGGCAGCCGCGACAACGCACAGCAGCGAAGGCCTAAACGATATGGTTTACAACCGTTGTATCGGTACGCGCTACTGTTCAAACAACTGTCCTTATAAGGTGCGCCGTTTCAACTTCTTCAACTACAACGAAGACACCGAGTTGGTTGGCAACGAAGTAATGAAGATGGTGAACAACCCAGACGTTACTGTTCGTTCACGCGGCGTAATGGAAAAATGTTCCATGTGTGTGCAGCGCATTGAGCGCGTCCGCATTGACTCTCGTAACGAAGATCGCGATTTGCATATCGAAGACGGCGAAATCAAAATGGCATGTGAGCAGGCTTGTCCTTCCAATGCTATTGTGTTTGGTGACATCGACGATGAAGATAGCCGCGTGTCTAAGGCTCAGGCCAACAACCGCGCTTACAAGTTGCTTGCCGAGCTAAACAACAAACCGCGCGTGTCCTACTTGGCGCGCGTTCGTAACCCAAGCCCACTTTTGGTGGAAGCTCAAAGTGAGGAGGTAGTCTCTCATGGCTAATTCAGCATCAGCTAATAATCTCGATATCTTTCCAGAAGACCTGGTCCAGGGTACTAACGATTTTCACTCTATAACGGAAACCGTTTGTGGAATCATCGAAGCGCCTAAGCCTCCTAAGGCTTGGTACATCATTTTCGGCACGGCCTTGGCTCTGCTTGGCGTCCTTGGCGCGATGATTGTTTACCTCGTCACCACAGGTGTTGGCGTTTGGGGTAACAACCAGCCAGTAGCATGGGGATGGCCGATTGTTAACTTCGTGTTCTGGGTTGGTATCGGTCACGCCGGTACTCTGATTTCAGCGGTGCTGTTCTTGTTCCGTCAAGACTGGCGAACGGGTATCAATCGTTTCTCTGAAGCGATGACGATTTTCGCGGTGGTTTGTGCGGGTATGTTCCCGGCGATTCACGTGGGTCGTGTTTGGTTTATCTGGTGGGTATTCCCACTACCTAACCAAATGGCGATGTGGCCGAACTTCCGCTCACCTTTGTTGTGGGACGTGTTCGCGGTTTCCACATACTTCTCCGTTTCATTGTTGTTCTGGTACATGGGCTTGGTTCCTGACCTCGCTACCGTTCGCGACCGCGCAATCTCTAAAACTAAGCGCTTCTGGTATGGCTTGTTCTCTCTTGGGTGGACGGGCTCTAACCGCCAGTGGCACCGTTACGAGCGCGCTTACTTGTTGTTGGCCGCGCTTGCTACGCCGCTTGTGCTTTCTGTGCACTCGGTGGTGTCTTTTGACTTCGCGACATCACAGCTCGCTGGTTGGCACACTACTATTTTCCCACCTTACTTTGTTGCGGGTGCGATTTTCTCTGGCTTCGCGATGGTGCTTACGTTGTCTATCCCGGCACGTAAGATTTTCGGTCTAGAAGAACTGATTACTTTGCGCCACATCGACAACATGACGAAGGTGATCATGGCGACAGGAATGATGGTAGGTTACGCCTACGCAATGGAATTCTTTATGGCTTGGTACTCAGGCAACGAATACGAAGGATTCACTTTTATTAACCGTGCCTTTGGCCCTTACGCTTGGGCTTACTGGATCATGGTTTCGTGTAATGTTTTGTCGCCGCAGATTTTCTGGTTCAAGAAGATTCGCCGCAACTTAGTCGTAGTGTTCATTATGTCGTTGTTTGTAAACGTCGGCATGTGGTTCGAACGCTTCGTGATTACGGTGACTTCACTTAACCGTGACTTCTTGCCGTCAAGCTGGCATTACTTCACTCCGACATGGGTTGATATTCTCACTCTAGTCGGTAGCTTTGGCTTGTTCTTTACTTTGTTTATGTTGTTCTGCCGCTTCTTGCCGCAGGTCGCAATTTCAGAGGTTAAGAATGTTCTGCCGCAGGCTCATCCTCATCACGACGCTCACTAAGAGGACAGCATAATGACTGAAACTTCAAATGATAATGGTGAACTTTACGGCGTAGTTGCCGAGTTCGACGATGTTACAACTTTGTGCAACGCCGCCGAAAAGGTGCGCGAGGCTGGCTACACAAAATGGGATTGCCATACGCCTTTCCCGGTGCACGGCTTAGACGATTCCATGGGAGTCAAATTCACTAAGCTGCCTTGGGTAGTCTTAGCCATGGGCTTAACCGGGTGTACTCTTGCCGTGCTTATGCAATGGTGGATGAACGCGGTTGATTACCCATACGACATCTCTGGAAAGCCACGATGGTCGCTGCCGGCGAACGTTCCTATCATCTTTGAGATGACGGTTCTGTTCTCTGCGTTCACAGCTTTCTTCGGCATGTGGATCGCCAACGGGTTGCCTTTATGGTACCACCCTCTATTCCGCAACAAGCGTTTTGCACGCGTGACAGATGACAAATTCTTTGTAGCAATCGAAGCTGCTGACGATTTGTTTGATTCTTCTAAAGCTCACGACTTCCTGAAGTCGCTTGGTGCTAGCGATACAGAAGATGTTTACCATTCTGCTGAGTCGACAGGATTGCCAGGAAGCTTAAAGGGCAAGTTGGTGGTTATGGCTTGTTTGGCCACGGTCCCTTTGTCTATGGTGTACAACTCTTACGGCAAAACAACGACTGAGCCGCGAGTGCATCTTGTTCCAGATATGGACAAGCAAGATAAGTTCCGCGCGCAAGGCCAAACGTCCTTGTTCGCTGACGGTCGCATGAGTCGCGCCCAAGTGGAAGGCACAGTTGCTCAGGGTGACCTTGACGATCACTCTAACAATGTCGTAAACGCGGCGTTCATCGATCGCGGTGAAGAGCGTTTCAACATTTACTGCTCTGTTTGTCACGGATTCGACGGCAAAGGTGATGGCACCGTCCATCGTCGTGCCACCGAATTAGCGGACGCGGGGCACGCTTCTTGGATTCCACCTTCGAACATAATTCTAGGACTTTACGCTGATCAAAGCGATGAAGAGCTTTACTCAACAATCACAGATGGCATTCGCACCATGCCTGGATACGGCGAGCAAATTCCTAAGAAAGATCGGTGGGCGATTATTGCTTACGTACGTGCCCTGCAGATGGCGCAAAAAGGCGATTCTGTAGATACTACCGGAATGACTTCAGAGCAACGTGGCGAGTTACTGTTTGATAGTCAAACTTGTTCTACTTGTCACACAATGAATGGGGCTCGAGTTATTGGGCCGCCGCTTAACGGGCTCCTCGGTCAAGAAATTACTCTCGACGATGATACTACCTTGGTGATTGATGAAAACTACATCCTCAATTCTATTACCGACCCAATGGCTCAGGCGCGCAAGGGTTACCCTAAGGCGATGCTCCAGGTTGAACTTACCGACGAAGATCTAACAGACCTTCTTAACTACATTAAGTCGCAGAAATAATAATAACGATGACTTCTAATTTTAGATTAACGGGCGACTACCAAGCTGGCGATTTAGCGCCACGCATGAAGCGTATCGGTCTGGTGCTTGCCGTCCTTGGTTTGGGCGCTGGCGCTGCCATGGGTCTTACCGGCGATGCCGATACCAAGACCCACTTTTGGTTTGCCTACCTAGTGGCATTCTGTTTTGCATTGGCCATTGGCTTGGGCGCGATGTTCTTCACGATAGTGGGGCACGTTGTAAACACGCACTGGAATATCTCTTTACGCCGTTTGGCTGAATTGACAATGGGCGCGCTTCCGATAATTTGCTTGTTTGGCTTAGCCATGCTGCTGCCATTCTTCGATCACGAAGTGGATATCTGGCAGTGGGACACTATAAATAGTGGTGGGGCTCATGCAGTAGAGCACGGCAGCGATCATGGTGGCGCAGGCGCGCAGTCTCTTTCAGACACACTCGATCATGCCGAGCACGTACACATCGTTGAAAAGAAAGCCGCTTACCTCAACCGTAACGGATTCATCTTCCGCCTGCTTGCCTACTTCCTGATTTGGGCATGGATGGCGAAGTTCTTCTTAAGTAAATCTGCCGCGCAAGATACCGCGGGAGATTCTATAGATAACGTGCTGCGCATGAAGAAAGTTGCAGCGCCAATGATTTTTGTATTTGCGTTGACGATATCATTCGCGGCGTTCGACTTAATCATGTCGCTCGACGAAACTTGGTTCTCGACCATTTTCGGAGTCTACATCTTCGCCGGTTCATTCTTGGCAGCTAATTGCTGGCTAGTCATCATGTCGAAATGGTTGCAGGCGCGTGGCAAAATGACGGACGTCATCAACACCGAGCATTATCATGACTTGGGCAAATGGATGTTCGCCTTTACATTTTTCTGGGGCTACATCGCGTTTTCTCAGTTCATGCTGATTTGGTATGCCAACATCCCTGAGGAGACTCACTTCTATATGAACCGCACCATGGGCGTGTGGCAGGGTTACAGTAATCTGCTGATGGTTGGAGCGTTCTTCTTCCCATTCTTGGCCTTGCTATCACGTCACGTTAAGCGTAGTACTAATGTCCTTTGCGGCATGGCTGTTTACATTTTGTTTATGCGCTACCTCGACCTTTACTGGCTAATTATGCCGAACTACCACCGTGGCGAGATCATCGACAATCCGTTCGGATTGGTTGAGATTTCCTTAGCAATAGGCTTTATCGGACTGTTACTTTTCGGCATAGCGCGTAACGCTGGCAAGCAGTCACTGTTGCCGATTAACGACCCTCTTCTTGCAAAGTGTCTAGGACACAAGAATCTCTAATAACATGGCTGTACAACACGACGATTTGCCGAACGTAAGTTTGATCAACACAACCCTAGCAACAACGTTTATCGTTATTGCTCTGTCTTACCTTTTTTCTGGGCTTTACAAGCGTCGTGCGCTTGACCTTGAGGGGGAGCGTAATGTCCAGTCTATTGTTGCCGAACGCATCGAATTGCGTCAGCAACAAATAGATGGCGTAACCGCTACGGTTGTGACGGATAAGCTTGTTGAATCAAAGCAGGAAGTCATAGACTCTTACAATAAATAATTTGAATTTAAGCTTACCGCGCGAATGGGTGATGGCATTTTTTGCCACCGCCATGGTGGTAGGCTTGACTCCTGCCCAGGTAGGCTTTGAAACGCGTGACATCAGAGATGTCGGCGTAAGTGAACAACTCGGCGCAACGATCCCTCTCGAGCTGCAATTTACTGACACGCTAGGTAACACCGCGCCGCTTTCGCAATACTTTGATGGCGAGCGCCCCGTGGTGCTCACCTTGAACTATGCCAATTGCCCGCAGCTGTGCAATTTACAGCTGGATGGATTCGTTAGCACCTTGAATCAGTTAGACGATTGGCAGGTCGGTAAGCAGTTTCAAGTCATAACGATCAGCCTTGACCCAAGCGAAACCGAAGAGATGGCACAAGGTTTCCGCACTAAGATTTTGTCAAAGTATGATGCTCCAACAGCCTCCGACGGTTGGCATTTTTTGCGTGGCAGCGAAGCAGACATTCGCGCCGTAGCCAAAGCAATTGGCTTTACCTACAACTTCGTCGAAAATAAAAATGAGTATGCGCACACTGCCGTCCTCACTCTTCTCGACCCTAAAGCTCAGGTGGCACGATACCTTTATGGCATCGAATACCAGCCGAGCACACTGCGCTTGTCGATGGCGGAAACAGCTGACTCGAAATTCGTGTCAACCGTCGATGCTTTGATCTTGCGCTGTTTTTCTTACGACGCTGCGTCCGGCACTTTTGTCGCCAACGCTTGGATCATTACAAAGTATGTGATGACATTTGTCGGAGTACTCCTAATTACTTTCTTGGTTTGGATGCACCGCCAAGGACCGAGTGAATCAAATAAGCCCATGTACACCCAGGGCCCGAGTAAATCAAATAAACCAGTAGCATGAATATGTACACCCTTTTAAGCATGATGCTCCAACACCAGAAGGAAGATTTTTTCTTCCCTTCGCAGGCATCCGCAAATGCCGCAACGGTTGACTTCATCTTTTACTTCATCTTCTACGTGTCGCTTTTCGCTTTCATTGCGATTGTTTTAGCGACCGCTATTTTCGCCTGGCGCTACCGCCGTTCGAAAGTGGGGATGACTCCAGAGGACTCTCCGCATCACTCAACCCGTATCGAGATTGTGTGGTCGGTCGTTCCCTCCATTTTTATGGTGATGATGTTCTGGTACGGCTTCGAAGATTTCACAGAACGCAGGACTCCTCCGGCTGATTCTTACGAAATTCACGCCAAGGCCTCTAAGTGGCAATGGGAATTCGAGTACCCGAACGGTGCGAGTTCATTCGGCTTTATTGACGCCGGAGAATATCAAGGTAAAGGCCTATTCGTGCCATTAGGCAAGAACGTACGCATTCGCCTCGAGTCGTCTGATGTACTGCACTCCTTCTCTATCCCAAACTTCCGCGTCAAGATGGACGTTGTTCCTGGGCGCTATACCGATGTGTGGTTTAACGCAATTGAACTAGGCGACTTCCCGATTTTCTGTACCGAATACTGCGGCACCAAGCACTCACGCATGCTTTCGAAAGTTCACGTTGTGAGTGAAGAAGATTTTGCAGTGTGGCTAAAAGAAAATCAAGAAGATCCAAATGCTTCGCCTGTCGACAAAGGCAAGCGCTTGTTTAGCGCTAAGTGTACAGCTTGTCACGCGGTAGATGGTTCGACAAAGATTGGCCCAGCCCTCAACGGCAAGTACGGTACTATCGAAAACATCGTTGGCGGTACTGTTACTGTCGACGACAATTACATACGCAGGTCGATCCTCGACCCTAGTGCTGACATCGTTGTTGGCTTCGAAAATGTTCCAATGACTTCGTTTGCAGGTCAACTCAGCGATGATGATATCTCGAATATCACCGCTTATCTGAAATCGCTAACCGAGTAGAAAAGAAATGGCTCCTACTACCAATACATTAGACCGCACTAATTACCTCAATGCGACTAAGGGCTTTATGTCCTGGTTCTGGACTATCGATCACAAGCGACTTGGCTTGATGTATCTTTGGTCGGTAATTGCTTGCTTTATCATGGGTGGTCTCTTCGCTATGAAGATTCGCCTTAACCTCATGCCTGGCGCCGTTGATTTTGCGACGCAAACGGCAGAACAAATGAATGCTTACAATAATGCATTTACTGTTCACGGGGCGGTGATGGTTTTCTTAGTTATCATCCCGTCGATACCGGCGGCCTTGGGCAACTTTGTGTTGCCGCTGATGCTCGGCGCCAAAGACGTGGCATTCCCGCGTTTGAATCGCTTTAGTTACCACTTATGGATTATCGGGGCATTGCTGTTTGTGGCAACGCTGCTGATTGGAAACCTCGATACTGGCTGGACTTTCTACCCGCCTTACTCAACGGGGCACACCGATCCATCCGTGATTACTGCGGTACTCGGGGCCTTCATTCTGGGCTTTAGTTCGATCTTCACCGGACTAAACTTTATTGTGACCATTCACAAAATGCGTCCACCGCAAATGACATGGTTCAAGATGCCATTGTTCTTGTGGGCGATTTACGCGACAGCGGTCATTCAGGTTCTTGCTACGCCAGTCATCGGCATCTCTCTGCTTTTGATTCTTGTTGAGAAAACAATGCAGATTGGTATTTTCACGCCCGAACTTGGTGGCGACCCGGTGTTCTTCCAACACTTGTTCTGGTTCTACTCACACCCGGCTGTGTACATCATGGTGCTACCAGGAATGGGAATCATGTCAGAGCTTTTTGCGACTTTCAGTCGTAAGCCAATCTTCGGCTATAAGTCGATTGCGATGTCTTCGATTGCGATTGCGATTTTCTCGTTTATTGTTTGGGGACACCACATGTTTATCTCCGGCCAATCTGATTTGATGTCGGTGATTTTCTCGGCCCTCACTTTCTCGGTGGCGGTGCCATCGGCGATTAAGGTGTTTAACTGGATATCCACCATGTACAAAGGTTCGATATCCTTCTCAGTCCCAATGCTATATGGCATGTCCATTATTTGGCTATTCGGTATTGGCGGGCTAACAGGGCTGTTCTTAGCCACCCTTGGTACTGCCGTGGTCTTCCACGACACGTACTTCGTGGTTGCACACTTCCACTATGTGATGGTCGGGTCGGCACTCTTTGGCTTCATTGGCGGCATCTATTACTGGTGGCCGAAAATGTATGGCAAGGTCGTCGATGGCCCTCTAGCAAAAGTAGGGTGGCTGCTGTCCTTCTTGGGCTTCAACCTGACATTCTTGCCACAATTCGTGGGCGGCTCAAAAGGGATGCCGCGTCGTTATGCAGCATACGGCTCCGAACAAGGCTTCGATGACTGGAATTACTGGTCAACAATGGGGGCAATGGTGCTGCTAGCCGGCTTGAGTATTGCACTCTTTGGTCTTCTTAGGTCATTCTTCGTTAAAGGTACGCCGGCTCCGGCCAATCCACGGGGCGGGGTCACTCTCGAGTGGCAGACTCCATCGCCACCGCCTGAGCATAACTTCGAAATTGATCCGCCTACAGTAGGCGACCCATACGACATGTCGTTGGTTGAGTACCGTGGTGAAGTCGAAGGTTTCTTGCCAGTCAACCCGCGCGAAGATGATCCATGCGTCGCCTATATTGAGCCGGAGGAAGCATAATGAGCTCTCATGACAATCACCCAGAAGGAGTAGCTCATCACTTTGAAACTGCCGAACAGCAGTTTGATTCGGGCAAGCTTGGTATCTGGACATTCCTTTTAACGGAGGTATTGTTTTTTAGTGCGCTGTTCGTCGCTTACACGATGTACCGCGACAACTACCCAGAGGTATTTCAGTTTGCTTCGCAATACTTAGATACCAATCTTGGTGCGCTAAACACACTGGTGTTGCTGCTTAGTTCCTTCACGATCGCTTGGGGCGTGCGCAATGCGATGTTGGGTGAAACCAAGATGCTTACGATCAACCTAATCATTACCTTGATTTGCGCAGCAGGATTTATGGTGATTAAAGCCGAAGAGTACGGTCATAAATTCCACGAAGGAACTTTGTGGGGCGGACACGAGCATTCCATTTTTCAGCTAGACGCTAGCAAAGTCGATCCAGAAATTGCGGCTCACAGCAAAGCTTGGTCCAACCCAGACGGAGAGTTCTCCGCAGCGGTAAAAGATCTCGATCCAGAGTTTCGTCAAAAACTAGGCATCTTCTTTGGTGTTTACTTTTGTTTGACAGGATTGCACGGCATCCACGTTTTGATTGGTATGATTTTGTTGACTTGGCTGTTGATACGAAACTTGCGAGGCGAATTCGGCCCTAAAAACTTTGCTGCGGTCGACTTCATTGCCTTGTACTGGCACTTAGTTGACCTCATCTGGATTTTCCTCTTTCCATTACTCTACCTCATTAGTTAATTATGTCAGATTCCTCACACGGTTCAGAAGGGCACATCGGTCACGTGCTTCCTTTAAGCATATTGATTAAGGTTTTTGGCTGCTTAGTTGCGCTAACCATCCTTACGGTAATTACTGGTCAAGCCGATATGTACGGCGCTGACTTAGCAGTGGCTATGGTTATCGCTACTTGCAAAGCTTCATTGGTTTGCTTGTTTTTTATGCACCTTAAATACGATCGCCCGTTTCACGGCATGATATTTTTGTTTTCAGTAATGTGCGCCGGAATATTTTTGGCCTTCGTAGCTCTTGATGCAGAAAGCTATCAAGAGCACATTAAAGATTTCAAGGCTAACGAAATTGCAGATCAACAACTAGGTGAGTAACCCAATAAGCAGCCTGGGACTGCGAGTCTTAATTGCTTCGCTAGCCCCGCTGTTTATAGGTACCATGTTTTGCGGATGGTATTTCCGTGACATGGGACCGACGGGGGGTGCGCTTCCTAATCTCCCTTTATTGCTTATAGCCTCAACTCTGCTCCTGGCAGCGGTGAGCTATTTCGCAGAAAAAGGTACGGCGTCTGCCGTTAAAGCGACCTTGTTTTTAGGTGCTGTGTTCCTAGCGTGTCAAGCCCTTGTCTGGCGCGACTTGAGGGCCTCTGAAGCGAGCGCCAGCGTGCATCCCATGTACGCCTTCAATTTCTACTTAATGACGGCGTTGCACGCCGTACACGTTCTTGGCGGCTTGGTTTACAGCATCGTAAGCTTGCTGTCGCTTAAGAACGGTGGAGAAGATCTTGCTCAGCGCTTGCGCAATCACGCGGTGTATTGGCATTTTTTAGGTGTGACATGGGTGGGTATTTTGCTCAATCTGTTTGCTATTCGCATCCCTAATCCCGAGCAATCCTTCTTGGCACCTTTGTCTGTAGGTGTATGCGTATTGTTGCTGCTTGTTGTGCTGGCGTATCAAGTTATGGCGATCCGCTTGCTCTGGAAGCGCGGAGAAAAATCATTTGCGCTGTTCTCATTATTATTGCCAGTAGCTTTTTTACATATATGGGCACGTGGCGAAGAACTTAAAACACAAAAATCCGCTTTGCGTTGGGGTGTAGCTCAAGGACTGTTATTGATTGCATTAATGTTTGCCGGTACCTTGCACCTAGGTCAGTTCGCCAGTAGTTTTGATAAAATCAAGTATTAATGAAACTCAACTCGTTTGAGTTCGGGTTGCTCACTGGAGCCCTCAGGCGCTTAGTTCAAGAGCAGGTTGATATTAGACAGTGGCGCAAGCTTGGCGCGATTGATTGCCCTGAAGGCCATGCTTTAGATATCGGATGCGGCCAAGGCCATGGAATAAAATTAGCGGTGTCAAAATTTGGTGCTAGCAAAGTCGATGCTTTTGATACCGATGAACGCATGTTAGAGCGTAGTCGTCTTGCCACAGATAAATTAAGAAATATCCAGCTTAGCAATCATTCGGCGACACAAATACCTGCAGCCGACGCCAGCTATGACCTGGTTTTTGATTATCAAGTTTTTCATCACATCGATGATTGGCCGGCGGCCATCCGCGAGGTGCATCGTGTCATGAAACCGAATGCACAGTTGTTGATCGCCGAAAGCTTGCCAGGCCTAATTGAAGGTTCGTGGTGGGGAAGGCGCATGGACCACCCCAAAGAAAATCGTTTTACCGCGATAGCATTGCAAAGCGCATTACAGAGTATCGGGTTTAGACTCAGTCAGTCACGGACCATTGGCGACCACTTCATTTGGCTAGTTGCAACTAAGGCTTAAAGGGCTCGCATCCACTCAGGCCTAAACGCTGCATTAGATGGATCCGCGAGGACGCGATTAAGCACGTCGAGTAGCGCATCTTTGTCTTTAGGGAATGTCCCGGCCAAGGTAAGGTAATTACTAGCGTGGTTACTGCGGAAAATGCAGCCATCAACATCGAGGCGATCGACAAACTCGCGCAACTCGGCAGCCAACTCTATCGGTGAAAGATGGTCGACCTCGCCACGTAAATCGGCATCGAATAGCGGCGTGTTCTCTGTCGGAGTCATCACCAGCGTGGAAACGAAGCGCGGGTTAATGGCACTTACCACTCGTGCCGAATCAATCGCATGCTGTCGACTAAGAGCATGTCCTCCGGCCCCGAGCAAAATCATAGTGCTAAGCTTGACGCCAGCTTCGTGCGCACGTAACGCCACGCGAATCATTTCATCACCGTCAACCCCTTTGTCGAGATCGCTGAGCACTTGGTCGTTACCCGATTCGATGCCGAGGTAGTACTGAGTTAGTTTCTTTTCGCGTAGCATCGCCATTTCTTCAACTTTACGCACCGCCAAGGCTTGCGGTGAGGCATAGCAGGTAATGCGCTGGAGATCTGGCCAGGTGGCATTCAGATAGTCGCACAATTCAGCCAGAAAGGAAGCCTTTGCCATCAATGCGTCGCCGTCAGCTAAAAACACCTTGCGCGGAGCGCTGAAGTCTCTTGCCACCGAATCAATTTCGGCTTTAAGCTCATCTATCTTGCGCACACTAAATTTCTTTTCGCGATACATGGCGCAGAAAGTACAGCGGTTCCAGCTGCAGCCCAGTGTGGCCTGCAAAATCAAACTATTCGCCTCGGAAGGCGGACGAAATACCGCACCTTGGTAATTGAGCATGCTACAATTTTACTATGTCATGCAGGAAGTGGATACTTTTAACTATGTTAGTTAGCGGATGCGGTGAAGCCCCAAAAGCTACAGCTCAAACCTCTGAGCCGAGTGCTCAACCTAGCGTTCAGCCTAGTGCTTCGCCCAGAGTTCAGCAACGGGTGAATTTCGGCGTCACTATCGCCGGAGCAGAATTCGGTAGCGAGGCGCTGTCCTTTTGCAACGAAGCTCCAGGAGTCTTGGGTGTAAATTACTTCCATAACAAGCCATGGACATTCGATTGGTTTCAGGAAGAGGGCGTCGATTTGTTCCGTATACCTTTTCGCTGGGAACGCATTCAGCCTCAGCTTGGAGGCCCACTCGATAAGGTCGAGCTCGACCGCTTAGTGAGAGTCGCAAAATGGGCCGAGGGCAAAGGCGTAAGAGTGATATTTGATATGCACAATTTTGGCCGCTACTCGATTCGCTTCCAAGATAAAATAGTTAGTGCCGTAATTGACAAGAAATATGATTCGCAGGTTCTAGTAAGTAGCGACAACTTAATCGACGTTTGGTCAAAAATAATTCGGGCGTGCGACGCAGCAGAGGTTACACCGTGGGCGCTTGGCCTGATGAATGAGCCGCATGATATGGGCCTTGGCAACTGGCGCAAGATATCGCGCAGTCTGGTGACGGGCATTCGCGCGATGGGTAGCCATCACACTCTGTTGGTGGCGGGAGATGGTTGGTCGTCCGCTGAAAACTGGAAGAAACATCACGGCGCTAAAACTTGGATTGAAGATCCGCTTGATAAAGTAATTTACGAAGCTCACGTTTACTTCGACCATGACGGAGCAGGCAGATACGGTTTAAGCTTCAGTGAAGAATTACGGCGCGATCCGAAAATATATGATCGTCCGCAACAACGCCTCGCGCCTTTTTTACAGTGGTTAAAAAAGAATAATGCGCGAGGGATTATCGGAGAGATAGGTGTTCCGAATTCTATTAAACCATGGGAGAGCGTCGTCCTAGAGGCGATGGAGTTACTACAACAGCACGATGTCGAAATGATTTATTGGGCGGCCGGAGAATGGTGGGGTGATTACCAGATGTCCATTCAGCCGCCTGTAGAAAATTCACTAGGCAACGATTTGTTTAGAAGACTCAAGAAGAATTAACTTACTTCTTGTCGTTGCGTGCCGCTGGGTCCAGCGCGCCACTGCGAATAATACCCATTAAGCGCTGATAGTGCTTATCCGCACGCTGATGTTCGCCCAGCTCCGCCAAAGTGTCGGCGACTTGTAGGCGCAGACGACGGTTGTCCTCGTCGACGGTGAGCGCGCTCTCCATTAGCTCTATGCCACTTACCACTTCACCTGCCTTAGCCAAGACGTTGCCGAGTTGCGCTGTAAGACGCGGGTTCTCAAAATCAGTATCAATCAACATGCGCTTAATGCTGAAGCACGGCGCCAGTTGCTCGTCGCTGATGAGATCTAATGCGGACACTGAGTCGAGGTAGCCTAACCAGACACGCCGATCGTTAGGGTGGCTTTCGAGGAGTACCATAAATTGTTCTGCGGCTTCGGCGTGGCGACCGGCCGAGAGCAGAGTTTCTGAATAGCTAGTCAGAATTTCTACGTCGCCAGGGTAGAGGTCGCGCAGTTTGCTAAAGATAAGGGAGGCCTCTTTAGGGGATTTTTGCGCTGACATTACTTGCCCATAGAGAACACCGGCGTCACGACTGTTTGGGTCGATGTCGAGCGCAAGCAAACATTCTTGTTCGGCGGCCTTGAAGTTCTTTTGCGCAGCATGTATCTGTGCAACGCGAATGTGTGCGGTAATGTCGGTGCCAGATGTTTTGTAAAGTTTGGCCGCAGCTTCTAGGTCGCCACGAGCAAATAATACGGCAGCGTGTTCGGCGAGCACATCGGTAGACACGTCATAGTTTAGCTCCAGCTCTTCGAAGTAGGCAATCGCTTGCTCGGAGCCATCCTCTACGCGAGTTGCGTTACGCGCTGCGGCAAGCAATATTTCTGCCTGGTCAAGATTGCGCGCTTGTTCTGGATTGGCTTTAACCCCATCGAGCACACTCTGGAAAATTTCGGCAGCATCATCGACGCGATCGACGTCTACTAGTAAGTTGCCCAAAGCAAAGCGTAAGCCGAGGTTGTCTGGATCGAGGCGTAACATCAAGCGAGTAACGCTGTCTGCTTCATCGCGGCGACCTTCGGCAAGGAGAACATCCATAAGCATGTTCATTTTTGCAAAGCTTGTCTCTTCGTCTATTGTTACGTGCAGCAATTCTTCAAAGCGTTCGCGGTCGGTGCGAGTTTGCAAGCCACTCTCAACCATTTCGCGCAAGAAGATGTCGTCGCGGTTAATGAACTGGAATAGCGACAAACTACCAGGAATCAAAAACGCCGCGCACAATAAAGTAATGGCAATGGGCTGATAGATAGGGGCATTGCGGTTGCCTCCTGTCTTCCCCAACACCGATTGCATTGGTTTCTCGCTTGCAGCCTTGAGTAAATCGTGAATCAGCGAGCGCGATTGACCGTCACAACTTGTGAAGCGGAACACATGCTCTTTCTTGATTTCAGGACCAATGACGCGGTCGGTGATTCGCACCACTTCGAAGATGCCACTTGCTTTACCAAAGGGTGTTTGCACACGGAATTCGTAATTCGAGCCGACCTCTAATTCTTCATGTAGCAGGGCGCGCAAACCAGAACGACTGACGTCTTCGGTAGCAGCTTCGATGGTCTCTACCGCGCCGTTTGCGTCCGTGCTTTGCTTGGAAATACCGAGGGGTAAATGATAGGATAATCGGTTTTCTTTGCGTCTATGCCATTGGCTTGGGTCGGTTAACCAACTTAAGAATCGGCCTTGCTTCGCGTTAGATTTCGCGAACTCATCGTACTGCATTGGCACTACGAAGTTCATAAGTGCGTCCATTAGCATGTCTATTGATCCGTCCGGCACATCGATAAACACCGCGCCATAGGTTGACATGTTGATGGTGTCTTTGGCGCGCTCTAGCAGAGGATCAATTGCGCCAGTATTTGAGTGCTGAATACGTCCCGGTATGGCGACGACCGTGCCGCCAATCGAGATATTAAACTCTCCTTCAGACCCATCTGGGTAGTCCTGGAAAGCGACAAAGCCAACGCCCTTCTCGTTAATGTCGCTTGTGATGCCAGCGCCCGAGAACTTCTCTCCATCGGGGCCAGTTAGGCGAAAGCTCACCGGCAACCCTGCGCGGTGACGATACGAATAACGTTTGTTCTCAGCGGCCAGTGATCTGCGGATTACTACCCACGCCAACCACATCTGATAGAGTGTTAGTGGTCCAGCGATGGCCAGGCCAAGGAGGTCGGGGCTCGAATCAAACATGACTCGGAACGTACCCCAAACGATGGACAGGCCGCCAATCCCGAATACTAAAGCTTGCGGCATTAATAACGGCGCCAGTGACGCGTTGTCTTGACAACGCGTCAAAAACTACAGACTGGTTTAGATGAAAGCGTTTTAGTTCTAATTTCAAGAAGTAAACATTTGCTGCCACTACAGCCGCACTACATGACCAGCTCAGCAACACCATTTCCTGGGAACGTGAGATTAGCAACGTGCACAATGCTCTTCG
>JACKQG010004117.1_pt1 | contig 17091 bp, 16 predicted proteins | sample 8237621 | NCBI WGS metagenome assembly JACKQG01 (sample SAMN15677084, study PRJNA649215) | marine metagenome | biome: marine; feature: Black Sea; material: saline water; isolation source: suspended particulate matter (SPM) from the Black Sea western gyre | collected 2013-06-09/2013-06-10 | depth...
CGCACTAGTGTGATTTAGATCATCACGCTTTGCGATATCAGCGATTATTTCACCAAGGGGTCAGTTTCCTGCCATCTTCAAGAAAAACTCACCCCCGGTGAGTTTATTGATTTCGGCGGTCATTTTTCTTAAACTCACCGAGGGTGAGTTTATTCAAAAGAATGGAGAAATGGTGGAGATTGGAATGAGATTGACCCCGGGTGAAATAATCGTTGATCACACACTTGGTCAGGTCCGATCCCAAATGACACGATTAATTCACCCGCGGTCTTTATAGTTTTCGTCCGATATCACCCTTTGTAAAGTCCACAGGGGGGTTTTGCCCGATAAACTACTAACGAGCGCGCTTTTGGGCTCGACAAGGATATACCGACACCAATGACCAACGATTTTGCATGGATGCACTTGAAACGAACCAAACGAACACAAATAGTTTGGGCGTCGTTTTTTGTTGTCATGTCTGCGATGCTTGTTCTTTTGCAGGCAGGCGGTGGTGATATCCAAGGTGGAGTTCTCCTCACAAACATCTCTTCAATGAACGAACGTCCCGAGGTTGATCCTATATTCAACGGGGAAATCCCCATCGACACAGCAAAGTGGTCGGGAATCGTCATTCAACACCTAGGTGAACCCGCTGGTTCCATAAAGTCAATTCAGCGATCGCATCTCTCTGGTGGGCTCGATGGGATTGCCTTCCACTTCATAATTGGCAATGGAAACGGTCTTGGCGATGGTGTTGTTCATGGAAGTGATCGGTGGGTGCAACAAACAAAAGCGGCTCGCCCAATCTCTATTGATCCTGAAAACTGGGATGAGAACCTAATTACAATTTGCTTGATAGGAAACGGTAACCGTCGCCAATTCACCGAACGCCAAATCCTGCACTTATCAAGACTTGTGCAACGTCTTCAAAACGAACTCTCCATCAAAGCAAGCGATGTCTACCTTTCTTCTGACCTTGAGAACTCACCAAATATGGCGCCATCCCCAGGCAAATTCTTCGCTGAGGCATTATTTCGCAGCCAATTGCTTGATATCGCATCCACTTTCTAGTTGAATCAATTCATAAAAAAGAGTACTCTTAGCATTCATTTCTATCGTGCTGCACAAGAAACAGCACAAGGGTAACACCCACACATTGATTCTATGAGTACAAAACCGGCACAACCTCGAAAAATAGGTACGTACAACGTCCTCGCCAAACTAGGCGAAGGTGCTGCATCGATGTTGTATGCCGTGCAACATCCAAAAACCAAACAAGTTTCTGCCCTCAAACATGTTGAGAAAACGGATGAAAAATCCCAACGGTTCCTTGATCAAGTTGAACAAGAGTATGCAATTGGATCAAAACTAGATCACGAATCTATTAGAAAACTCACGAAAATTATCCTTCATCGGAAAATGTTCAAAATCACAGCCGTATCAATGATTATGGAACTCGTTGACGCAATGACCCTCGATCAGCAGTTACCGAAAAATCACGCTCAAGCAGTTGAAATCTTTAGCCAAACCGCCCGTGGACTTGCGCACATGCATGAGCGTGGATTTGTGCACGCTGATATCAAACCAAATAACGTTTTGATTGATGAATACAACAAAGTAAAAATTATCGACCTCGGCCAAGCATGTGCAATTGGTACCGTAAAAAAGCGAATCCAGGGTACACCTGGATACATGGCGCCCGAACAAGCACATCGCAATGAAATTACACCAAAGACAGACATCTACAATCTAGGAGCCATGATGTACTGGGTTCTCGTGGGTGAGGTCATTCCCACAGCAATGCCACCAAAAAATTCTCAAGACGGGCTGCTCACCGGAGCGGTTGAAACTGAGAATATTGCACTGCCAGATCCGCCCCATGAACGAAACCCTCGAATTCATCCGCTCTTGTCCAAGCAAATTATGGACTGCGTACAACCCCACGAAAAAGACCGACCCGAATCTATGGACTATGTTGCAAACCGACTTGAACTCATACTTGATATCATCAATGAGCCGGTTACAGCAGCGCCCCCAGTTGATGCGGATGGCACAACTGTCCACGACGGGTAAGTACTACTTCATAAAACTTCTCTCGCAACCGTCCCGCTTTTTGGGGAACCTTGTATTTTATTGCTACAGATTCGCGAGGAATCATCGCGATGTTTAATCTAAGACGTAAACTTCGCCAGAGATTGTCCAACACACAACTGTTTCCTCGTCGCTTATTGCAACTCCGCCAAGTTCTTCTGTAAAAGAAGCAACTTCTTGCACGACTCTCATTTTAAGATCGCACCGATACACACTTGTACCAACAACACAGGCAAGATGTAAACCAGAAGAATCCAATGAAGCAAAATTGATTACATCTGGAAGGTCCAACGTAAACCGCTTCACCTGATCACGCGTATACAAAACAACATCTCTGTCACGACCAACCACAACAGGTTTTTGGTGCACCATACCAACCGCGATTGGGTTTTCCACACCATCTAGTTGAATTGCATTATTGGGAAAAGAGTTATTACTCCACAAGACAATCGTTCTTGGTGTTGCGGCAACAACCAAATCAGGGCTTGGAAGTTCAACGCACAGATACGGTCCACTCATTGAAGCAGCGCGTTTTGTTTTCTTGTCCTCTTCAAGAATTTCCAACGTCATGTTGTCGCCAGAGATAGCAATTCGGTTTGTATCCACAGCAGTTGTCACAACCGCAGCGAGCGGCCTGCTAAATCTCGCAGAAACATACGCCCGATCCTCGGGGTTGAAACCAAGTTTTGCGATTCTACATTTTGAATCTGAAACAACTCCTAACGATTTCCCATACCGTGAAAGCGCGAGTGTTGCGAATTCTGGATCTATGTTCATTGGAGGAACACGCACCTGCGTTCCATCAGTGCGCCAAACAAAAAATTCTTTGTCAACAATTGCTGAAACTGCGTTTCCATTTGGAGAGAGGGTAATTTTTTGAGCATTCTCTGGAAGCGAAAAAATCGGAACCCCTTGCGCTACTTCTTGGATAACCTCTTGTTCTGTCGGAGTGGTTTCTTTTTGCGCCCGCAGTTCAGTGTTCTCTGCTTCAAGGCGCTCTATCTCGTTTTCCTCGACATTTTTAATGAATAAAAAAGCAGATGTAACGAGTGCAAGTCCAATACAAATAAGTGACGAAACTAAAAGTTGTTTTTTATGCCTGCGAATAAAAAGTTTGGTTCTGTCTGTAACACTGACTTTTCGTGCTTTTATTGGTCGGTGTCCCAAATATCGCAACATGTCACGACCCATCGAACCCGCTGTTGCATATCGCTTGTCACGTTCGTTTTGAATTGCCTTCATAATGATCGCTTCAAGGTTCGGGTCAATAGTTTTATCGTGTACTGTTGGTCGCACTGGATCTTCTTCGCAAATTTGTCTAACAGCTTCGTAAATGGGCAACCCTTCAAGAGTTCTTGGAAATCTGCTCGTTAACATTTGATACAAGACCACGCCCAGTGCATACACATCACACCGCGTGTCGATGTCTTTTACCTTTGGATCTACCTGCTCGGGCGCCATAAACTGAACGGTTCCAACAAGACGACCCGCTTCGGTCATCGCCTCTTCACCAACAGTGTTGTTATCAAGTGATCTCGCTACACCAAAGTCAATAATTTTTGGTTCACCATTTTTATCGATTAAGATGTTGCCTGGTTTTAAGTCACGGTGCACCACACCGCGATGGTGACCATGTTCGATTGCAGAAGAAATTTTTGCGAAAAGTTTAAGAACTTCTCGACGTTCTAGTTTTTCGTCTTCTAAATACGGAGTAAGTTCCCGAGCATCTTCAATGTGCTCCATCACAAAATAGGGCGTTGCACCATTTCCATCATCGTGCGTTCCGGCGTCATACACTTTTGCAATCCAAGGGTGATCGAGTTTGCCAAGAATTTCAACTTCAAGGTGAAACCGTCGAGCAGCGGTGGGGCTAAAAATACCACCACGGAGCACCTTAATCGCAACTTTCCTTCTGGGGTGGCGTTGCATCGCTGTGTACACCACAGACATTCCTCCCTCTCCAAGAATATCAATAATTTGATAGCCCCCTATTTCACGGGGAATGTTACGCTCACTATCAGTGGGCATCGTCAGTTTTTTTAGCCGATTTTTTCATGTTATGTTGCTTTCGACGCTCGGCGTAATTCTCAAACGAAACGGTAAGATCCATCGATTGTCCCTGCGCGTGGCAACCATGGATTTTTTTAAGAAAGGGAATACACCAACCACAAGATGTACCGGCGCCCAAACATTCTGAAAGTTGGGATGGCACTTCCGGTTTCTCGCGTTTAATAAAATTTTGCAACTTGCGAATCGAAACGTGATGACAAACGCAAATATCTTCTTCGGGTTTCATAGTACTGTTATACCCAAACTTGACAAATGATGTGCGGCTCCTTCACCTTACCAGTGAAAGTACCAATCGTTGTTGTCACCTGCTTCACTTCATATTGCGGGTGTTCGTCGAGCCATTCGTTTACCTGTTGGTCGAGATATTTAAGTGCGTCGTCAGTCAACTTACTGTGAAAAGTACGCACGTGGATCGCACCCATCCCTGTTGTGTTTGGAACACGACTCCACGAATCTTCGTGTTTTACTTTGGTGCCAAATGCAGTAATTTTTCGTGTTAAGCCCGCTGGACCAGTCGCATCAGAGATTGGCAAATCTCCAACAATTGGAATATCGTCGGTGGAACTCTCGGTTGGTTTGTTTGGCATAAGGCGAAGTCGAACAACGCTCCCAGTTGTTACTTCAAGGGGGACAATTGGACCCCCTTCCCACTCAATCATCATTTCCCAGCCACTCATGGTTTGCTGCCATTGGTGAATTGCTCCAACACCGAGGCGTTTCACAGTACCACGATTATCTTCAAGTGGACCCTCAAACGTGAGATACTCGGGGCGGTGATCTGGTCTTGTTTCAAGATCAACCCAATCGCTGTTTGTAAGAATATCAGGGCGCTTGCTACAGCGAAAACTGATCAGTGGTTTCTTGCCTTCAGCATCAACACCGAGCAACCAGTCAAAATGGGTAGTTCCGTCGGGCATTTCATGCTCTAGTACAACAGTTGGGAATGAATGTTCTTTTGTTGGGGCTGCCATAGTTCGTATGACTACCGTATCATGGACAAAGGAATCATGTGACATAGAAAGAAGGAGATCTTGTCATGAAAATTATATCTTTACTCATTACCGCCACGGCCACACTGTTTCTCACCGCTTGCGGGCAACCGAGCACCACTGCCCTTATGGAAAAAGGCAATTTTGCTATGTGGCAGGGTCGGTGGAGTGACGCCGCAGAAAAATATACTGAAATAACGCAGTTGCACCCCGGCGACTGGGAGGCTCATTTTAACCTTGGAAAATGTTTGCTTGAACTCGGAGATCCAAACGGTGCTGCCACTTCATTAGAAATTGCAAACACCGTTGTACCAAAAAACCTTGAAGTCAGTGACCTTCTTGCAGAAAGTTATCTTGCGGCAGGGAATGAAAACAAACTATTTACATTCCTTGAAACACAGGCAAAAGAACAACAAACTGTTCGCGCATGGACAAGGTTCGCAGAGTACGCAATGGCAATCAGTGACCCTGATACTGCGATGATTGCAATCAACACGGCAATTGTATTAGACAACGGAGCAACTCCAAAGCCATATATTGTATCTGCGTCTTTTGCTGAACAACTTGGCGACGACACACTTGCTATTCAACGGTGGAAAGAAGCGTGGGCAATTGATGCCACGAACACGCAAGTTGCTGATGCCCTCCGTGGACATGGTGTGATTCCAGGTCCCACGATGACAGGTGCTGTGCCAGAGTAGTTACTCAGAAGTGGCGAACTCAACCCTTGGGAACAACGCTACTTTTTGAATTGTTGTTCCGGGCTCCATGCCACCCCACTCAAGCGCTGTCGAAGTGTTTTGTTTTGGCATTTCTACATTAAGTGCGTTGTGTAGTTCGTCCATTTTTACAGGTATTACTGGGTGAAGTAGTATTGAAGAGATTCGCAATGCTTCAATGCATTGATAGAGAATCGCCCCAAGTTCTTCTTGTTTGGTTTCGTCTTTTGCAAGCTTAAACGGCGCTGTTGTGTTTATAAACAAATCAACTTGTCGCACGATTGACATTGCGCACTCTACTGCTTCTTGCAGAGAAAATGTTTCCATTGCACTTTGTGAGCACGCAGCCGCCTTGCTACATATTGATTTCCAATCTGTTTCTGCAAATATTTCCCCGTTGTCAGCGGGCACAGCGCCATCAAAGTATTTTTCAATCATCGCCGTCACGCGGCTTGCACAATTGCCGACTGTGTTCACAAGGTGCGCGTTGTACACATCATGAAACTTCGCCGCAGCAAAATCTGCATCTGTAGCGCCAAGTGGACCTTGTGTAACCAAGTAGAATCGCCATGCGTCCATACTGTACACGTCGATATATTTATCAATTTCTTTTAGATCAATAAAGTTTCCAAGAGATTTTGACATCTTTCTACCTTCGCTTATCCAAAAGCTGTGTGCATAGATACACTTCGGGAGAGGTAAATCAAGTGCCATAAGAATCGCTGGCCAAATGACTGCGTGAAACCAAAGAATTTCCTTGCCAACAACGTGATAATTTGCGGGCCAATACTTTCCAAGAGTTTTGTCTTCTTCTCCAAGATCAAGCGCAGTGATGTAATTGAAGAGCGCATCAATCCAAACATAAATCACGTGCTCGGGGTCGTCTGGCATGGGAATGCCCCACGAGAAATTCGTGCGGCTGATTGGCACGTCTTGTAACCCTTCCCGAAGGCGGCCGAGCACCTCGTTTCGCCGAGAGCTTGGCCGTACAAAATCTGGGTGATCTGCAAAAAGTTTTTCAAGTTTCTTTTGGTAGGCACTCAGTCGAAAATAGTAATTTTTTTCGGTTGCCCGTACGAGCGGTTTTCCGCTGATTGGTGATTTGTAATCAAGTTCACGCGCACTATTCTCTGTGTGATATTCCTCTTGCCCCGAATCATACCAACCCTCAAAATCGCCCAAATACACATCACCGCTCGCAAGAAGACCAGAAACAAGCGTTTGTACCTGTGATTCGTGCTTTGGGTCTGTCGTTCGAATAAAAGCATCGTTTGTGAGTGAAAACATTTCCATAATTGACTGAAAAACCGCAGCGTTCTCATCAGCGAGCGCTTGGGGTGTAATGCCACGCTTTTGAGCCGATTCTTCAACCTTCACTCCGTGCTCATCCGTACCCGTCAGAAAAAATACGTCGTGCCCAAAGTTTCTCATAGCCCTTGCGTACACATCACACAATGTTGTGGTGTAGACATGGCCGATATGAGGTTTATCGTTTACATAGTAAATAGGCGTTGTTATATAGCGCGTTTCTTGAGTCATGTCGCACAGTGTATGTAGGATACGCTGTACTTGGAGACAATCATGCACAACTTTCTGCACATCATTCTTGTTCTTTCCTTCTTTTCTGGGCAGGGGTACGCCCAAGACGCGCTTGGGACGGGAAACGCCCTCGATAACAACCTCTCGACTTCGGGTCGAGAAAACTATCGCAGAACGCTGCCTCGTGGAACAACCAACTCTGAAATTCGAACGAATGGTATCCTTGCTGGTAGAAATTTCAACGAAGGTGTCGGCTTAGACACACAAGCACACATGCAACTTATTTCGGACGCCTCTGATGCGGATGCACAGAGTCTTGCTGACACTTTGAACAATAGCCCTTGGTATTGGGACAACTGGAATAGGACTTCTGCGCAATATATTTCTGAGGGCGATTCCAATTATTTCAATCCACGTTTTATTGACAACTGGGCCCAATCCCCCATGAATGTTCGAATCGGTCGAAGTATGCAATCGATTTCGCACACATGGAGCGCAGAAGATGACAATAGTGATCAATCGGCAATGTTGAACTACCCATCTTCTTGGTCAGATCGACAAATCGATCAACACCGATTGACGCAAGCGACAGGCTCAACATATGACCCAACTGGATCGTATTCAACCATGCCAGTTGTTGGAAATCTCAAAACCACGAATGGCGCGGGCTACATCATGGCCTCCTCCCTTCGCGGTATTTCTGTCGAAACTTCCAATCATGCCGCCGCACTTGGACTCACTCCTTGGGACGCGGCGAGGGCGATGGAAGATGATGAGAATCCAGATACACTAGTCTCGCGTTGGGTCGCCGACACTGCTTTGGTTAATCGCGCGGTAAAAAGTGGTGAACATTTTGCTTCGTCACATGATTCAATTATGGATTCCGTAAACAATAGAGCACTCGATCAACTCGCATCCGATGTTCTTCTAAGTGAACAACCTGAAGGTTGGCTTGATCAGCAGTATGGAATGTTGCAAGGACAACTTGCGGGAACCATTCCTTATGATGATGAGGATGACGAGTTCGTTGGTGTTGCAGAAGAGAGTGATGAAGATGTGGATGAAACCGAGAAAGACGCAACAAGTGAAATCGCACACATCTTGCAACATGGGGAACAAATTGAAAGCCTCACAAGCGAAGATCAAACTCGCTTCAATGAACTCATGAAAATTGCACAAGAACGCTTTGAAAAAGGCGAGTATTTCTGGGCAGAACGAAGATATGATCGGGCGCTGCGGTTCACGCCAGGTCACCCGCTTGCAACTGCCGGCCTTGGACACTCGCGTATTGGTGCTGGGCTGTATTTATCAGCCTCACTCGCGTTGCAGTCATTGCTTTCACTGCAACCCGAAATGATTGACGTGATGTACGCTAAAAACTTGCTTCCATCAAGGCTTGATCTTGTTAAAGCAGCCGTACTTATCACAAGCCGGCTTGATGAAAAGCGAGATGGTGGGACGTACGCATTTTTGTTGGCATATATTGGACATCAACTTGGCGACCGCGAGATGATTGAACGTGGCCTTGCTGTTTTTGAAGAACGCGAAGGTAAAAACGACCCACTTGTTCGTTTACTGAACGAAATTTGGTTGTAAACAGCACCGGTTAAATTCTATTTAAGACGCGCCACAGAGGCGCGGAAAACACATTTGCGAAGTGTCGCCACCGAGTTGCAGAGGTACGCATTTTCTACGGCGTAACTATTGCGGAATCATTCAAAACGCAAAAAACTGTCACACCAGCCTTCACCTTGTCGCCAACATTGACTTTGGTCTCAACATCGTCTGGTCTGGGCAAAATCAGTTCGGTCGTTGAACCATACTTGATCATGCCAAATTGTTGCCCCTGTGTAAGCGAATCACCCGCTTTAAGTGGACAAACGATATGTCTTGCTATTTTCCCTGAAACTTGACGGACACCAAGTGGTTCACCGTTGTTGTCAAAAATCAACAAATTACATTCATTCACTTGAGCAGATTCAGCTGTTCTCGCGTCAAGAAATTTTCCCGGCGTGTAAATCATTTCTTTCAGGGTACATGCACACGGCGCGCGGTTGATGTGTACATTCAAAACGCTAAGGAAAATGCGAATGATCAACGCTTCTCCACCAATCGCCCCGTGATGATCCACTCGTTCGATTGCGGAAATCGTACCATCAGCAGGACTCAACATTGTTCCGGTTTCTAAACCGGTGGGTATACGACGCCATGGATTTCGAAAAAATGAAACAAGGGCGAGCCACAGTGCAACAACTGCTATGACACCAATCCACCAACCAAGCCAAATGAAAACGACAAGTGGGATTGCAAGAACCACAGTGATACACGACCACTGTTTCCAACCGTACTTTGTAAGTGTCACCCTACGAGTTACTCGCTTGCTTTGCCAATAAACATGCCGATGAGTCCAAAAATAATCGCGATACCGGCGAGACCACCAGCGTACATCGGGATGTTTTCGGTCATCAACGTTGCGACTCTAGGTCCAACTCCGGCAAGACTGCTGATCAACATCAACAAGACAGCTGTGAGTGCCAAAAATGCACCAATCATGAATCCTGTACCCGCGCCTGACCATTTGCCGTCATACGCTTCAGCCATCATTGGAACCGCAAGTCCCATTGGTGCTTCAACGGCAGGTGCTGCTGAGGACGACGAATCGCCTCCACCGCCAGTACTTTCAAACAAACCTGATGCGCTCGCACCAAACTCGCCGCTGTCGCCACCTTCCCAAACTTCATCAAGGAGTTCGGCGCCCAAAGACGTGTCATCAGATTCGCGAGTAAGGTCAAGCAGACCACTCCCGCTTCCCACGGATTCCAAACTGAGTTCTTCGTCAACAGCATCGCTTACACGAGTTTCTGCATTGTCATCATCTTCGTCAAACGCTGCACCAAAACCGGTCGCATCACCTGTTTCACCCAAATCAAAACCGGCTGCACTTCCGCTATCGCCAAGATCGAAACCGAGTCCACTTGCGCTGCCGCCAAGATCTAAGCCAGCAGCGCTTCCACTATGCGAGAGACCCATGCCGCTGCCACTTAGGTCGTAGCCGCTTCCGCCTGCAGATGCATCATCCGATGCATCGGTTGGTGAATCGTTCTCACCAGTGTCACCAAGGTTTAGATTAAAACCCGAACCGCCGCTCGTAAGATCAAGTTCAACCTCGCCATCTGAGCCAGTATCGCCAGAAAGCAAATCGACTTGTTGTCGTTTGAACATGATGGTATCGCCATCTCGCATTTCATCGAGTTGGCCAGATGTTGCCATTTCCTTGACTTCGTCTTCAGACTTGCCAAGCTTTGCACAGGTTTCTTCAATGGTATAGAACAGTTTCGCCATAAGTCGTAATACTCCAATGGGTAAGTGTATGCCAACAAGTGGATAGAGGCAATACCCTACTCGCCATTGGTCTATATATGCAGATTACGTCCAGTTTCCGACCACTTCAAGAAGGTCAATAACATCGACAACACCGTCGCCGTTGAGGTCAGCAGGGCATCCAAGGCATGAACCCCAAACGTCCATTACAGCGAGAATATCGACAACATTCACAACTCCGTCGCCGTTTACATCGCCGGGTGTTGTTGGGTCGCCACAAGCATCGGCAACGGACAAATCGTCTTCTTCGAATCCTTGGGGTGTTCCGCCGCCAGCGGAAAGCCCAACAATATTGTCGTTGGAGTTAACTCCTAGCCAACTCAGGCGAATAACACCGTCATAAAATAGTTCGCATTGGAACGTATTGGAACCTGTGTTTGAATATTCTGGAATATTGACAAATGTAATGGCAACTCGATCACCTAGAGACTGGGCGTACCTTATGGTGCCACCACTGTTTGGGTTCAAGTCATCCCACAGCATGGAGATGCCAGGAATTTCAAAGTGTTCATTGATGGTTTCTGTGTAGTCAGTATCACCACTGCCGAAAGTCACTCGTCCATTACTACAAATGTACAACAAAGAATATGTCTGTCCATACAGCAACACTGGCTGAGGAGTGCTTTGTGATTGATAATCGTCATCCCCGAGCGAAATGGTTGTGCCTGTATTCTGGTCTGTAGGCAGCGCAGTAATTGGTTCCGCACACGCTCGATATTGATCAACACCTTCGAATGGTGTAAATGTTACTGACATTCCGTCTAAATCGAAACCACTGTCTTGCTCTGTAAAGAACGAAGGGACATCCTCGGTAGTAAAGTAAAAACAATAGCCATTGTTGTTATCAATCACAGTGTTTCCTGCGCCGTCTAAAGCGTGCACTTCAAAGCGGTACGTTGTGTTATCCATCAAGCCTGTAAGGGAGACGTAATGTGCAGTATTTTCTCCGGTACCACTTGCTTCTTGCGTAAGTTCGGCGCACGATTCACCAAAATATACGCGGACAGTAGTCGCTTCACTCGTTAAGACATGTATTGTCGCGTCGTGTGTCATAACATCTTGAATGGACACGTCGTTTATTGTTGGAAATTCACAATCAACCGTTGCTTCATCTGTGACTACACCAGAACCACCTTGCCCATCCGATTCGTCAAAATACGAAACGGTAATTGTGTCACCGTGTTGGGATTGCATGCCACCATCACCAACAAGTATTCCATCGGCAAAGAACGAAGCGGTTGCCTCTCCGGATTCAACCAGTGTCACGGGAAGTGTCACACCACTGCTCGATGCAAGTGTTACTTCAACTATGTCAATCACATTGTCATCTAAGTTCAAGTCGCAATCTACAACCTGTACACCAATTTCCGCATCGCAACCGTAACTGCTTCGGTCAAGAGAAACCATTCCGCTTGTAGAGCATTGAATCAGCATTGGGGATGCCATCATTGAAAACTTTTGTGGACCTTGTGCAATGCTATATCCTGTCATAACAATTCGGTACACACCTGATTGACCACCGTCAATTTGTACTTGTTCAATATTATTTATATGATCGGGCTGATTGCGAACCGCTGGGTTTCCAGGATTGGATGGATCAAGTGTCCACGGGTAATGAATTGTCCCATTTGGATCAATCACAGTAACATCAATGTCGTTCACCAAACTTGGAACTACAAGTGGTGTTGCGGGAACATCATCCCAAGCAATCGTGACTTTAATGTCACTGGGTTGCTCTGCGAAAACCAACATTTCAACTGTTTCGCTTTGACTAATTTCTAGTTCTGCGAAGTTACTTGTTCGCATATGATCAATCGCATCAACAACACGAACACTGCCATATCCGTATTGATTGTCGGGGCCAGTATTAAATTTATCTTCAGCCGTATGTGCAAGCAGTGCCTTGAGGGTTGCTGGTCGCATGTCGGCTTCGTCTGGAAACTGCACTCGCCAATCTTGCATGATCAGCGCAGAAATACCTGTGACTGTTGGGCACGCCATAGATGTTCCGCATTTTGCAGAATATCCGCCGGAACTTGAGCAACTTGTCACACCACCATCACCGCCATCTTCACAACCGGGCGCCGAAACGTCGGGTTTGATTCTACCGTCGTCGGTTGGTCCCCAACTTGAAAAATATGTCATTGATTCATCGTTTGAATTGATTGCGCCAACAGTGATGTGGTTTTTTGCACATGCTGGTGGTGCTGTTGAGTTATACGAAGTGCCGCAGTTGCTTGAACCACGTTCATTTCCATTCGCCCAAACAATTCGTATTTCTGCGCCGAGATCGCCACGGACAACGCTGTCTATCAAGTTGCTTGTGATGCCATAATTTCCTGTCCAATCGCATGGAAAGCCGTTTGGCGCCGTATTTGTGCCAATTGAGTTATTTGCAAGGACTGCTCCATAAGAATTAATCGCTTGCCCGTAATCATCTGCAAGATCACCGGGGTCGGTATAGAGGAATCCTTCAGAAAGTCCGCCTTCTTGTTCAAAACCATAACTTTGGATGGTGACCGCTGGCGCCATCCCACGGTATTGTCCACCGCTTCCCGAGCCGTCGCCGCCAATGGTGCCTGCAACGTGCGTCGCATGATCACTCAACCCTGCGCTGTCGCGTGTGTAGTGCCGACCGCCAAAATCTCCATGAGCAGAGTACCCGTAGCCGCCGTCATAGACCATCACCGAGACTCCCTCTCCGTCGAGTCCATAGGGTGCTGACTGGGCGGTCTCTACTTGGGTAAACACACGATTTGAGTCATTGAGCTCTGAGAACTTAGGAAGAGCTGGTTCGATGTACAGCACTCGATCGTCTTCGGCAAGTTCGTCGATTGCCCACATTGGCACTTCCATTACTGCGGTGTTAATCGCTGGAATAAGTGAACGCACTTTACCTGTTGCAATTGTTCTGACATCTTCCGCTGCAATTTCTAAGTGAACATCGCTGTGAAACATTACATATACGGCGACTGTTCTGTCCTGCTCGCTCGTGCCGGCGATCGGGTTGGGCATAGTCCATGTTGGAATGTTGCCTTCTGCTAGAAACTGATGGAGTTTCCAGTGCGACGCAATGGGTCGAATTTCGTGAATAATCGAAAAAACACTTGCTTTGGGTGAAAGATGCGCTGGCTCAAGGGATGCCATATAAGAACCTCCACCAAGGGGACTCAAAATAGTGATGCCGTTTTCCCGCAGACGTGCTCGCTGCCTAACATCGACAGGTCGATCCATTCGTACAAGAACGTGCATTGAATCTCCCCCGTACACGGAGACTTGTCGCAGCTCAGAGATAATCTCACTTTTGCTCATATCTGAATACGGAACGGTCTGGGATTGAAAGTGAAAACTGTTTGTAGCCCCGGCGAGGGCTGCAGCGAGGCAAAATGTGTGTAAAAACATGTTCTTGTTTCTCCTTGAATCCACAACAATACACCAAGAAGTCCACCAAAACCATAAAAAAATGATTATTTACCTTTTTTTACATTTGCTTCACAATTATTACGGACAACTGACCGTTGCTGACGATGAGTGAGGGTTGGGCATAGCACACCGCGTGGAGCCCGTACATCGCAATCACATTCAGGGACGAATACAAATGGTTAGTCATCCAATAAAGGAAGGCGGCGATTTTTTGCCGCAACATGTAAAAGTAGAAATCACGCTCGAAGTAAAACCGCCCTTATCATTCCCTGCGAGCGAAGCGTGGGTGAAGTGCGCGATGTCGCACTTTAAAGCAACGGGATGTGGTGAAACAAAATCTCATTTACTCCAACATTACATGATTTCCTTTGTCAGACCGGTGGCGAGAAACTTGGCTTCAAAACTTCCAAGATGTGTTGATCCTGACGATCTTGAACAGTGCGCATTCATTGCACTTAATACCCAATTAGATAAATACGATACGAGCAGAAATGTTTGCTTTGAAGCATTTTCAAGATTGAGAATCATGGGTGCAATGCGAGATCAACTTCGTCGTGACGACCCAGTTCCTCGCCTCGCTCGCGCGAGAACAAAACTGCTTGAAGGAGCGCGGCTATCTTTCAAAAATGAATTTGGGTGTACTCCAACAGAAGAAGAATTGCGCCTTCGCTTAGGCATGGACGAGGATGAATTTAATACTGTCTATCAGGATGGTCACGCCCCCGCAACAATTGGTATGCAATGGAGTGAACAGGGCGACGACTACGAATGGGCGCCCATACACTACATTAGTGGAGACGTTCAAACACATATTGCTGAACAAAACGATCTTCTGCGTTGGATGTGCACTCGCCTTGACGAGCGAGACAAGCTGATATTAACACTTTATTTTTATGAGTCTTTAAGCATGCTCGAGGTCGGACAGAGCCTTGGATGCAGCGAGTCAAGGGTAAGCCAACGATTACAACATATTTACAAAACGCTTAAGTTTTGGTTCAGTGAGCACCCCGAGGAATTTCAACTTATGGCTGGGTGAGCATTGGGATAACAATTTGAATAAAGAGACCAATTCCAACTGCTAAGAGTGAGATGCCAAGAACAACTTGGGTTGTCATCACAAGAACTGATCGCCAATAGTGTAAAAAATTATCTTCGTGAAGCGCTTTATAGATCACTGAAATTCCAAACGCCATTGGGATCAACAGTAGATACCAGAATGATTGCAGTGCATTCATCGGTTCTAAAAATGGAATCCAAGCGAGCACTATTCTTCTAACTCCTTGCCCCGACGTTCAAAATCCGTGTTTGGTTTCGCTTGCAAGACGTCGAGAATGACAACAAAATTCATCAAACCAGCCATCGCAATAAAGAGTGTTCCAATTTCATTGACATGGCTCAGGCCAACAAGCGTTGCTCGTTTTTCAATCGGGGAGGCAACAATCAGTGATTGCGTCACTATGTCGATGGCAATCACAATTGGGCCGCACAAAACTTGAGCGATGAACCAGAGTCCATCATTTTTATGATCAACTGCATCAATTCCACCAACCAATATTCCCATACAGATCATAAACAAGACCCCAAAGAAAATATATCCTCCCCTTCTTCGGTGCCCAAGGGTTCTATGACCCAAACCGGGCAGAATCCAGCTCAATAGGGCATTTGTAATATTTAAGTGCATCGTGTTGGTTGGGGGTGGGGGTGGCATAGCGAGTCTTTAATAGAGCATCATACGCGGAAGTCTGCCCACCACGTGGTCTTCTTCGCGATATCCTATGGGTGTGCATGACCAACAAGAAAATCATGATGATGTCGTCGATCGAAGAAGTGGAATCGATCGGCGCAATCTTGAGGGTGTAGAGCAAGATTTAGACCGAAGGCGGGGCGTGGGTCGAAGGCGAAGCGATTTTGTAAAAGCGGCAGAAGAAGGTGAAATGACCCCTGAGCAATTTCAGTTTCTTATGGCAATCAATGCTTTTAAACAGGCGAATGAACGATCGTTCCCAACGTGGACTGATGTCCTTGAAGTAGTTCGAAAACTTGGATACCGAAAAACGCAGAAAAGTGAATTTAGTTTGGGACCAACTGTTGACGACTGGACGGAAAAGCCAGACGCAGACGCTTTCTAAAAACAACCCGAGGGCCTGTTCTTCTCGGGGAATTTGTTTTTTTATTCGTCGAAGTATTGTTCGTTAATTTGAATGTACTTATGCCACTCTTCGGGAAGATCTTCTTCTGGAAAAATAGCTTGCACTGGACACTCGTCCACACACAATCCGCAGTCAATACATGTGTCTGGGTCAATGTATAACATTTCCGCATCCGCGTGTTTGTCATCATCACTCATGGGGTGAATACAATCAACTGGGCAAACATCAACACACGCGGTGTCTTTGGTTCCAATACATGGTTCGGCAATAATGTGTGTCATGGGTATGTGTATCTTTTCGTTGTTTTGCTTCGCGGATTCAATTTGAAGAATTAGATTATGTCATAATTCTCGGCAAGTTTCTAGTATCAACTCCATAAGAAAAGACGACCCCTACAAGGGGCCGTCTCATGTGATCCGTGTATGCCGCGAATTTATTTTTTTCGTCCGCGGCGAGTAGCCTTCTTACGAGTGGCTTTCTTACGAGTAGCCTTCTTGCGAGTAGCTTTCTTACGGGTTGCCTTCTTGCGAGTAGCTTTCTTACGGGTTGCTTTCTTGCGAGTAGCCTTCTTACGAGTAGCTTTCTTACGGGTTGCCTTCTTGCGAGTAGCTTTCTTGCGAGTGGCTTTCTTACGGGTTGCCTTCTTGCGAGTAGCCTTCTTACGAGTGGCTTTCTTGCGAGTAGCTTTCTTACGAGTAGCTTTCTTACGGGTTGCTTTCTTGCGAGTAGCCTTCTTACGAGTAGCTT
>JACKQG010004119.1_pt1 | contig 17090 bp, 14 predicted proteins | sample 8237621 | NCBI WGS metagenome assembly JACKQG01 (sample SAMN15677084, study PRJNA649215) | marine metagenome | biome: marine; feature: Black Sea; material: saline water; isolation source: suspended particulate matter (SPM) from the Black Sea western gyre | collected 2013-06-09/2013-06-10 | depth...
GATCAGGCCTTCTCACATATGGTTATATAGTTCGGCGGCCTGCTTGTGCGTATATGGAGCACTGCTAACCTGTTACGGTTCGGTGGTTTTCGAAACTATGAGTTTTTCGCTGAAGAGTGACAAGGATTCAATAATAAGCGAAAACAGAGTTGTCCCACGTTGGGAATAAGGAGAAGAAATGACAAAAATCAGTGATGATGAAATGAAGAAAACTATAGCTGATTTTATTGAAATGGGGCATGTGGAAAATATTGTTGCCATGTTCAAGCAGGATGCTTCTTATTATCGATATACAGGTGACTTGCTTGCTGATGAGCGGTTTATGGTCCGTATGGGAGTGGTATTGTTGTTTGAAGAGCTGGTAGTCGAGAGACCTGAGGATATTGCGCAGGCTATTCCTTTTCTGGTACCATTGCTTGCAGAAGAGACGCCTTTGTATGTATTAGGTGAGGTTTTAACAGTACTTGGTATAATAGGAAATACTGAGGCAAAAGAATACCTTCGGCGCTATATTGACAGCCCTGATCCGCAACTGTCTGAAATCGCTAGATATTATGTGTTGTGTGAGAGGTGGGATTGACTGATAGGCGTTTAATTTGTAAATGGAGAAGCTGTGGACAGGAAAATAAGGATGCATAGTGAAAATCTGATGGGAACGAGGTAAAGAGAGGCCATGCTGTATATTAATCCGGACAACCCGCAACCGAGACTTATCAAACAGGCCGCAGATGCGCTCAGGCAGGGTGCTGTTATCTGCTACCCGACCGATACTGTATATGGAATAGGTTGTGACATTTATAATCAGAAAGCAGTTAAACGAATATATCAGCTTAAAAGAAGGCCAAAAGGTAAGCCATTCAGTTTTATGTGCTCAGGCCTGCAGAATGTGAGTGAGTATTGTTTCCTGTCAAACGTGGCATACCGCCTCATGAAAAAAAGTCTTCCGGGCGCCTATACCTTCGTTCTCCCAGCCATGAAAATTGTTCCCAGGATTATGATGTCAAAACAGAAAACTGTAGGTATACGGGTGCCTGATAACACCATATGCCAGCACCTTGTTGAAGCCCTTGGAAATCCAATCCTTAATACAAGTGCGACAATGGAAGATGGCGAACCTTTCAGGGAGGCCTATGAGGTGGAAGAAGAGTTTGGGGGGCGGCTCGATGTTATTATTGACTCAGGTACCGTGAGTCCAAGCTTTTCCAGTGTTGTTTCTCTTGTGGGGGATGAAGCTGAAATACTGAGAGAGGGCAAGGGAGACATCTCTCTTTTTTTCTAAAGGCAGCGTTTAAAAAGAAGAATCCCCTTTTTTCAAATGAGCATCAATGGGTTTGCAGAGACGTATGGTTGTTAGTCTTTTTGTTTCTTAACAAGAGGCTCTTTGATGGATTTGCTCATGGTAAAGTGGACTGTGTTGCGGGCGGGGATGTCCATGATCTTACCGGTGCGCGGGTTTTTTGTTGATCGTGCCTTGCGCTGGCGAACGCTGAAACTGCCAAAACCGCGAATTTCAGCTCTTCTTCCCTCGGAGAGAGCTTCAGATATGTTTTCCAGTATAATGTCTACAGCATAGCCAACATCTTTTTTTAAAAAACCGTCAAGTTTTGTTGTAACACGGTTAACGAGATCTTTTTTTAGCATTGGGTTGTTCCTTATATAGTGAAAAAATCGTACTCAGTTGTCTTTCAATGGAATGTGTAATAATGGAGTTCTTTATTTGGAAACGCTCCATTCATAAGCAAAGGTCGGAGAGAGAAGAGGCAGATGATCAAGCAGCGATGTCGTACTCTGCTGACCGGCTAAAAGTTTGAAAAGAGAGAAGCCCTCTTCTTCCGGATAATACAAGTCCGGGTTCAGGGTCGACATTCCTGCCAGCTCGGCGGCAAGGGCAACTGCGTCATAAAGATTGCCGAGTCTGTCAATAAGACCGAGTTCCTTCGCCTGCTCTCCTGAAAAAATTCTTCCATCAGCAAGGCCACGAACTTCTTCTTCCGTAAGATTTCTGCTGCTAACGATGTCGGCTATGAACTGATTATGCACGTTATCCAGAAGGTTCTGAAGAAGGTCTCTTTCTTCCTGCGTGAGAGTTCGGCTCGATGAACCCAGATCCTTTAATGCTCCGCTTTTTACAATTTCGTTTTTATACCCTATTTTTTCAAATATCTCTTCCAGGTTGGGGAATTTAAGAATAACTCCGATGCTGCCCGTCAGCGTGCCGGGGCTGGCAACAATTTTTTCTGCCCCGAGGGCGGCATAATAGCCGCCAGATGCGGCAACAGAACCCATGGAGGCGACAACAGGTTTTGTTTTGTTTGTTGTTCGTATCTGTTGAAAAAGTTCCTGGGAGGCCCCTACAGTGCCTCCGGGGCTGTCTATGCGAATTATAACAGCTTTAACCTGGGCATTTTCCTGAAAACGGATCAGCTGTGCCATGGCCTTTTCAGGACTTGTAATGACACCTTTCAGTTCGACTATGCCAACAACTTCTTTTGCCCCGAAAAAATCAACGCCTTGGGCTGGTTTTACCAGCCGGGCAATAAAAAAGGTTATTCCCGCCACAAAAAGCATGGTGAGTACACCGAGAATAAAAAAACCGGTGAGAACAGGATGCTTTTGCAGGAATAACCTTTTTTGTGACATAACAGATGAAGAAAACTAGGCGTTATCTTCTTCCTCTTCCTGAGATGGCTCTTGAGTTTTTTCTTGATTACCCATCTCTTCTTTCAGCAGGTCACCGAGAGTGGATGGTCCACTTGCAGTTTTCTGCTTTTTGTATTCTTCGACACCGGCTTCTCCCGGTTCGGTTGTCATGGCTTTGATTGATAAGCCAATTTTACGATCCTTAGGAGAAACACTGATCACTTTTGTTTCTATGGTATCACCAACAGTATACATGCCTACAGGAGAGTTGATTTTCTCCTTGCTGATTTCAGAGACATGGACAAGTCCTTCAATTCCGTCCTCAACCTCGACAAAAATGCCGAAATCAGTAACATTGGTTATTTTGCCTTCGACTGTGGAACCCATGGGGTATGTGTCAACAGCTGCCTGCCATGGATCCGGGGTAAGTTGTTTGATGCCGAGTGAAAATCTTTCGTTTTCACGATCGATTTTCAGGACGACAGCCTGAATAGTTTCACCCTTGCTGTATTTTTCTGATGGATGCTTGATTCTCTCTGTCCATGAAAGATCGGAAACATGAATCAGGCCGTCTATGCCTTCTTCAATACCGATGAAAATTCCAAAGTCAGTGATATTCTTGATGTTTCCTTCAATAATGGATCCAACAGGATAATTTTCAGAAACAAGATCCCAGGGATTTGGCTGAAGCTGTTTCATGCCAAGAGAGATTCGTTTGGCATCTACGTCGATATTCAGAACAACAATTTCGATGGCATCTCCAACACCTACCAGTTTAGAGGGGTGTTTTGTCTTTTTGGACCAGGACATTTCAGAAACATGAACGAGTCCTTCCACGCCTTCTTCGAGCTCAATAAAGACACCGTAGTCGGTAATACTGACAACTTTGCCGATAGCCTTTGATGAGATAGGATATTTTTCTTCAACGATGGACCACGGATCAGCTTTAAGCTGTTTGACGCCGAGGGATACTTTATCAGTCTCTTTATCGTATTTGAGGACTTTGACGTCGATCTCTTCGCCAACCTTAAACAGTTTAGATGGGTGGGAGACACGGCCCCAGGAGAGGTCGGTTATATGGCAGAGGCCGTCAAGACCGCCGAGGTCTACAAAGACGCCGTAATCGGTAATGTTGGTTATAGAGCCACTGACAATAGCACCCTCTTCCAGTGTAGATCGCATCTGCTCACGAAGTTTGTTGCGTTCTTCTTCGAGAATAGCGCGTCTGGATATAACGACATTGTTTCGTTTTCTATTATATTTCAGAACCTTGAAGTCAAATGTCTGGCCAATAAGGCTGTCCAGGTCCTTGACAGGTCGAAGATCGATTTGCGAGTATGGTAGAAAGGCCGGTACTCCGATATCAACAGAAAGACCACCTTTAACGCGGCTGTCGATGCGGCCCGGGATGGTTTCATCCTGGTCATGGATGGTGGCAATACCTTCCCATATTTTGATCCCGATTGCTTTTTCCCGAGAAAGCTTCAGACCGCCTTCGGCCTCGCGCCTTTCGACAAAAACATCAAAGATGTCGCCAAGATTTACTTCTACGGCTTCGCCGTCACTTTTAAACTCATTGAGCGGTATTTCGCTTTCTGATTTGTCACCGATATCAATGACTGCAATTGAGCCAGAAAATCCGATAACTGTTCCTTCGACAACATCGCCCACATTGGCGACTGTGAGTTGTTCGTCGTTGAAGAGCTCCGCAAAGCTCATTCCCTCTTCGACGGCATTCATACCGTCTGTCTGTGTTAGTTGTGTTTCATTGTTACCCATTAGACATAGTCCTCCTTACGATTTTTAAAAAGGGCTTTATACCAGAGAGCATAGGCAAAAACAACTCTAAATGACGAAAGTTTCGAAAAAAAATGGCCTTATATTCTTGTTGCTGTTAAATCAATAAGTTAGGGGAGGCAGGGCGTTTGTTTTTTCTACTCCCTAGTCTGGCAACGCATAGAAGCTATTGCAGGGAGGCAAAATAATTCTGGAGAATTTTTTGGTGATCAAAGACAAGAGGAGGAAGGTTTTTTTGTGTAAAAAGAGCTGCACGACGGGCATCATCAGCTCCTTTTGGAGTTCCTGAAGCTGTGGCGGTATAGACTGTGCTGATTGTATGGAACCTGGGATCGCGGTCGGGAGATGAATAAGTGTGAAATTGGTCGGTCAAAGTGACATCGAGCCCTGTTTCTTCTTTTGCTTCTCTGACAGCGGCTTCTTCCAACGATTCCCCCCAATCCACAAAGCCACCTGGGAGAGCCCAGCCCAGGGGAGGGTTTTTTCGCTCAATAAGAACAATTTCACGGCCTATCTTAATGATAATATCTACTGTTGGAAAAGGATTTTTATAGGTACGGACTCTGCCGCCGCAATGGGGACAGTTCATTGTGCTTTTGTGCCATGGTTGAGGAAGAGATCCTGTATGCTCAGCCAGTTTTCAACAGAAGGGAGGTCATGTTTGCCACGATTCCATGGCTGTGAAAAGACAATGGGTTGGAAGCCGTTTTCGGCAAGTTCAAGACAGGTTGGAACACGGTCGTCAATAAAAGAATGCAGGCCGGCATTCTTAATGTAAGGTAGTTTCCCGTCATGCTCACCGGTGGCTATGAGATTTATCTTGCTGTAAACTGACTCTCCGAGAATCGTGTGAAGCCATCGATCAATAGGTTTTTTTGTCGGTCTTGCTGTAATAAAGGTTAAGGGGGCCTCTATGGAGAGAGCCGTAAGAACAGAAACGGCATGATCCATGGGTTGAAGGCCGCTTTCCAGAGGTTCCTCCAGGAGTCGGGAAAAGATGTCCTGAATTATACGTGGCGGTATATCGAGACATTTTTCAACCTGGAAAGAGGTTATCTGTTCCGGTTTGATGGTCACATCATATTCTTTTCGGGCCAAGTCGATAAATGCAGACATGGTGTCGGCAACCACGCAGTCAATATCAAAACCGATAGTATGGGGGGAGATATTCATGTTTGTCTTTTAGCTGAGAGAGTTCTTTTCTGGCCAAGATACACGGAACATTGCAGAGAGGCAATAATCACAGTTTGAAAACCTGGTAAAAACGGTGTTCCGGCTACTTCGAGTATGCTTTCCTTGACAAAGTTTCGTAAGATGGGCATATTCCCATTACATAAATAAACTTACCAGGGGAAATTGAATAATAGCACTCAAAGGCTATTTCGGAGTCCAGGCTTACCCTCTGCCGGGCGCCTTTTCCGCCGATATCGGTGTTGTAGGAAAACAAATAAGTATTCAAGATACCCGCTAATCTTAAATTTTGTGGATTTTTATGAAACTTCCTCCTTTGACTATAGGCCCTTTTACGGCACCCATCCCATTGGTTCAGGGCGGAATGTCCATCAGAGTATCCACCTCTGCTCTGGCAGCCCCGGTTGCGGATTGCGGAGGGATAGGTATAATTGGCGGTTCGGCTCTTCCTCTTGAGGAGTTGGTCGCAGACATTAAAAAAGCCAAGAGTATGACCAACGGCGTTGTTGGTGTCAATATCATGTTTGCCATGAAAGACTTTTACAAGTCGGTTATGGCATCCATAGATGCAGGTGTTGACATGATTATCACCGGCGCAGGTTTTTCGAGAGATATCTTTAAGATAGGCAAGGAAACAAAGACGCCGATTGTCTCCATCGTTTCCTCGCCGGCTTTTGCCCGGCTGGCTGAAAAGCTTGGGGCGGCAGCCATTGTTGTTGAGGCCAAAGAGGCTGGCGGTCATCTGGGGACAGATGTTGCCCTGCGTGACCTTTTCCCTGAGATCAGGAAAGTGGTGAAGAAAGTACCCCTGATTGCCGCTGGTGGTATTACCAACGGCTATGAGATGGGTGAATTAATGGATAAATACGGGGCCGATGGTGTTCAGATTGCCACCCGTTTTGTTTTAACCAAAGAATGCTCGGTTGCAGACAGGTTTAAGCAGACTATGCTGGAGGCCACAAAAGACGATGTGGTACTGACCTCTTCTCCTGTTGGTCTTCCAGGCCGTGCCATTAACACCCCTTTTGTTCAGAAGCTTGCGGCCGGTGAGAATTTAAAGACAAAGGAATGCCTTTATAAATGCCTCAAAAAATGTGACCATCATTATTGCATCAGTGAACGGCTGCGAAAAGCCCATGATGGCAACTATGAGGAAGGTCTGTTTTTCTCTGGGGAAAACGTATATAAAATGAAAGAAATACTTACGGTTAAAGAAGTGTTTGATCAGTTTGTTTCCCAGGCCGAATCGGTCTATAAGGAGCGGTAACACCCTGTCTTTTTACTTTCTTTCCACTACAACAGAAGTATCCTTGAAATAATTTATACCACCATCAGGTTCTTGATGGTCCGGAACCGGTGGTGGTCACAATCTTTATTTAAATTTCCTTAAAAAATAACAGGCGTATAAGTGTAAATGGAGTGTCTCTTTTTCACCCGCAGTAGGTGATTATTGAGACCTTTTGGCTTAAGTATAATGGGAACACAAAAGAAAACATCATCGTCTTCAGAAGCATCTGAAGCCCCCGTCATAATACTCCAGGAAGATCATCTTATTTCTCCCCAAAGAATCGATCGTGATGCCCTGAAAGTCCTGTCGCGGCTTCAGGATGCCGGCCATACTGCCTATCTCGTTGGCGGTGGTGTTCGTGATCTGTATATGGATAAGGAGCCGAAGGATTTTGATATCAGTACCAGTGCCCGTCCTGGTGAGTTGCGTAAACTGTTTCGAAACAGCAGGACTATAGGACGGCGCTTTCGGCTCGTGCAGATTTTTTTCCCAGGAAACCACATTATTGAAGTTTCTACTTTTCGCTGTCGGAGTGAATATGATCTGGAAGGTACCGATAAACTACTGCAGTCCAATAATACCTTTGGGTCGCAGGTAGATGATGCTTTTCGGCGGGATCTGACGATCAATGCTCTGATGTATGACATAAAGGATGGATCAATTCTTGATTATACCGGAGGCGTAGAGGATCTTAAGTCCCGGCTGATTCGCATTATCGGTGATCCTGATCGTCGTATCACCCGGGACCCTGTTCGGATGCTGCGCGCTGTTCGTCATGCCGCGCGCAGTGATTTTTCCATCGAAGAACAGACATGGAAGGCCATTCAAAAGCATCGGGCGAAACTGAACCTCTGTCCTGTTTCCAGAATACGGGATGAACTGCTGAAAGATCTCCGGGGTGGAGCCAGCAGGAAATGGGTTGAACTTGCGCTTGACAGTGGCTTGTTTGGCGAGCTTTTCCCGTTTTATAACGATCTGCTGCTCAAGGGAAAAGACAACTTGAAATACAGGCAGGAACTGGTGGCGGCCCTTGCTGTTGCCGATCGTTTGCATGAAAAGGGCAATTGTATTCCGGAGTATATGCTTATTGGATTACTTCTTCTGCCCTGGGCAATGTATACTTTTCCTGTTCTGGCTAATTCTACAGATCAGAACAGGGGAGATGCGTATGCCATGTCTCTGACTATCCGTAAAAAACTGGATATAAATCTGCTCCACCTGAACCTGAAAAAGGAAACACGGGAACAGATTGCCGGACTTCTTTCGCATATTCCTCTTTTTGCTTCAAACGATGGGGGTACATGGCCGAACTGGTTGTCTAAAAAGAGTTATTTTAAAGAAAGATCTCATTTCTATATGATGTACAGAGAGGCTGGTGGCGGCAAACCTGTAAAGGCCTTGATTGTTCCCCGGACTTCGGCAAAGCCGAAGCTGAAAAAGAAAAGAGGTTCGTCAGGAGGGGGGCGCAATCCTGTCTTTTCCCGAAAAGAACAAAAGGGCGGCGTTTTTGGCTTTAAGCGATAAGTTGCAAAGGGTTCAGGTATAGAAATGGCTCTTTCGGAAAGAGATATAAAAGCCTTAAGGGCATTATCCTGCTCTGAGCTGATGGCAAAAGCTCTTGACGTTAAGTTGTCAAAGCGCGGCACCAGCTTTTCCCTCTGCTCTATTATAAACGCTAAGTCGGGACAGTGCAGTGAAGATTGTCGTTTCTGTACGCAGTCTTCCCACTACATGACCGACGCCCCGAGTTACCCGCTCAAAAATGAAAATGAGATAGTAGCCGCCGCAGCCCTGGCTAAAGAGGATGGTGCTTCCCGTTTTTCAATTGTTACAAGCGGCAGGGGGCTCGGAGCCAGGGATCTTGGACGGGTTGCTGAAATTGTACATGCCATAAGGGCTCGCGTTGATATTGATGTCTGCGGGTCCCTGGGTATTCTGTCTGCAGGTGATTTGTCTCTTCTCAGAGAAGCCGGGATGAGCCGGTATCATCACAATCTGGAAACATCCCGGGAGTTTTTCCCCCAGGTCGTTTCCACCCACACCTTTGAAGATCGCATCAATACCATACGGGCTGCCCAGCAGGCAGGAATGGAGGTGTGTGCCGGAGGCATTATAGGCCTCGGTGAAACAGAAGAAGACAGAATCTCCATGGCTCTCAGCCTGGCAGAATGTGATGTGCTCTCTGTACCTCTTAATGTTCTTATGCCCCTTGCCGGGACCCCTATGGGACATCACCCGCCAGTTCCGGCGTTTGACATTCTTCGGACAATAGCCCTGTTTCGGCTGATTCTGCCCGAGGCGGCCCTGCGGTTGGCAGCAGGACGTGAATCGGCTTTGGGTGATTTTTTAAGTACCGCTTTTATGGCTGGAGCAGACGGTATGATGATTGGCGGTTACCTGACCCAGAGAGGGCGTAATCCCGAGATGGACCGGCGCTTTGTCCAGGAAATACAGAAGCTATGGACAGGCTGAACTGGCTCGAAGAAAGACGCCGAAGCGGCAACCTGCGACAGCTGTTTCCTGTGAAAAGAATGCCGGATGGAACCCTCCAGGTCGAAGGGGACGGCGGCAAGGCTGTTTTTCATGATTTTTCCTCCAATGATTATCTTGCTCTTTCCCTTCACAAAGACCTGATCACCGCAAGTAGAAAATATCTGGAGTTATACGGCACAGGTGCGGGAGCCGCCCGATTGATGAGCGGCGACCTTACACTCTATCATGATCTGGAACGTCAGGTTGCCGAGCTTAAAAGGCAGGAAGCTGCGTTGCTTTTTGGCAGTGGATATCTTGCCAACTGCGGGGTGATACCTGCCCTGGCAGGCCGGCAGGATGTCATTTTCTGTGATCGCTTAAATCATGCGTCCATATATGATGGTTGTCGGCTTTCCAGGGCCCGTCTTGTTCGTTTTCATCATAATGACCTGAATCACCTTGAAGACTTGTTGCGGTCCAAGAGGGGGCAAGGAGAGGCCCTGATTGTCGTAGAATCCATTTACTCTATGGACGGCGACAGGTGTCCTCTCAAGGATCTGGTTCTTCTTAAAGAAAAATACGGCTGTCTTCTCATGGTCGATGAGGCGCATGCTACCGGTCTTTTTGGGGCTCATGGCGGAGGTGTGATCGAGGAGGACGGCGTTTCGTCCCAGGTCGATATTGCCATGGGGACATTTGGCAAGGCTTTGGGCAGTTATGGCGCTTATGTGGCAGCTTCACGCAGTATGGTTGACTTCCTGGTAAACAGAGCCAGGGCCTTTATTTATTCAACCGCCCTGCCTCCTGCTGTTATTGGCGCTTCTGCTGCTGCAATACGAATTGTCCAGGAGCATCCTGAGCTTCGCCAGGACCTGTTTGCCAAGGTGGCGCTTTTCAAGTCGATTCTGAAACAGGGGGGACTGGAGAGTTTGGGACCTTCTCAGATTATACCTGTTTTAGTGGGAGAGAGTGTTGCTACGGTAAAATTGGCAGAACAACTACGCCAGCGGAATATTTTTGCCACTGCTGTTCGGCCGCCAACGGTCCCGGAGGGTACGGCCCGGCTTCGTTTTTCAGTGACCCTGCATCAGAGTGATATTGTGCTTAAGGAAACGGCGACGGCCCTTTTGGAAATCCTTGGCAGATGATGATTCCCCTTGAGTTCAGAACCTGGGACCTCTTCTGAACTTTTCGTATCTTTCCTTTTGTATTGTCACCTTTGATCGGCTTTTAATCATCAAGTGTGGATCGTAAGGTCTGAGCGAGTTTATGGATGCTCAGGGGCTTATGTATAAAAGCTTTGAATCCAAGGTCCAGCGCCTTCTCTTCATTCCATTCTTTAGCATAGCCGGTACAGAGAATAATCGGTATTTCAGGGCGGATAATCAGGATTTTTTTTGCCAGATCCGCTCCAGTCATCTTGGGCATGGCCATATCGGTAATAACCAGGTCAAAATCGTCGGGAGCTGAGGAGAAATGTTCAAGAGCCTCAGTGCTGGATGTGGCTCCCATGACATCGTATTGAAGGTAGCGAAGCATCCTCTCTCCCATATTCACCAGGGTTTCTTCGTCATCAACCAGCAGGATTTTTTCAGTTCCATTACCCATGGGCAGGGGTGTGATAGCGGGGGCTTCCTGGGTAGGCTTTGTTCTGTCGGGAGAGGGGAAGAAGAGATGGAAGGTTGAGCCTTTTCCCGGTTCACTTTCGATACTTACCGTGCCGTTGACACGCTCCATTATGTTTTGAATGACAGAAAGTCCCAGGAGTGTTTTTTCGGGATTTTCCTTGCTGGAGAGAGGCATTTCATAGAGCTGGCTGATTTCCGCAGCGCTCATCCCCGGACCGGTGTCACTGATACTCAGCTGTTGATAGAACACGCCTTTTTTCAGTCCAGAGTAGCAACTTGCAAGGCTCTGGTCCGCTTCTATTTCCTGCAGGTGTATTCTCAGTTTTCCGCCGGCATCTCCCATAGCTTTAACCCGGTCTGTACAGGCAGCAAGGAAGACCTGGTGGGCCAATGAGGGGTCTACCATGATTTTTCCAAGTTCAGAATCAAAATAGTGGCTGATTTCAATGGAGGGTGGGAGGGATGCCTGAAGAAATTTAAGCGCTTCCTTGATGATGAGTCTCAGCTCTATGGCATAGGTTTGGGGTTTTTCATGCCAGCTTATGGCAGAGATCTGGGAAACCAGATCTCTGGCTCGCAGACCGGCAGACCGGATATTTGAGAAATAATCTGTCAGTTCATTATTGTCGCTGCTCTTAATTTTTCCCAGGTCTGCGTATCCGAGGATGGCACCAAGTGTATTATTGAAATCATGGGCAATTCCGCCGGCTAGGGCACCGATGGCTTCAAGTTTCTGGGACTCAAGAAGGCGCCCTTTAATATTTTCTTTTTCTGCCACCAGTCGCTTGCTGGAAGAGATACTCTTAGTCAGCTCAGCATTAACTTTCATGAGTTGTCTGGTGCGTTCCGTTACCCGTTCTTCCAGTTGCTGGTTCACTGACTCTACGTTTGCCTGTGCTTCCTGGAGCAGGGTTGTCAGAAAGAAATTCCGGCGGGAGAAATACTCCATGACATAACAGCCGGTCATTCCAACGAGATTGGCGCAGAAAAAAAGCAGAATATTGGTAAGGACTGTCGAGGGTGGAAGTGAGGTGACGCTGACCGCGGTGAATATGTATATGGCAAAAGTTATCCATCCGGCCAGACTTCCCCAGATAAAATGAAGGCGCATAATAGTGTAGCCGATCATATATGCGAGGAGCAGGCAGGTGTGATACATCTGCTGTACCGGGGCGGGAGCCATTGCAATCATGGCAATGAGTCCGCCGGCAGCACCAATCAGACACAGGGCCAGAAGAGGTTGTATGAGCCTGGAACAGGCCGTGCAGAAGGAAAAGGCGAAAAGCGCCAAAAGTATGGGTGAAACTACGGCATAACGTATTATCCAGAACGATTTGTAATTATCCGGAACGAGATATGCGTCAATGGCACCTGTAAGGGCAAAGAGAAAACACCCCAGCAGCAGAGCAAATCTGATCTGGGACAGAGATGAGCTGTAGGCATCGGATTGAAATCGCTTTTCCAGGTGTTGCCAATCTCCTGTGAAGCGGAGAGAAAAGGGATGAATCGGTATTTTTTTTTTGTTCAGGAAAGCGCTGTTTCCGAAGTTTTCATTCATGGTAGATCTTTTGGTAAAAGGGGTATATTTTTTCTTTATACAGTATCTAATAATCAAAAAATGATGTCAAATGAATAGCAGAGAAAAAGAGGGGTCAGACGGGGAATATTCTCTGGGAAAATGAGGTCTCAGTGCTGGCAATGGGGGCAGAAATAAGTGGCACGGCCGGCAATGATTGATTTGACAATAGGCCTCCGGCATGTAGTGCAAGGGGTACCGTCCCTGCCATAGGCCTTGAGCTCGAGTTGGAAATATCCCGGCTGACCGGAACTGGAAATGAAATCTCGAATAGTGGTTCCGCCACTTGCAACAGCTTGAGATAGAATATTTATGATTGCGGTATGAATTCGTTGCCATCCCGATTCTGCAATGGAGCCAATTGGAGTGGTCGGCAGGATTGAGGCGGTAAAAAGAATTTCACTTGCATAAATATTGCCGATTCCGGCAACGACATGACTGTCCATGAGAAAATTTTTGATCGGTTGGAGTCGTGTACCTGCACGGTTTTTGAAATAGGCTGGGGTCAGCCGATGATGACTTTCTGTGAAGGTGTTGTACCATTGAAGCAGAGCTTCGGATTGAATCTCTTTTAACCGGGGCAAAGCCAGGGGCTCCGGTCCAAGTTTTACGAAAGGGTTCTGTTGTTGTATCTCTATTGGGGTGTGGATTGTTACAAACCCAAATCTCCTGGCGTCATTAAAACGCATTTCCATGCCGTCCTGGAGTTGAAAAATAAGGTGGTCATGGAGAGCCGGGGGAGAGCCGGCAGCAAAAATTCCAAGTTTCCCGCTCATGCCAAGGTGAATAATCATGGCAGCCTTTTCGAGGAAAAAAACGAGATATTTGGCACGTCTGCCAATTGCCGTGATACGGCTCCCTTTCACATATCTCTGGAGCTCGTTTCTGGGGATAGGCAGTCGGAGGTTTTTGGAGCCGGTGCGAATAGCTGCAATTTCCTTATTCACCACATGGGGAATAAGGCCTTGACGGTTTACTTCTACTTCTGGCAATTCGGGCATAATGAGAACCTGGCTGCTCTGTTCAGGAGGCCATGGGGAGCGAAACTGAAGGGGATGAAAGTGTTTGGTCTCTGGTTTCCCAGAGAGGACACTGCTTGCGGATACATTCCCTGTTCTTCAGATATTGCCGGCAGGCAAGCGTATCATCTGCTTTGAGTGAAACGGGCAGTATGTCACGGGAAAGTTTTGCTGCTTCCCTCAGGGTGAGAATAGTTTCCCGCTGGCAGCAGCGGGCTCCTGCCAATGCGGCTATTTTGGTAAGAATCCTGCTGCAGACAACCTGGACCTGCTGCCGCTTTTGGGGGGTGAGAGGTGTTGCCTCAAAAATGACAGAAAAGGCAATTCCGGCTCCAATGGCTGCACCGCAGCTTCCCCAGAAACCGCATACACCACCGGGAACCTGGCTGCCGCGACTTATTCCTGTGAGGATATCTTCTGTGCTGATGTTGCCGCCCCGGGCCTTGTATGTTGCCAGGATAATTCCCGGAACCATGGCATGGTGTTCCGGGCCATGCATATTTATGGCATGATGGCGGCGAATTTTTTTCAGAAGGCCGATCATGTCCTGGTCATTATTTTCAGTGCATATTTGTCGTATAATTGTCAGGCCGTCCTGCTGGTGGCAGGTGTCACAGACAAAGTGGTTTTTTTCGCAACGGGCATTAGACAGGACACTGGCCCCGCAGTAATGGCAGCTCATTTTCTCAGCTTTGGTGAGATAGGAAAGAGGGGTTTTGCAGACCAGGCAATCGCTTTGATGACGAACCGGTTTAAGATCCGGGCTGCAGCAGGAGCTGGTTTCAAGCTCCTGGGGTGTTGTCTCATCTGTATCGCACGGGCAGCAGCTGTCCATTTCCTTTGCTTTCTGGGGAATGCCGCAGCAGCCTGATCCCTGGTCAATATTGGTTACTGCGCCAGTGGTGTCTAAAATGAAAAGAGAATCTCCGAGGGTGATGGCTTCGGAGACGTCCAGAGCGGTTTTTTTACCCTTGAGAAGCATGGTCCCGCTTTCTGTGAAAACGGCGCCCAGGGGGCCGCGGTATATTACATCCACCATTCTTTTTGCATCGGGTTTAACCGCGGAAAAAGTGAGGGAGAAGAAAGATGTTTCATCGACCTGCCGGTATGGGAATCGTTTTATCAGGTGGATCGATGTAAATCCGACAGCGCGGAGCATGGCAAGAAGATCTTCCTGTGTCATGGCGCCACCGAGGCATTCTCCCCGGAACTGCTCATTGTTTTTTATGTGTACAGGCACCGCTTCATCTGTGACAATATCTGAAACAACAAGGCGTCCTCCTGGTTTCAGAATCCGGTAGGCCTCGTGTAATGTTTTTCGTTTATCCGGGCTCAGGTTGATAACACAGTTAGAAATGACCACGTGACAGGTTTCATCCGGAAGGGGGATTGCCTCAAGAAATCCTTTTTTGAACTCGATATTGTCATAACCAAGTTGCTTGGCAACTTTTTCCTGGGAGGATTGAGCCAGGGCAAGCATTTCGTCTGTCATGTCAATGCCGTAGATACGGCCTCCGGGGCCTACCGCTTTGGCAGCCTGGAAACATTCAACACCGCTGCCGCTTCCCAGGTCAACAAGGATAGTATCTTTTTCGAGGCCGGCATCACTTACGGGGCTACCGCAGCCGTAGGAGCGCTGTTTTGACACTGTTGGAATATAACCGGCTTCGGCCTGCTCTGGAGCGAAGGGGTTGACAATATCGGTATTTTCCTGGGTTGCCGCTCCGGCATAAAATTCACGCACAGAGCTATGACCTCTGTCGCCAGAAAGGGAAATGACACAGTTGCAATGGGTCAGGCTCACCGCCTGGCCCCCGTCCGGACAGTCAAGGCGGACATCTCCCATTTTGAGCAGAATATCCGCTCTGTCCCGTGTTACATAATGCTGAGTCTGGAGAGAAATGAGCCAGAGGGCCATGAGGTTATAGAGGTCCACGTACGGGTCGTGGCCGGTATACTGCCCGGCATGTATATAGCTGTGATCGATATCGCCGCCACCTATCAGGAATGCAAGAGGATTTTCTTTATAGATGCAATCCTTGAGAGAGGCGGTACGGATGTCATGAAGAACTTTACTTTTGAGCCAGATGTTTTCCAGTCCCTCTGCCAGTGAGCCGCAGTCAAGAGGGGAGATTTCAACCAGGGCAGGGGAAGGATATATGTGGCCGTCCGGGCCTATGGCGATTGACTCCCAGGCTGTGTTGCTCAGGTCATGGCGGGTTCCCGGGCTGCTGAAAACCTGGCTTTTTATTGTTTCAAAATTATCAATAGTAATTCCGGCAGTCTCGGCGTGCAACTGGGCTTCCTGCAGATAAGGAAAAAGTTCTGCGGGGGGCACAAATTGACTGCTGCTTCCCTTACCTCGAACAAAATGGTAAAGGAGGTGAATGTTCTGTATTCCTGCGGCAGATGCAAAATCGATAATGGCCGGCAGGTCCGGGAGGTTGCCCCTGTTTACGGCCACTGAAAGTGTGACGGGAAAACCAGCATCAATAATGCTGGCGAGGTTTGGTTGAAGGCGTTTAAAGGTTCCTGTTCCTCGGATTGCATCATGGCTTTTTTCCATGCCGTCCATACTGATTTGCAGGTGAAGCCGATCTGCCGGCAGCCTGCGCAGGCTCTCGATGTTTTCCTGTAAAAGCAGGCCATTGGTCAGAACAACGGCGTGTAATTGGGGGTCTTCAAGCAGCTGTCGGAGAATTTCAGGGAAATCAGGATAGACAAAGGGTTCTCCGCCGGTGAAATAAAAGATCGTGCAGCCAAGATCTTTTGCCTGCTGAATTCCTGCATTGAGATCTTTTGGTGATAACGATTGCGATTGGCCTGGAGACGCCGAAAATAGGCAATGGCGACAGGCCAGGTTGCATTCATTGGTCACGTGAAACCAGCACTCTTTCAGGTGTCCGGGCTTGAGATAGGCTGATCTGCCGAGATAGGGTGCGGGAGCAGGTTCCGCAAGTTGTGAAAGGAGCCTGGTTGCGTCATAAAAGAGAGGATCATCGGGGCTGCTGCAGGAGGCGATAGGATTTGTTCCCATGTATTGCTTGAGAATGGCATCTGCAGCGGGATTGGGAACAAACCAGTCCGGTTTTTCTGGATTGATATATATGGGACAGGATTCACATTCCATTCGTGTCCAGTTTGAAGAGATGTTCATATCAGGTGTGTTTGTCAGATTTAAGGTGGAGATGTAAAAGGTTGCCTAAAGTTTTTGCCATTTATAATCAGTGTTTGATTTTTTTATAAAAATTCTTCACAATAGAGCTCCATAATCGAAGTTCGTCAAGAACTCAAGAGACCCTAAATAATTGTCATCCGGAAAGTCGAAGACTTGACGGATATTAGAATAAGTTGTTTTTACGCCGGAAACGAAGATTTTTTGAGAAGGTCAAGGAAAACGAGGAGTTTTGCGGAGGCGTATGTGTATACGCCGCACAAGGAACCCCGCAGTTTGACGCAGAGATTCACAAAAAAGAGCG
>JACKQG010004120.1_pt1 | contig 17086 bp, 11 predicted proteins | sample 8237621 | NCBI WGS metagenome assembly JACKQG01 (sample SAMN15677084, study PRJNA649215) | marine metagenome | biome: marine; feature: Black Sea; material: saline water; isolation source: suspended particulate matter (SPM) from the Black Sea western gyre | collected 2013-06-09/2013-06-10 | depth...
CAAGAAAAGCCAAATTGCCGAAACCCGTTGCAGGGCTATTGGGACGGGGCACTAGGCGAAGCGCTGCTTGACTTCAGCAGTCCCGATGATCTCGCGATCTGGCTGCACGAGCACTCGGAGTAGAAACCGCCGTCACGTATCCGGCTTGTCGGCGGGACAATTGGCACCGACGAGAATCGAGCCAATCGCCGAAGCCTATCGCTGATCGTTGAAAGCCGACGACTGATGACCGATCAGCCCCCTCTAATCTCTGTTGGGGACGAGAAGTCGACGAAAGGGGTCGGAAGTCGTTTCTGGAAACGACTCCCGACCCCTTTTCGTCCGCAAAGAGTGGAGCAACGTCAGGACGTCAGCGTTCTTCAGATACATACACAGGCCACCCAGGAAGATCATGTCAAATGGTCCTTCCGGAAGGCCTTTCCGACCGTCGCCTTCGAAGATCTCAACATTGGGCAGGCGAGCCACTTTTTCCCTAGCAGCCTTCACCATCAAGGGACTACGGTCGATCCCAATGACAGCCTTGTAGCGATTGGCGAAGATCTCGGTCCAGGCCCCCGCCCCACAGCCAACGTCAAGCACTCGCCCTGAGGCACACACTGCGTCAAGCCAATCACTAACAGCGCGTATCTCTTTGCGTAGTCGATATCGGGCCGCACTGGCTGGCAGATTGTGCTCATGGGCCATCATGCTGACAGTGTCTGCTGTGCCTCCCCCTGCACCACCATTGAAATAGCGATTCCAGTCCGATGTTCTCGGTGAATAAGTTGCACGTGGTTTGGAGACGCGGGTCTAATTCGTCTTTCCGTAGGCCACCTTTGCTGGTGGCCGGGTCGGCATCGGTTTCATTGACGACACCGGCGACTTCGAGGCGATCCGGAGTTTGCATATCGTCGAAGTAGCTTTATTGCCGTTCTCGTCAATTTCCGACTCATTCACTTTATGTGAACTCGCACCTTCAACCCGACCGGAGTCCGCGTATAGTGAAAGTAGAGGAATTCACTAGTGCCTGGTTTGATCAGTGACGTGACGTCAAGAAACTGCCCCTTAGTCGGAAGCTGCTTACGGTGCACAAAGTATTCCTTCTCTTCGAGATAGTTGTGGAAAACGTACCCGCCTCCTCTGCTTCCGCGAAAGCCGATCACGTGGTGTCCGTTCAGTTGCAGCACGCCAGCGAAGGAAGCGTTGAGAGTTACGTAATCCTGGCCCTTAGAGTAAAACGCCACCTCGACTTTGCTGACGTTGGCGGGCAGGTGAATATTCCACCGCTTTGGCGCGTCATGCGAGTGAAACGTGCCCAGATCACGCTCTTCCATAGCCGGGCGGGCAGGCTCGACAGGTATGGTCTGCAAAAAGTTGTAACAGCGGCGTGGACGACAGCAAGTCGGTTTGGGGCGGCAACGTCGCCTGATCGAAGAGAGGATGCCGGAGGCTCTGTCGGAACCACAGACAATATTCCTGTCATCGACAGCAAGCAGGAATCCGCATAGTACTACAAGCGATGCGACCCGGATGTTTCGCTTCATTCAGCTTCTCCCCTCTCAATCGTCGAATTTTCTAAAGGATAGAAAATTTGATTTCCAGCCACAGAGTTGATTGTACCAGGAGCAAATGGTGATTCAAGGAGGCAGAGTCCCAAGGGCGGGCCATGGCCCGCCATTGGGACCCTGCCCCCCGGCCGCTGCTTGGCGGTTCTGGGGCGAGGTTAGCAACCTGTCGGGCCGCAAACCACGGATGGATCCCTCGACTCGCAGGCACCGTCCCCGTGCCGGCAGATGTCGGTGCCCGTTACCGCACTGTCTATGAGTGTAATGTTCCCCGACGACCCTTAATCACCGAAATACTCGCCTGGTGTGATGGTCCGGCGAGTTTCGAGCGCTCACTTGTCCACATGAATCGGCGAGCAAATCTGAGGCAAACGAGAGTAAACGGCGCGAGCTGTCGGCCGCATTGGCCACATCGACCGAGACCGCCAAACGAATGTTCGTAACCTGCGGAGGTCGCCGCCACCTCTCTGTCGCGAAACGTCCATGGCCTGCGCGCGTCGGTTCACGACCGACGTAGCGAACGCGATTTGCTTCACTGCACGGGTCACATCCACCTCGAGCAGTTTAACCCGCGCGACGAATCCCGTTGGTGTGATCTAATTGACGGTGCGAAATGACCGTCTGGGCGACGCGGTTCTTACTTCGGCGCAACCTGCTTGGGTGGCGCACACCTGAGCATCGAACGCCCCCATTAGGCGCGTAGGTCTGACACGCCGACGCGCCTTAGTCGTTGGCCTACCCAGTTAAACTGTCCCGCAGACCGTTCAATTGCCGGCGCCCACCCCTAACCAACTCCAAGCGGCTGTAACTCTAGCCCGGCTACTCTTGCATCGCCCACTCTGAATCGACCGGAACTTCATCTCGTACCAGCCTTTCCGGTGCCCTACCTGGCTCCTTCCATCGCCACTTTCAATTCGGCGGTTGCGGTGGCGGCCTTGGACCGCAGGGCGTCGTACTCCTTCGGCGCAAATGGCCGGTACAGGCTCAACCCCCGGCTGCCGAGGGTCCGTTCGACGTCGAGGTCGATCCGATCCGCGATCTCGGCCAGCGCGGCTTCTGCTTTCCGTCGGGCCGCGACGACGGCCGGCTCGCGGCGGGTCTTTGCCCGATCGACCCAATTCTCCAGCGTCGTCAGATACGCATCGTCATCGACGCCCTCGCGCACCTCCTCCCAGAACCACGAGCCGATCATGCGTCCGGTGGGCGAGTAGACGGCGTTACACCAGCCGGGGGCTTCATTCAAGACCTGACGGGCGTTGCTGTCCATGCCCAGGTCGTTGTCCCAGTCGTTGTTGAGCGTGCCGAAATATGGGGCGTAGAACTCGTGAAACGTGCCCGAGGCGCCCGCCTTCCAAAGGTAATAGCCCGGCACCATGCGACCTCGTGTCCCGTAGAGGAGAAAAGGTCGGCCGGTGGCCCTGGCCGCTTCGACCTGGGCCGCGGCGCTTTCGCGCACACCGTGAAACATCCCCAGCCCGACCAAGTCGCACTCGGCCAGCGCGATCGGATAACCCCAGGCGGTATTGCAGGTGTGGGCCGTGTAGATGTTGGACCAACGGTCGCGGTTCTCACGGACGTAGCGGAAGAATCTCTTCCAGCCCTCCACGCCTGTCTTCGGCGGCAGGTGGCTCTCCTCGGCCGACGCCTGCACGTAGACCCTGGTGAACCCGGCGTCGGCGAGCTTCCGGCTGAAGCCTTCGAGCCAGCGTCCCGTGTCCTCGACATCCCATGTGTCGCTTCCAGCGCAGAAGGCGTCCATCAGCCCGAGGTGGAGCATGCTCCCGGCGTCGGCCCAGAGCCAGTCCTTGCGCCCGAAGGGCGAGTCCTTGATGATCTGAAGGAATTGCTCAGGCGGCCCGGACATCGAATTCGGCTGGTCCCACGCGATCTTCCCCTTTTCTCGATCGTAAAGGCCGATCCACCACAGCGAGAACTCCGGCGAAAAGCCGTGGGCAAAGAGATCATCCAATGCCATCTTGCGGTAGAACTGCTTGTTGCGGACATCCTTCTCCTCCACCGGATACCGCACCGGGTAAGGCACCAGCACCTGGTTGCCCCCGCGGCGCATCACGTGGATCCGCTCCGGCCGCTCCAGTACAAACGGCAGCACCCGCACCGAAAGGTCCAGCGTCGTGGCCGGTGCCCCATCGGGCTCAAACCGGATCGGGCCTCGGTAAACCCCCGGTTTCGCGCCCTCGGGAATGTGCACGCTCAGCCAGCAGCGCTGAGTGACGTCGTGGAACAGGTCGCGGACCTCCCAGTCCGGGAGAAACGTCCCGCGGATCCGGTAGGCCGTGGCCGGCCGCGGCCGTCGCTCCTGCTTCTGCTGCAAGTACCAGACCCTAACCGCCCTGGCCGGCAGGACCGCCCCGTCGTCACTCTTCAGATCGCCCGGCGTCACGCGGACGGCCGACAGATCTCTTTGCGGCCAGATGCTGAAAGTGACCGGCTCGTACTCGCCCGGCGTGGCTTGAAGCGTCAGGTCGGTGTCGACGTCGCCGGGCTCGGGCCGGGAGTTGTGCTCGACCGCCTCCATCCAGTGGCGGCGGAAGACGACGTACCCTCGGTCGCGGTCTTCGTCGGTTGGCTGGTAGTCGCCGCGTACGGACCCGCGGAGCCACTCGCTCGGCAACGGCTCCGCCCAGGTCGAGGCAAACTCCTCGGCCAGTGCGCCGTCCAACGTGTCGACGGCCTGGCGGTGCTCATCAACGGCCGACAAAAAGGTGTCAGGGACCTTTTGCCGGGAACCGGCCCTCCGGGTGCTTTGCACAAAAGGTCCCTGACACCTTTTTGTCGAGCACGGCGTGATCACAACCGCGCTGGCGAAGCCTTGCCGGATGTCGAGATCGAGGCGTCCGCCGGTCACCTCGACCTCGAAGTCATGCCGGCGGTACCGCGGCCGGATGTAGCGGTCGTAGACGGCCAGTCCCCCGCGCTCGATGTCGTCCCGGGTGACGAGCGTGGCGTGGACGTAGCGGAAATACTCCTCGTCCATCAGCCGGTCGTGGTCACGGACTTCGTTGACCACGGGTTCCCGATTGACTTCGACGACGTGGTTCATTAACTCAACGCTCGTGCGCCACAGTGCGCCCATGTAGATCGACGCGACGTAGCGCCCGTCGGGCAAGGCGCACGAGAAGGTCATGCGGCGGACAGCATAGCTTTGTAGCCGGGTGGGATAACCGGGCTGGCTGGCGAACTGGCCTCGGCCAAGCACCTGCCCCGGACGGAGCCGCCACCCGAAATCGCCCGCACGGTCGAACGACCGATTCGGGTTGACTGCGGTGAAGCCAGCCACCGGCTCGGTGTCTGCCTCGGCAGTGAACTGAAAGGCGCGAGTTCCCTCGGGCGGCTCGAAGACGGCCTTCGCAACCGGCTTGATCGAGATGCCATCGACCGCGAGCACGCCCTGCCAGCCGTGGCCGGGGCCGATTTGGAGTTCAAGGCTTCGGGCCAGCTCGGGGACGGTGAAGTCGACTTCGCGCAACAGCCAGTCAAACGAGGGCCGGGTCCGGCCGCCCGTGTTGAGCGTGACCGCCCCGTGCTTTCGCCAATCGAGGATCCGTCCTTCGGCGTCCCGGTATCGGCCGCGGACGTAGACGGCCTGCCCGCCCGGCAGGTTGCTTCGGTCGATGCGGAAGTGGTGCCGGAGCCGATACGTGGCCCCCGGCTCGACGGGGACGGCCTCGGTGGCCACGAGTGTGGCCGGCTCGTCTGCGATGGTCAACTCGAGGCAGTGCCGGCCGTCCAACGGGCGGTCGCTGGTGAGCCGAAAGCAATCGAGTGGGCCCTTCTCGATCTCCCAGCCGGCCGGAAACCGGGCTGCGCCGGGACCGCCCTGTTCGAACGAGCCGTTGGGCACAAGATTGTTGGCCGCGAGAGCGTCCACACTCACGCCGAAGAAGATTGCGACGCAACCGAATCTAACGAGTCGCCTCATAGCACGTACCCTCCATTTATTCCGATCGTAGCATCTCACGGGTTCGCTGAGGTTTCAAGAGCGAAGTCCGGATTTCGACGACAGCGATTCGCTGGGTGCGCTTGGCCTAGCAAGTCAGCATACCACGACGGAACGCCGACTTCAGCACCGACGCTGTACGCGGACCGTGTCCGGTTGCATAATGCAGGCTTGACTCACCAGCGAAACAACCGCTGGAAGGAAAAGCTCATGGCCACATTTCAGGAGACGAAAAAATGCGCACGGTATTCTTGATCGCATTTCTGCAGAGTTTGATCTTGGCGACCTCTTCACACGGAGCTGACGAGGCCGCCGCGCGTCAGACGCTCGAACGTGCGGCTGGGTTTCTGCGGTCCATCTCGACCAACGGAGGTTACGTTGGCATGTACTCGTTGGACTTGAAGAAACGCTACGGAGAGGCCGTCTACGAGAAGGCCGGTGCAACGCAGATCTGGGTGCAACCGCCGGGCACGCCCAGCGTGGGCCAAGTATTCCTCCGGGCCCATCGCGTGACGGGCAAGAGAGAGTACCTGGACTTGGCCCGCGATGCGGGGCGTGCCTTGTCGTGGGGACAGCGCAAGCAAGGCGGCTGGGACCACCGCGTCGATGTCGCTCACCTCACCCCGGATGCAGCGTCGCCGGACCGCAAGAGCGGCCACTGCACTTTCGATGATGATATCACGCAAGGAGCGATCAAGTTCCTCATGCAACTCGACGAAGAATTGGACGAACCCTGGCTCAGCGACTCGGTCCGGCTCGCCCTGCAGTTCGTCATGGAGGCCCAATTCGACAGCGGCGGCTGGCCTCAGTGGTACCCGTTGCGGGGCGGCTATCACGATTACTACACGTACAACGACAACTCGATCAACGACTGTATTCTCGTCATGCTCGAAGCCCACCGTCGTTACGGCGAGCCGGCCTATCTGGAGTGCGCGCGACGCGGCGGCGACTTCATGATTGCCTCGCAACAGCCGGCCCCACAGTCCGGATGGGCCCAACAACATTCGCACGATCTGAAACCCGCGTCGGCGCGCAGCTTCGAGCCACCCGGAGTCTGCAGCGCCGCAACGGCAAGGAACATCCGCACGCTCGTCGACGTTTACCTTTACACTGACGACGAGAAGTACCTGGACGCGATTCCCGCCGCGATCGACTGGCTCCAGCGTTCGCGACTTCCTCGGGATGCAGTCCTGGAAGACGAAGTAGGGCGGCGCGTGGACGATCAGTTCAGTTGCTGGGCCCGGCTGTACGAAGTCGGAACTAACCGGCCGGTCTACGGAGACCGCGAGAATCCTCGAAAATTGATCTACGACATCCGCAAGGTGAGCAAGCGAGAACGCGACAGCTACGGCTGGCAGGGAACGTTTGGCGTTCCTGAAGCGATCGCCTACTATCAGACGGTCAAACAGCGCGGCCGCGACGAGATCTTGCACCAGCGTAAGAAGCAGGCCACCGCAGCCGCCCGCACACGCAGGGCGCAATCACTGGAACCGCGCATCCGGCAGCTCATCTCGCAGCTCGACCCACAAGGCCGATGGGTGACCGGCAAGATGCTCCACATCAACACCTTCGTGAGCAACATGAACTCGTTGTGTGAATATCTCGAATGCGTGGCACCACCGAAGTCGCGTTAGCGACTTGATAATCATCGGTCCTCGAATCCCTAAAGGAGGTCGATCATGGAACACTTGATCTGTCCCGCGGGCCACGGGTTGCTTTTCAACCGGCGCGCTGATCGAGCGAAAACCCCACTGGTAGAAGAAGCACCGGTGCCACCTCGAATCATGTTACGGGTCGCGATCACTGCCGTTCTGCTGGCGGTTGCGACCGCGACGAGTGCGCAGGCGGCGGATGACGCCGGCGGAGTGATGCCCGGCACACTGCCGGCGCTGCGCCCGGAGCTGGAGCCCGCGGCGGAACGGCTGTACGACGCGCTGATGCAGCAAGCCCATTACCTGTTGGGAACCGTCCACGAATGGGATAAAGAACCTTCGATGAAGCTGCTGACCGACAGCAAGTCTGCCGAGCACTGGATCCGCCCGAACACATCCACATTGGTTGGCCTGGCGGTGCTGCAGCGGTGGGGACCATACGATGCGAAGGTCGTCGGCGTGTCACGGGAGAGTCTACTGAACGACTACATGATCCCGATGATGCGGTACCTCGTAGCCACGCACCGCACTGGCGATCGGACCACCGGTGATGGCAAGCCTTGGGGCGATGCGTGGCAATCGGCGCACTGGGCGTACGCGCTCGGTCGGGCTGCGTGGTTCGTTTGGGACGACCTGCCGACCGACGTGCGGGCCGGTGTGAGACGCGTCGTGGCGCACGAGGCAGGTCGGTTCGTCGACGCTACGCCGCCGCACGGGATGAAGCGCGACACCAAGGCGGAAGAGAACGCCTGGAACAGCCGGATCTTCTCCGCGGCCGTGCTGCTGATGCCGGACGATGCGAGGCGCAAGGCGTGGGAACAGGCGTTTGTGCGATGGGCCATCTCGTCGTATATGAGGCCGTCGGATGCCCGCTGCCGCCAGGTCGTCGACGGAAAGAAGGTTGCGGACTGGTTCACCGGTGCCTGCATCTTCGAGGACTTCACGTGCGAGAACCACGGGTTCGTGCATCCGGGGTACATGGGGTGCATCGGGCTGACGCTGAGTTGTCACTTGGATTTTCGGCTGACGGGGCGTCAAACGCCAAGTGCCGTGGCGTGGAATGCCTCGGGGGTGTACGAGAACCTGAAATGGATGGCCACGCCGGACGGCGGATACATCTATCCCTCTGGTCAGGATTGGGCGTTGTTCCGTAACCCGCAGAAGGCGCACTTGCACTTGCTGATGGCGGCGTTCGAAGGCGACGTCGACGGCTGGTGGCTGGCGCAAAACGGATGGGATGCGATGGGCAAAATGCAAACCCGCAGCGCCGACGGGCCGGTGTTTCTGCCCGGCGAATACCGCTTCCCCTCCATGCAGCATGATACGATTGCCATGTTCGGCCTCCAGTGGCTGTGCCTGCACGTCGCCGACCCGATCCGCAACGAACCAACCCAGCGGCTGGGCACACGGCATCTGAAGTCGGGCGGGCTGGTGCTTCATCGTACGCCCAGTGCGTTCGTGACGTTGTCGTACGGAGCGAAGGTGATGGCGCAGGTCGCAGCGATGCGGCCCGATCGGATCGTCAGCCCAGACCAGCGATCGCTGATCGGGACCGTGTACATCGCCGGCGACAAGCGCCCACCGGAGCCAAAGGTGTCGGCGGTGGACGTGGACGTGGCCGATGATCGGTTCACGGCCAAGCTGCGTGTGGATCACGGCCCGAGCGTCCGGGCGAACTTGACGTTCCGTACGGACCCCGACGGAATGCTGCACGTCCGCGAGGAGCTGGTGGCGGTCAAGGACGTGACAATCACGCGCGTAGCGACGGGGTTGATCGGTGTGCTGAACAACAAACAGTGGATCTACGAGACCGGACGTCGGACGCTAACGCTGGACGATGAATCGACGGTGATCCCGGCCCACAGCGGTAAGACCCTCGCTGGCGAGGCGAGTCGCATCGCGATCGACCAAACGATGACGATCACCTCGGATGCACCGCTGCGTGTCAGCTACTTCGCTTCGACGGGCCCGGAGCGCGGCCGCGCGACCGATCGGCTGTACCTGAACTACGCCGATGGGAAGAAGACCTGGAAGGCAGGCGAAACGATCAGCCGATACGGCATGGCGATCCGCGTGGAGCGATAGCCCAGTGTTGCGTTAGCCGAAGGACTGGAACATGACAAGCCGAGGCCTGACGTTCACCCAGACCACAACAGCAGACCAACCGACGATGAGCAGCATTGTACACATCGTCCATCGTGGCCGAACCAGTCGTTAGCGGCGGGTGTTCATCGCCGGTCCCCTCCAAAGCCATTTTCTACCGTACCAGCTTGGCGAAGCTGGGCCAATACGCTGGGCTTGACTCGGGTGTTTTCCACCGATCTTTCTTCCTCCCGAGGGGCGGAAAATGGTAGGATGATGTCGAAGGGATCGTCATGCCCGAGTCCAAACCAAAACGCCGATGGTATCACCTCTCGCCGGATCGGCTAATCAATGGATTGCTGGCCGTGGAGGTTTTCCTGTTCCTGTCTGAGTGGTTCCAGTGGTTTGCCTTCAATGAGAGGAAAGGCTGGACGGTGCTGATTGCCGTAGCAGCCGTGTGCTTGGTTGTTGTCGTGATGTTGCTATGGTTGGTCGTTAGTCTTCTCTTCCGGTGGCGGTTTCAATTCAGTCTCCGGTCACTTGTGGTGCTGGTCGTCGCTAGTGCCATCCCGTGTTGTTGGCTTACCGTGAAGATGCGAGAGGCTGAGAGGCAGAGGAGGGCTGTGGAGGGGATTAGGAAGGCGGGGGGACGGGTCATCTATGCTTGGGAGAGAGACGGTTCGGAGCCGGATGATCCGCCCGTAGTGGCATGGCTGATTAAAGTCACCGGTGAAGACCTGTTTTGGGATGTCGCAGTCGCAGACTTTGCTGCGGCCATGCCGGTCACGGATGCTGAGTTGGAACATATCGAGGGACTAACTGACGTTAGATTCGTGGATCTGACCAATGCGCTGGTCACGGATGCTGGGCTCCAACATCTCAAGGGACTGACTGACCTGAGATGTCTGTATCTTACAAGTCCGTTGGTCACGGACGCTGGACTCGTACATCTCAAGGGGATGGTGAACCTCTCGTCCCTTGATCTTTCTGGCACACAAGTTGATGGTACTGGATTAGAACACCTCAGTGGAATGACAGACCTTCAAGTGCTGGATCTTTCTGACACGCAAGTTACGGATCCTGGGCTCGAACATCTCAAGGGAATGACAAGCCTCTGGTGGCTAGATCTTTCTGGCACGCAAGTTAGAGGCACTGGACTGGAGCATCTGAGGGAACTGCCAGACTTCACGTGGTTGAATCTCTGTGGCACTCAAACCACGGATGCTGGACTTGAACATCTCAGGGGACTGAGAAGACTCGAAGAGCTGTATCTTGCTGGCACGCAGGTCACGGATGTTGGGCTAGAGAATCTGAAGGTGCTAACGAAATTGAGAGGCGTATACTTCAACGAAACGCAAGTCACTGAAGAAGGCATTGAGGAACTCTTGAAGGTACGCCCAATGTTGTGCGTTGATGCACACGGTCAGAATCACTGGCCACCCAGTTTCAAGACCGAAGCTCAACGTGACCCGAATTAGCTCCACCCATCCAGTAATGTCTATCATCACAGGCTCATGAACGCCCGGTCTTCTGGGGCCCGATTTTCAAGCTCTCTCAAGTAGCTCCCCGAAAGGTCACAGTTTTCAGAAACGTGCTCTCAGGGTTACAGGTGACAGGTCGCAGGAAACCCAATGAAAACAAGGGCCAAATGCGGTTTTCTGGGGTGGTTTCCTCCCCATACGGCACTCTGGCAGCGTGCAGTACGAAGAGCGAGACTTGTTGATTCGTCCATCCCAAGGCGTCGGACTAGATCTCGATCGCGTACGGTTCCCTTTGCTCGCGGCGGAGCATCGCGTTTGCCTCGTCATCGCCGATGAATCCCTCTTCCACGGGATCCCACTTCAGCTTCCGCTTGAGTTTGATGGCAATGGTGCACATATGGCAACAGTTCAACACGCGATGATGACTGAAGATGTCCGAGGCGGGCGTTTCGCGACTCTTGACGCAGTCGAAGAAGTTACGCATGTGGTCGCGGCTGATTGTCTGCATGTATCGGACTTGCCACTTGTCCCCGCCCACTTCCGGGAGGTTCCTGCCGCCGGAGAGCTTGTCGGCTTCGGCGGCCAGCCACTGTTGGTCGCTTTCGGTCAGCTCTTCGATCGGCTTGCCGGTTAGACGGTTGCGGTTGATGAAGAATCTCCCGTTTTCTCCTTCGAACAACACGCCTCGATCACGATCGTCTGAGACGATCATCGTCGAACCATCGGCGAATTTCAGCGTACACGTGTAGTCGACGGCGATGTTGTAGCCGTTCGGACATCCGGTAGGAACCCCTGCCCCTGGATCTCCACGGGCCCTGTGTTCTCTTGGCCAAGTCCCAGCATCGCGACATCCACATGATGGGCGCCCCAGTCGGTAAGGCTGCCGCCGGAGTATTCCAGCCACATGCGAAACAGGCCATGGCATCGCTCGCGGCAGTAAGGCACGGCAGGTGTCTGGCCGAGCCACATATCCCAATCGAGATGCTTTGGGGCTTCCGTTGTGGGAAATGGCCCACCTGTCAGATAGCGGGGAAGCCCGACGCGCGCAGTCAGTTTCTTACCGAGCCGGCCGCTGCGGGCCAGAGCAACACCGCGCAGGATGCGACGATCGCTGCGCTGGTCACTGCCCACCTGCAGCACGCGTCTGGTTTGCTTGACCACCTTGCAGATCAACTTGCCTTCGTCAATGGTCAGGCTAACCGGCTTCTCGCAATAAACGTCCAAACCCGCTTTCATTGCTTCGATGGCGATCTTGACGTGCCAATGATCCGGCGTGCCGATCGTCACAACGTCTACATCGTCGCGTTCGATCAGCTTCCGGTAGTCGCCGTAGATATCACACTTGCCACCCATTGCTGCGGCGAATCGTTCAGCGTGTTGCCGATCCACATCGCAGCACGCGACCATGTCGCCCAACTCACTGGCCCACCGAGCGATCATCGATCCGCGGCCGCCCACGCCAATGGCAGCCACGTTCAAACGGTCGTTCTTGGCGTCAGCAGCCTTGGCACGTGAACTGGTTTGGAAATAGGGGACGGCGGCCGCAGTGGCGACGATCCCGGCTGTCTTGTTGAAGAACTCACGTCGGTGAAGCATCGTGGACTCCGTGGTTTGAGTCGTGCGGTTGGTGCATCAGCTTGACATGTTATCGCCGAATGACTCGCTCCACCAGCGAATCGCCGCAAGAAAACGACTGGAGCCTTAACGGGTGACAGAGTCTTGCAGGAACGGCTCAGCGGGTCTAAGGTCTTGCTCAGGTAAAGGTAAAGCTCGACCTCGCCGGAGGGAACTCGTGGTTCATGGTGCATACTTACGAGACCGCGGAGGAAGCCCTGCAATGGGCCAGGCCTCCACTGCCCGAAACACCGTTCATTGCCGCTTTCACGCCCCACAAAGACGGACACTTCGGTGTGACCGTCGGCCAGTATGCGGTCCCGCTGCCGCGCTAGTCGATCTGTAATGGGAAGTCGAACAGCGAGCCACCTCGAATCTGGATCAAGGGCGAAACTGTCCGTTGGAGTCCCGCCTTCAGGCGGAAAGAGCCGGCTGAAGCCGGGACTCCAACAGATGAAGCTAACCGCGGGGAGGATATCCCGTAGCAAACGCGTTACGATGAGATGTTCGGCGCTTCTGTGGCGAATATCCACAACGGAGGCGATTTCATCGAATGGGATGTGCAGATTCCGGAATACTTGAACAACTATCTGGGAGAATACAAAGGCAACAAGCTGCTGCGCAACATCATCTATTCGGACCTTGATCCTCCGGGTAACGTGCGAGTGACACGGTGGCAACCAGAATTGGACTTTCAGATCGACTACAATCTCTACTGGCTCGGCACCGGCCAGCCACCGCAGATCACCGCAGGCCCGTGGGAGAAATGGCGCGAATGGGGCTTTGACAAAAATTCGTTGATTGCGGATCCCATGTTCGTGGATGTCACGACAGAGGATTTCCACCTGAGGCCCGGTTCGCCCGCGCACCAAGTGGGATTCAAGCCGATCGACGTCTCGAAGGTCGGGCTGAGAGGATATGTGCCCCCGGAGTAGCACCTCGTGTCATTCGGTTTTGTAGGTTGGGCATACCTGCCCGACGCCAAGCAGACGGGCAGGAATGCCCACCTACTGACATCCGCTCATAGGCGAACACCATTCACCTAAGGAGACTCACCGTGAAGACCATTACTCGCCGCAACTTCCTGGGCAGCACTGGCACTGCGGGCGTCGTAGCGCTGACGCAGACTCCTGGACAATCAGCCGTCCCTCAGTGCGACAGAGTCCTGCGGCTTTCAACCACGACAAAGCCCACAAACCCCAGGGACGTCAAGATCACCGTCAAACCCGTGGGCAACTACATGATTCACGACGGCGTCTGGACAGGTCCATGTCGCTGGGACCCGAATCCGCCGCCCGAGCAAGAAAGAGTGCAATTCAAGAAGGGATTCGATAGCTTTGTCGGAACTCTGAAACGCAATCTCTCAAGCGATGTGGAAATTCTCGATCCGGCCTATATCGAATACTCCGAGTCCGAGGGATACGGTGAGAAACAGTTTCGGCAGTTGGAAGCAGATGCACATAGTGTGGATGCTTACTTCGCCGCTGGAAATATCTACCCGCAGTACGCTGGATCGCTCATCGGTGAGCGGTACAAGAAGCCAATCCTGATGCTCGGCGGCTACGTGCCCTGGGACATGTCGGCACGATTGCGCAGCAAGGGCCTCGAAGGATACGCGCTGGCGGACCTCAATGAGGCCAAGGAGCTGTTGACTGTGCTGCGCGCAAGGAAGACGTTCCAGCAGACGCACCTGCTGCTGATTTCGGATACCCCGTACAAGAACCGTCCCGCGCCCAGCGCCTGTGTGAATTTCGCTGAACTGCACGAGCGGTTTGGATTGGAGGTGACGATTGTCGGCTACAAGGAAATGGCCGCGGAACGCCAAAAGGTAATGAACAACCCCGCGAGCATGGAAGAAGTCAACTCGCTGACCGATGCGTTGATCGAAGGCGCGGAAGAAGTGCGCATGAAGCGAGAAGGGATTCTGCCCAGCGTCGTCATGTACCGGGTGGTGAAGAACCTGATCGAAGGTCATGGCTGTAACGCGTTTACGATGGAGTGCTTTGAACTCTGTTCCAGCAAGTTGTCACACGATTGGCAATTCGTGCCCTGCCTGATCCACTCCTTGCTGAAAGACGAAGGCTATACCTCTGGATGCGAAGGCGATATCAATGCGACGATGGCGATGGACCTGTTGATGGCGGTCGCGAAACGGGCGGCGTTTATGGGAAACTTCATGCCAATAGACGACACCACAATGCACTTCGGCCACAATGTGCCGGCCCTGAAGATGCTGGGATTCGACCAACCGAACCTGCCTTACGCATTGCAGAATTACGTCCGCAAGGGATGGGGACCCAAGGTCCAGATGGACATGGCGGCATTTCCCGAAAAGACCATGACCATCGCCCGCTGTGATCCGCTGCTCCGAAAGATCCTGCTGGTCAAGGGGCAAATAACAGGCTGCCAAGGCCAGAACGAAATCGGTTGTTCGCTAAGGGTCCATATCCCCGTGCCCAGTACCAAGGAATTGGTGGAGAAGGCGCGAAACTACGGGTTCCATTTCGCCGGCGTGTACGGCGACTATGTCCAGCCGATGATCCAACTGGCCCAGATGCTGAAGATGGAGGTGGAGACGTATAACGTCTGAGAGATACCAAAGGAAACAGGGTAGCCACATGCGGAGATTACTCTCCGGTTTCTGGCAAGGGAGAAGGGAGTCGGTGGAAAATAGACCTGCCCTCTTTTCCCCGTGAAGACTCGTGGCTGACACGAATCCGGCGTTTATTCAGCGGATGTCCGCGCCGCACGGACTTGGGGCACTTCGCGCCCTGTTGTTGGTGTTGTTGATCGGACAGAATATGGGCGAAGCATTGGATTTCCAGAATCGAGGGACTGGCCGACCTTGGACGACACACCAGCCACTGCCGTCACCGGCGAGAGCCGCTCTGGTGCATTACCTCGCCGCCCTTGGGAATGGCTGAAGGTGTTCGGACCGGGAGCGATCATTGCATCGTTAACGATCGGAACCGGGGAACTGGTCTTCTCGAGCCGAGGCGGTGCAATCTTCGGATACCGCATCCTATTTCTGTTCGTCGTTATCTCGGTGCTCAAGTGGGGTCTGGTGGTGGCATCGTCACGTCACATAGTCCTGACCGGCGTGCACCCCTATCAGCGGATGTTCGAACTGCCGGGACCGCGCGGCTGGCTGCCGCTCGTGCTGTTGATGATCGCGGCCGTCTGCATACCGATCTGGGTCAGCTTCCACAGCGGCGTTCTGGGCAACCTAACCGCCTGGGTGACTGGAACGAGGGACATGCTGGGCGGCGGAATCGACTATGTTTGGGGCGCAGCGATCCTGGCGGCCGTGGTGACGATCACCGCCACGCGCGGCTACTCGACGCTGGAACGCATTCAACTGGTCATTGTGGCCGCAATGGTCTTGTGCGCTGGCGTGACGCTGATCCTCTACCAGCCGGATTGGCTGGAGCTAATTCGGGGCGCCGTCGTGCCGCAACCGTACGTGTACCCGCCGTGGCTGGGCGCCGAGTATCCGGAGATCGCCACTCAGCCGGTATGGGTCGAGACGACGCGCTACGTTGGCGTCATCGGCGGCGCCGGTTTCGATTATTTTGCCTACACCTCTTTTGTGCGAGATAAATCGTGGGGACAGGCAGCCGACGGCCCGGTTTCTCGCGAGCGCCTTGCGGAGATCGCCGGTGACCCAACGCATCCGGTTCGCATGTGGGTTCGCGCTCCGCTGGTCGATTGCTCCATCAGTTTTGTCGTGATTATCGCTTTCAGCGCCGTGTTCGTAGCCTTGGGAACGGCGATCCTCGGTCCAAATCGCAAGATCCCCGACGAGACGAACATGCTCAATTTGCAGTCAGCGTTCGTCACAAGGCTTCATCCTTGGCTCTTGCCGCTGTACGTGACGGGAGCCTTCCTGACCATGCTGGGAACGCTCTACGGCACGCTGGAAGTCGCTTGCAGCCTTGCAGGCGAGATGGTCCGCTCCGTAAACCGCGAATTCGCCGTCCGGCATGCGCGCCGCATCAAGCAGATCACTGTCGCTTGGTGCGCCGTCGGTGCATGCGCAATTCTTGCATGGTTGTCTGCTTATCAGGTCACCGGCGCCACGGGGAAGCCGCGCCTGCTGTTGGCGATTCTGACTCCCGCGAATCTGTTTACGGGTGTGCTGGGCTGCGGGTTATTCTGTTTGCTGAACCTGTGGATGGACCGAAGGTTCGTTCCCAAGACCATGCGTCTACCGGCTTGGCTATGGTTACTGAATTTGGTATCCGCTTTCGTTTTTGTTGGCCTGGGATTGAAGGGTTATTGGGACGACAAGAGCCGTTGGTACGCAATCGGCAGTCTGGGCGGCATGCTTCTGCTCGGAGCGTTCGGCGCGTACTTAGCGGGCAAATGGATTGCACCGCCAGACAAAGATGGCGCCTGAGCCTCTAACTTCACGTAGCATTCGCCGCCAGACATTAACCACCTTCCGGACGACATGCCAGAGAAGGATGCCCGGCTTACAGCGGCCATGGCCATCAAACGGTCTATTTGTGTAGTGTCTCAGAAAAGACATGCTCATTGGGAATGGAGATGGAGATTCGAACTGGTCCTTTGGCCCGCGGCAGGCCTTTGCCATCTGGGGTTTGGAGAGGAGGTTAATCAGCCATGTGTTCCGATCTGCACTTTAGGCCATCTCTGTGCAGCTGAGTGGGAATTGATATTGCTTGAAAGTGCGGCTCTCCGTGTCTTTGCGGCGAGCGTGCAAGATCTTTTTCGGAGCGGCGAGCGTGCGGTGAG